>Ga0209048_10004513_pt1 | contig 13303 bp, 11 predicted proteins | sample FrelakmetCRP12CR_FD_187146 | JGI IMG/M metagenome (GOLD analysis project Ga0209048, IMG submission 187146) | Freshwater lake sediment microbial communities from the University of Notre Dame, USA, for methane emissions studies - CRP12 CR (SPAdes)... | ecosystem: Environmental > Aquatic >... | reverse complement strand
CCAGGGGTTCTTCAAGTTTACTGCACCCCCAGCACCCGCGAAGGCAGGGATAGAGAGTCATTGACTGACTGGGTCTCGATGAAGGATTCAATCCGCCTCACAAAAGAGTCGCTCGGCCGGATTCTTAAGCTGATTCCTGTGTCTCGGGATAGATTTAACAATGCGTCTTTTAGAGAAGTATTCCTGGATGACCTTTCTCTGCAAGTCGGCTTGATTGATCGCCTGATGGACAGTCTTGAGAAATATATCACGAGCAAAGAGTGGGATGAAGGTACGGGTAAGATTAACCTTTTTGTTAAGGAAATCCTTAAGAATCACGAGACGGAATTTGCTGGCAAGAATATCCAAGTCCGCCTGGTACTCAACAAAGACATCCCTAATGTCTGTCTTGCAGATGAACAGTTGAAGCATGTTATAAAAGTCGTGCTTCAATATGCAATATCCTCTCTGTCCAGAGACGACCATATAGAAATCACAACGAAGCATGTTGAAGGACAAGAAGGATTCGCAGGTGTCGAAGATAGGAACCAGACAGGCTACATTGAACTCGATGTGACTTTTAGCGGATATGCTTGGCAAATCGACCCATCTGAAGATGATTTCGGCATGACGCTTTCCAATAAGGAGAAGGTGTTGAAGCTTGAACTCAGCTTTGCTAAGAATATAGTCGAAATCCATGGGGGGCAACTCATGTTGCTACATAGTAAAAGTGACTCTACAACAACAATAAATTTAAGGCTTCCAAGTCGAAAATGAGGGCCATATCCCCCCTACACGGTAGATATGTGAATGCTGTGTTATCATGTTTTAGATCTTCAGCCCTTTCTCGACCCTATCTCAAAATCGAATCAATATTGTCATGATGAAAATGCTGAAACATTCCACGTCCCGAAAAAGTATACTGATGCGGAACACTATAGACTGCACTTCAAACTAATCCTCGCATTGTACCCTCAAGGTTAATTTTGAGATGGGTTGTAGAAACTTTTTTCATAAACAACGGCTAAACTGCGTTCTCCGCACAGATCGATAAAAATCTTAATTCGCACTTTTTTGGGCCTGCGGGCGACAAAGGTTTCTTCCCGAAATTCATGCGCGGGCATTCGGACTGTCAAAGACTACCTGACAAGGGACCTAATGCCTATGCCATGGATATGAATAAGTCTCAGGATAAGGTCTTCAGTAACGGTACAATAGGGTTCGGGGTGGTTACTATAGACTTGTTGCCAACCACGTTTCACACATTCTTGCCGAACTCTGCAGTCAGTGTGCTGTGCTACCGGCGAGTGTTTCCAAGGTGCACGGCATACCCTCCGTCAGCCTCGTTTACCTTAAATACCTACAGAAATAAACGCTTCTGACTGATAATAATAGGCGTTGCCTTTAGAAGGATATCTCGCCCAACACGTCCGCTCGAAAATAACCGTTTCCTTCGATAACTGATATATTGCGGAAGACTGCTGCAGTTTAGGTATCAGGGGTAACAAGTTCTGTAACACGTTGCAGCAATCATATGCATTCTTCCCACAGGAGAAATCCCACCTTTACTGACATGGCTAATAAATCCTTTCATTGATATAATTTGACCAGAAGCATATTACGCACCGTTGCCGGGAGGTCGATATGAAAAGAATCATGCTTCTGTTCATCCTCGCAGTGCCGATCCTTTCCGGCTGCACTGGCATGAACGTATCCCTGCTGCCCGAGACGAAGCCGCTTGAAGAGCAGATTCTCGAAGGCACAGGCAATCCCAAAATACTGCTGATCGATCTCGACGGCATAATCTCTTTCAAGCAGGAGAAAGAAGGTCTTATTGTCCAGAGACCGTCGAAGGTCGCCTTTTTCAGAGAAGCGTTGCACAAGGCCGCAGCGGACCCGGATGTCACAGGCGTGATAATCAGGATTAATTCTCCGGGAGGGACTGTTGCCGCCAGCGACGCCATATACCATGAGGTCATGAGCTTCAGGCAGAAAAAAAAGGTGCCCGTTTACGCTTATGTGATGGAGCTCGGTGCGTCGGGGGCCTTTTACGTGGCGGCCTCTGCCGATCGGATTATTGCAAGCCGTTCTTCCGTCATAGGAAGTATAGGCGTTGTGGCTATGAAGACAAACGTTCAAGACCTTCTATCAAAAATAGGGGTATCGGAGGAGACTTACAAATCGGGCCCCAAAAAAGACTTCTGGTCGCCTTTCCGCGCAAGCACGTTGGAGGAACAGAAGATGCTGCAGGACATAATTGACAAGCTCTATGCCCAATTCGTCGACGTTGTCTATGCAAACAGGCAGAGGTATCTGACCATGCCTCAGATAAAGACATTAGCCGATGGACGCATTCTTATGGCGCAGGATGCTCTTGAGGCAAATCTTATCGATCAGGTAGCCTATCTGGACGAAGCGATCGATATCATGAAAAATTCTCTGCATATCGAGCAGGCCAGAATTGCCACCTATATCAGACCCAAGACATTCAAGTCTAATATCTATTCCGGGTATCAGGCTGAGCCGATCGGCTCGACGGTAAATCTGATTTCGATAAATGCCGATGGGCTGCTGGTTTTTTCGGGAGTTCAGTTCATGTATCTTTGGAATCCGTAATATCTGACTGCGGGCAAGACGGGCATCCGCTATTTAGTGATGTGGGTTATTGTCATGTTATTCTGACCGCTGCACGGCAAATATACATGCCCATCTTCAGCCACCGCCACATTTCACGCCAAGCCTTCACCTGAGGGAACTGCTCGCGTAAAAAAATTGATCGCGATCATAATCGCAAGATGGATGCTAATCGTGCTAGGCAATACAATCAACGTATGAGGCACTTATAGAACATAGTCATGGCGCGATAGTCGCCATGAGCACTTGCGCAAGCCATGGGAAAGACTTGTCAGAGACCTCAATACTTGATACTTTATAACAAAGATGTTTTGGGGTTAAACGGAAGGTATATGGTATATAATAATGTTTGCGATTTGCCCGGCACGGAGGGGGCGGAGTGATGTTTTGCAAACAGATTTCCGGAAGGAGCCGGTGCTCCTGAGGGTAATTAACCTATTTGATAGGAAAGGAGGTTATATCGAGTATTGTTTCGCGTCGGTTGTGATTTTTTTCAGCACTAAAAAAAGAGGGGGTATATTTATGACTGAGATTGTTTTAAGACGAGTCCTATTTGTCTTTATGTTAATTCTTTCTGTTTCTTTGCTGGTCGGATGCACCAATATGGACAAAAGACCCGAATACCGGTCCGGATATTTGTACTATCCCACGGCATTGGTCAACGCAGATCGGGCGCTGGATGAAGCTCGCACGGCGGGCAAAGACAAGGAATGCCCGGCAGAATTCAATGCGTTAAAGGATAAGGTAGACAAAGCCTATGAGGTCTACATGTCATGCCATACGCAGGAAGCGATCGATATGGCTCAAGAAGCGATCGGCAAAATTAAGGCACTCTGTCCGCCGAAACCGGTTCCTGCTCCTGCTCCTGCTCCTGTGCCTGTGCCCGTACCGGAGCCGAAAAAGGTAGAACCTGCTGCAGCCAAGGTCGAGCCCAAGCCGATAGTCCTTGAAGACATTCATTTTGACTTCGATAAGGCAACCCTGACTGCTGAGGCGACAGCTATACTCAAAAAGAATATTGCAGTCCTCAAGGATAATCCGAATGTTTCAGTCAGGATAGAGGGCAATACCTGTTCGCATGGAGCCGATGATTATAATATGAGGCTGAGCGAAAGAAGAGCCGCTGCAGTGAAGGAATACCTGGTTAAAGAAGGCGGAATTGAAGAGTCGCGGATGACTTCCATGGCATACGGCAAAACAAGGCCGCTGTGTGAGGAGAATCCGACTCCGAAGAACAAGAACAGTGAATGCATGAAATCCAACAGGAGGGTTCATTTCGAGGTTGTCGCAAAATAAGCTGCAATAAGCCAACGGAAGGGACGGGATGACCTCCCGTCCCTTTATTTTTTACGGATGGATGTCCGTAAACAACAATGTTCGCTAAAAGTTGGCGTTGCAGTCGACCATCCTCATCTATCAGTGGACGTATCGTTTAAGTTAGTGAAGCTCTCCAGAATATCCACTATTATGGTGACAGTAATCCGCGCGAACGTTTTGCCTGAATGTATCTCCTAACTCAGAATAAGCCAACCGCGCTTCTCGCCTCCCTCCTGGCTGCCGCCTGGCAGGAGGAATGCGCAGCAAAGTGTTTAATTACGAACCGAAGGCTCTGGCTCATTAGGTCCCTGGAACTTTTTCCTTGGCATTCCACCATCCGCCTCCGAGAGCAACAAAAAGCGCGACAGTATCCTGAAGCCGAAGTGCCTGTGCCTGGAGATAGCCTATCTTCGCCTGATGGTATTGGTCATTCGCAATCAGGACCTGCACATAGTTGACTGTGCCGGACTCGTAATTGGCCAGTATTAACGACAGCGCCTCTTGTGCTGCGGTGAGCGCTTGTGACTGTGCACGCACAGCTTCCGCGTCGTGTTCCAATGCGCGTAGGACATCGGCAACCTGTGCAAAAGCACTGAGGACGGCCTGACGATAGTTCGCCAGCGCCTGATTGTAGCCTTCTATGGCAGCACGCCGCTTGAACCACAATGTGCCACCATGGAACAACGGGGCAGTGACGTTTGTGCCAATGTTCCAGATACTGCTGGTTTTCTTGAAAAGGTCATTCAGTGACGTGTTGGTCAGCCCGTAACCACCGTTCAAAGTGAAACTCGGGAATAATGCCGCCGTGGCCACTCCAACATCAGCGCTGGCACTATGCAGCTGGGCCTCCGCTGCAAGAATATCCGGACGCTGGCGTACTAACTCAGATGGCAAAGTTACCGGCAGGTTGACGGGAAGAGTAAGATCCGTCAGATCGATTTGCGGCGAATTATATTCCGCTGGTGTTAGCCCCAACAGAGTGGCAAGCAGGTGCTCTGTCTGACTGAGCTTTTGTCGGAGCGGCGGCAGTGTCGCCTCGGTTGCGGCAAGCTGGGTTCGAAGGCTCAGCGCGTTGGAGTAGGGAACTATGCCTGCTTGGGCCTGAGCGTCCGTGATGCCGACTTGCTCCCTGAGCAAGTCGATCATTTCCTCGGTAGCCTTAATCTGTTCGCCGTAAGCCGCTTGTGCAATAATGGTGTTAACAACGTTTCCGGATAGCGTGAGATAAGTGCCCAGAACACTATAGTGCTGAAAGTCAACCTGTGCCTGCAGGCTCTCCACAGCACGCCGCTCACCGCCAAATACATCAAGGGCATAACTGACAGTAGCTGATAGGGTGAAGAGATTAAAAATATTACTTGTGGAACTCCCACCGAACTTAGCTAATGAGGACTTTTCACGCGCGGCATCAAAACTCGCATCAATCTGTGGAAAGAAAACCCCGTACCCGGCCCTCAGATTATCCTGACTTTGGCGAAGGCTTGCCTGGGCCGCCTGCAGGGTCTGATTGTTGGCGAAGGACTCCCTTATCACGGTCTCAAGCTTGGCAGAGTTAAAAAGGCGCCACCAGTCTGCAGCAATCTCCCCGCCCTGCATGAAATGCTGCGCCTGACCGTCTGCCTCGACTGTCGACGCAGGCTGTGTCTCATGAGTGTATTGTGATACCGGTGGCGGCTCAGGATGGACAAAATCAGGCCCCACGGCACAACCGAAAATGCTGAAAAAGCCCAATACGCACATTCCAGCTAATGCCAATCTTGCAGCTCTATTGGAGCCAGCCCAATACTTTAATTCCCGGCGGCTCTGCTGCTGTCGACAACATGACATTTTCCAATCCCTTCCAGGGTCTTTCAGTTTATTTCTCCCCTATATAGACATCTACCAACTGCCCGGGGTAAATATTCATGTCCTTTGGCCGCTCAAACCTGAATATGACCGGCAATACTCTTACGTCCACCCTTTCGGTCCTTTGGTTGGACAATTCAATCTTGGGAGAAACGTAAGGCTGAATTCGCACATATTCCAGAGGAACGTGAATATCTGTGCCTCGGATGAACATCTGCGCATCCATATGCGATACCTGAGGCATTTTGTGTATGAGTATTTCATCGACATAACATCTCACGCCAAGGTAAGTCTGCGAACTTCCCATGACCATCACGGGGCTGAATCCCTGCGTATAAGTGTCATATGCGCCTTGTGGAGATACATAGCTGCCGACAGCGACGTTTATCGAAAGGACCACTCCATCTACCGGCGCCTTTATCGTGTACTTGGCCAGCAGAGAATTTGACGCCAGGTAAGCCTTCGACAATGCATCGTGCTGTTTTTCCTGGTTTCGGATATCATATATCCATGCTCCGGCCTTAGTAAGTTCGTACTGTTTCCGGAGGACCTCGAGGTTCGCTTTCGCCACCCTGACTGCGTTCTCTGCATTGTCCAGGGCATCTTTGCTTACCGATTTGGGGTTCAGCTCATAAGACTTTCTTTGCTTGTCCAACTGGTCCTGAGCGGTCCTGAGGATTGCGTTTGCCGACTCAACCTGTGCCTTTGCAATCTCCAGATTTTCTTTTCTGGGTTGAGCCTTAAGTTCTTCAAGCAAGGCCCAGGAAGCTTCCGCCTGAGACTTCTGCTGCTCCGCAGTCGCCCTTTGAACGGAATCATCCATGATGAGCAACGGTGTCCCCCGGGATACCGCTTCTGCTTCAGCCACTGCAATCTTCACAATCGTGCCGGTCACTTCAGGGTATATGTTGATATTCGCCCCGTTATTTTGATAGCTTTCGGTTATGCAACTGGCATAGACACCCTTGGCATAAGGATTCGAAGCTGGACTGAAGACCGGAGGCTGCGGTTTTTTTTGCATGCCGTAGATGTATGCGCTTATCATCCCGGCTATAAGGCCTATAATTGCAAGAGTGAATAAAACCTTATTCCTCATGTCCCCCTCCTGTGACGATCCCTGTGATCTTCCCATCCTCCATTTTCATTATCCTGTTCGCGTATTCGAATATCCGGCTGTCATGCGTGACAATCAAAATACATCTCTTGTCGTTCAATATGTTTTTCTTCACAAAATCCACGATTCTCCTCCCTGTATCCCCGTCCAGTGAAGCGGTCGGTTCGTCAAAGATAAGTATATCGGGACTGCTGACGATTGCTCGTGCGATCGCCACACGTTGCTGCTCCCCTCCGCTTAATTTGGTCGGAAACAGTGGGGCCCTGTCTTTCAGCCCAACTATTTCCAGATACTGCAGAGACATCTTGAGGGCTTCATTCCAATCGACTTTTTTCAAGATCAGGGGAATTGCTACGTTCTCAACCGTGGTCAGTCTTGGAAAGAGGTGATAATCCTGAAACACAAATCCCACCGTATTCAATCTGAAATCAGCAATCTGATCGGCGGGTAAACTCCAAATATCCTTATTCTCCACCGTCACGCTGCCTGAATTCGGCCTGAGAATTCCGGAGATCATGCTTAGCAGCGTTGTTTTGCCGCTTCCCGAAGGGCCTTCGATGTAAAGCATTTCCCCGAAGTAGGCTTCAAAGCTGACATCTCGAACAGCAACGGTTTTTGTCTGCCCCTCTCCGAACCATTTGACAAGTGCATCCGCTTTTATCGCCAGATTGCCCATATCACCCTCTGAAGATATCGAAAGGCTCTATCCTGATGACCTTTCTTATTCCAATGTAACTGGAAATGCCCGCTATTATGAGTACCATGACAAATGCGAACACTAGATTCCCGTAGGTTATTAGCGCTGCGTAACTTGGGAGTCTGAGTTTTGCAAAGGCTATTATGATGGAGCTTAGTCCGATGCCCAGACCATAGCCGGTAAGACAAGTAAAGGTTGCCTGAAACATTATCATATATACAAGTTCGCGGCCCTTGGCACCTATGGCTTTCAAGGCCCCGAATTTTTCGAGGTTCTCCAATATGAACGTATAAAAGGTTTGCCCGGAAATGGAGAGGCCCACTATAAAACTTATTACCGTCATTAACAGAACATTGATGCCAAGTCCCGTCTGGTATTTATAGAATCTTGAAATCTTTTGAATGAAATCATCTTTCGTCAGCGCTTCGTATCCGAGCTGTTTAACCTGCAGTTTAATGTGCTGAACTGCGTCCGCACTCTTAGGTTCGACGAGGATGTATGAGATAGTATATCTCGTGGAAGGTATATACTGAATGGCCCTTTTGTATGTTGTATAGAGGGTCGGAATGCCGAACAGGCCTCCGCTAGTGACTTTTGCGATGCCGACGACGACTCCCTTATGATCGTTTATCTCAAATTCCGAACCCAGTGTCGGATTGTTCAGTTTCAGGAATTCAGTATCCTTAACAACAACAAAGGCGTTTTCCGCATAGATGTCCTCTATGCGCCCCTCTATCAGCTCGGGCCTGCCGAACAGACTGGCATCGTCGAGCCCAATGACAGTCGCCGCCTGATAGATGCCGCTTCGAAGCTTGACGAGAGCCCCTCCGGAATACAAAGGCACAGCATATTTTACGCCGTCGATGCTCCTTACCGCGTCCAATATATAATCCGGCATCGGGATGCTACTGGCGACGGTGTTAACCGCCGGGTCCATCACCCAAATTGTAGCTCCGATGTTTATTACGGTGGAAGACGACCTGTGCAGGATTCCGGCAAACATTGAGGTCATCATGACCATCAAGAAGACTGCAAATGTTATCCCGACGAGTAAGGCGGCAAACTTCCCCTTGTCGTTTATAAGAAGCTTAAAGGCGATTCTCAGGATTCCATTCACCAGTCATCTCCATGTGTAGCGATGCAGAGAGAGCAACAATCCTCTCATTTCAGTCCGGCGATTGTGGGTTGGCATTTTGAAATAGTCCCCGTCGTTCTATTTCTATCAATAGAAAACCTACTTGTCAATGTCATTCATAATCGGGCACCTTCAGCCATCAGCAATGGCGTCTGCTAAAGAACTGACAGGCACTGTAAAATCTTCTTATGTTGCTGTAAACTGAGGGATGGTCGATGAATAACATTTTTGAAGAAGACAACATGCCCGCTATCAACACATAAGACTAGCGCGGTGGGGTCAGACTTACCTTTTGCCCTTTATTTTTCCTTTACTAAAATAGACCATATGTCACCTACTCCCCATAAAACTCAGGCTACCTCGAGTTTCACATAGGCGGTGAAGCGCTTCTCAGGAGCCTCGCCGGAGCCTCGATGACCTCAATAACAAAATCGGACTACCCATCCTACAGGGTCGCTAAGGTTGAGAGTATGCCGGAAGCGGTCTTCGATAGTCTTGATGAATACTGGGGTCAGTTGGAATGGATCTCAGGTGGGGACGAGAAGTTCCACGGTTAATCCTGCAACCCTGCGAAAGTAATATTCGCAAAGATGCCGATCCCCTGATCTGCGTGTTACAACAAGTAATAAAAACGTCAGGCAGCTCTCTTCGGGCGTTTGTTAGACCTACTAAAAAAAGTTTTGGGGCATGTTAAAAAAGCGTGGATTTACGACTGTACTGCGCAATCAACAACTATAACCATGTTTAAGGACCTGGAAGCTGCAACTATACAAAAATGGACCTATTGAAAAACTGTTGATTTTAATTTCTAATGTGCGAAAGATCCCGACTTGAGTGGCTGCAAAATGTTTATCCACAATTTGGAGACAAATACTTTAGTACCCTTTTACAATTTCTTACATTCTTTTTATACTATCCCTATGCAAAAGCTGATAAGGCTGCTTCTTTTCCTTATATCTTTTTCACTCATTTTGCAAAATACCTGCCCCTGCGGATTTGCTGCAAAGACAGCGTTTGCATCTCCGCAGATGCATGCGTGCCCCTCCCATCACTCTCCTTGCAAAGGACAGAGGGCTGTCGATAGTGATGCAAACAAAATTATTTATCCAGCCTTTGTAATGTCTGTCCCTTTTGCGCAGCCGGCCATTGAGCGTTTCACTATGAGTACCGTTTACGTCCTCTTTTCTTCCGATGTATATACGAATCCTTTCAAAAAATCTCTTATAAAACCACCGGTAACCTACTAATCTTTAGCGTGGGCTCCTTTGTTATGGGTATACCCTATGTTGTCCTGGGGAGTAAACTATTGCTTGGACGATAGACGTCAGGAGGTTTCAAATGAAGAGGAAGACCGTTCTGAGTAGTGCCATTGTGCTCTACTTTATAATTGGGTTTGAGATATTGATAATGATAAGCCCTTTTGCAGGGCTCTTCTATTCCGTATTCACGCCTTTTTTACTTGAGATAGCCAAATACCCTGCCACGCGATGGCTGAGCGCCTTTTATTTACCTCACATGGTAGTCCCACCGGATGCCTTTTTGAAATTTATCCGTGTCATGGGGTCAGTCCTTTTTGTGTCGGGCATGGCCATGTTTATTATTTGCGCACTTCAGGTATATACGAATAAGTTCCTGAAAAGGGGCACTGCTTTAAAGGGCTTCTACTCAATCATGCAACATCCTCAATACGTTGGACTTATTTGCGCAGGTATGGGGCTTTCTATCCTGTGGCCCAGATTCCTTACTGTTGTCCTGTGGCTTGTTATGATCGTGCTCTATTATTTACTTTCCAAAGATGAGCAAAGGAGAATGCTGAACGAGCATCCGGAGTCATACAGGTCATATATGGAAAAAACGGGAATGTTCCTGCCAAAGAAAATTGAAAGTCGACTATCCCCTTCAGGCATTCCGGGGAAAATAACACTGTTCGTTCTCATTGCCACGTTTACAATTGGCAGTGTTTTTTTTCTGCGATACTACACGATAAGACACCTTCCCCTTTGGACAAGTCCAAATATTGTTGTGCTGTCGATTTTGCCGGACGACACACAAAAGATGCAGCACAGGATGAATGATATTCTCTCGATGGAGGAGGTAAAAGCAAAAGTTAAAGACAATAAAAAGTATCTTGTCTATTTTATGCCTGTTGATTACATTATGCAGGGACTTGTCGCAGATACAGGAGATGAATGGAGACTTTATAGAAGGCACTTTACGATCAGCAGATTTCTCGATTGGGTATTCCACCCCTTCAGTCACTTAGCGGGTGGACATCATTCAGCACACGATCATGTACCGAGTGAGCTGAACGATGGCGTAGTAAGGAGACTGATCTTTCTCAATATCCCTGATGGGAAAATCAGCACGCCATACGATTTTTTTTCTATAAATGAACAGAGAATTCCTCAGTTTATGGTGGACGTAGACATCCACAATCTAAAGCTTCTCACTTTGAAAGATTTAACTCCAGACACCGGCTGGGGTAAACTACCGACCCCCACATTCTAAAGCGTGAGGAACTATAACGAAAAGGGGCGGGACATAATCCCGCCCATCTGTCCTGAAAATTTGCCAAAAACTATTCTTGATAGTTATCTTATCCTTAACGGCAATACCTCATTTATCAAACACTTTGTTTATATTTTTATTTGTACGCTCATAATTCTAAGTTCCCGTTGACTTGCACGCCTGCCTGTTTCTCAGGAGAATTAAATATAACCAGTCTCTCATGAATTCCCCATGACGCAGCTCATCAAATTTTTAGCCACCCTCTTCTGAGCGAATTGTCCATGATCACACCAACAAGAAAAGCCGCGCCCATATTCCACATGGCAAAAGCCGCTACCAGCAGCATCACATAAAAGTCTGATTTCTTTTCCCCGATATCCTTTACGACAATGGCCAGTTCCGACCCTGCAAAAAACAGTATCACTCCAAGTATCGAATTGGGGAATATCCTGAAGATAATGGAAACGGAATCACTGAAAAATAGGGCAACTAAAATGAGCATGCTTCCAAGGATGACCAGCGCTCCACCGGTTTTTGCCCCGAACCGGACATGTCCAGCCATCCCTCCTGCTCCATGGCACATAGGAATGCCGCCAAGGAGGGGCGAAACCAGGTTCATTATTCCCTGAGAAACGGCAATTTTCCTCTCTGTCACCGGCCTGTCAGGGAAAAGCTCATTGTTCTCGGCCGTAATTGCGATTACCGCGTTGCCCAGAGTCAAGGGTATCTGGGGAATTGTGAATATCAAAGTGCCCACAACAAGATCATTCCAGGTAATCATCGGGAGGCTAAAAACCGGCAGCTTGAAACCTATGTGAATCTTGGTCAATTCTGATAGTATTTGAGGATTCGCAATCACTGCGGAGACCACCCCGATGATAAGGAGCATAAACATGGCGGGCACCTTGGGATTTGTGAGAAGAAGATAGGTGACCAGCAGGGCAATAACGGCCAGAACGGGCGCTGTCGTCATCCGGTGTATTCCATCAACCATAAAGGAGAGCCCGAGCCCCAGCATTATGCCCCGCACAACTGGCTTGGTTGCGAGTTTGGCTATCGGCCTGATTGCCCCAGTAACGCCGGCAAGCAGCCAGAAAAGTCCTGTAGTGACGCCTGATCCATAAAGAGCTGCGGGACTTATACCTCCGGCGATGGCTGCTGCGCCGATGGCCTTCATGGGCTGGATAGGAATCGGCGTCCTGTAATAGAAACCGGATGCCATGAGAGTAATGCCGAACATGAAGAGAAGTCCGAGGGGTGGTATCTTCACTATTGTGATATAGGCAACGACAAAAGGGATCAGCGTGCCGACGTCCCCGAATGCCCCAGCCCATTCCATCCGGTTGTAATGATTCTTTGTCTTAACTCCGATTTCCAAAGTAGTTATTATGGTCTTCTTTTAAAAAGTTCTGGTCAAGTGTGTTGCTATTAACGCTTAAATTTTAAGGTTCTAATCCATCAGCAGGAGGATTCTTTTTGAAGGTTAGCATAATCAATCCAGATATCGTCAAGGAAACCGCGAGATATACCCAGGCCCCTTCGAACGATCCAGTGGCCTGCTTCATCCAACCAGTCAGATAAGGACCTACAAATCCGCCAACATTACCACAGGAGTTAATAAGCCCGATAGCACCCGAAGCAGCCGTCCCCGACAGGAACGTTGTTGGGTAAGACCACCATACGCCAAAGGGCGCATAAGTGCCAATTGCCGCTAAAATCACAAAGAAAAATGCCGTCCAAGGGTCTTTGATAAAGACGCCCACGCCCATGCCGATTGCACCGATAAACAAGCCAATCGCGCCATGCCACCGCTTTTCCCCCCTCTTCGAGGAAGAATGGCCGATATATAACATCGTAAAGAGTGAAATAGTCATCGGTATGGCCATCATCCAGCCGATCGCCAGGTTGGACCAGCCGGATAAGGCTTTAAGCACCTGTGGCATCCAGTAGTTGAACCCCCAAAATCCGGAAATCCACAAGAAATAGGCGCAGCAAAGTTTAAGGACTTCGGGCTCTTGAAATGCCTTCCAAACCGTATAGTTCTTGACCGCTTGTTTTGCCACTACCTCTTTTT
>Ga0209048_10004512_pt1 | contig 13305 bp, 15 predicted proteins | sample FrelakmetCRP12CR_FD_187146 | JGI IMG/M metagenome (GOLD analysis project Ga0209048, IMG submission 187146) | Freshwater lake sediment microbial communities from the University of Notre Dame, USA, for methane emissions studies - CRP12 CR (SPAdes)... | ecosystem: Environmental > Aquatic >... | reverse complement strand
GTACCGTCTGTTTGGAGTAGACCCCATGGATTTGTCACTCATTCATTTCTACATCCTTGCGCTCGCGACCAAGTCGTGACAGAACGCTGATATTCTGTGCTATATTATTTAGACTTTTGACATACACTCATTTGTTTGTGTGTTCAGGTAACGTTTAGGTTTTCTAATTTCCAAACGAGAGAGGGAATAGAAATTTCTAATATTTTTCTTTTTTAGAATTAGAAATCAGAAAATTCAAAGAGCGCGGGGGCAAGTTCTTTGTTATAAGTTTGATGCAAGTCGCTATTCTGGAATGCGTGATCTGGAGGTAGACTTTACCCCCAACCCAATCACGCGTGCTTCTAGCGCGCGCTGCGATGTAAGAGGATTTAAGTAACAGAGATGAATTTCGTTCATGAAACTCAAGAGAGAATTCTACTCCAAGGACACGAAAGAAGTCGCCAGAGAGATTTTAGGGAAAATTCTTGTTCACAAAACCGAAGAAGGAACTCTGAAGGGAAAAATAGTCGAAGTCGAAGCATACCTAGGACTTGATGACCCTGGCGCCATCGGACTTAGAAGAGCAAAAAACATTCCTCAAGCATTGCTAATGCCAGCGGGATTTACATTCGTTTATTTCACTTACGGAAACCATTGGATGTTAAACGTAAACGCAAAAACAGGAAAACTAGGAGCCGTGCTGATAAGGGCTCTAGAACCCCTAGAAGGAATAGAAATCATGAAAAAGAACAGAGGAATCAGCGATACAAGGAATCTCACGAACGGACCTGGAAAGCTAACAAAAGCATTCGGAATAGACAAAAGACACAACGGACTAGACCTGACAAAAGATGAATTATTCATAGAAGACTCCTCACATGAAAGAGTAGAAGTCGTAAAGTCGACTAGAATAGGCCTCTCAAAAGGCAAGAGCAAAATGCTGAGATTCTACATTAAAAACAATAGGTTTGTTTCTAAATCCAAATAGCACCAGAAAGAGCGCCCGCTGTGTGCGCGCGTGGTATGTGTAGGCAGGTATAGGTAGGTGTAGAGGTAGATGTGCAGGCAGGATTGGAGATAGGCAGGCGTCGTTTCGTTGGTTGGGGTAAGTTTTATCCAAACCAAATCATGATGTCGGTCGAAGTTTCTGTTCTCTCTTCTTCATTTCATTGCAGAGGTAGAAGTGTTGGTTAGCGTTCATGAAGTTGTCCTGTGAAGTGTGAGGTAACAACAGCACAGAACAACATGATCTCAATTGCTATGAAAGGGAACGCAACTAGGTCTGCTTTCACAGCAATTGTATGGGCGGCCCTCAGGAAAGTTGGCTGGTCTCTCTTTGAAATACCCAGAACCTTTTCCTCCAGATCCTTTGCTGATAACACAGAAACTATCATCCATGACAACATTTGTCGGATCAGGAGATCAAAACCTTCGACCGGCGAGTCTAACGCGCTCTTCGAGCGCTACTGCCTACCTCTCTAGCCTCTAGTTCTTTGCAACCTCTCCATTGCGAACAGCCATGTAACACGATCACTATTCAGATATTCGTTTTTTCAGGTAACTCTCAGTTTTCTGTTTTAGCGCGCGCGATCATACAGCTTTTTTGTCATTTCCGTTTTGAATAATATACAACCCTGCTTTTTCTCGCCATTTCTCTTTCCAGCTTTTCCATCCAGTCTTTACGAGTTTTTCTCTTAGTTCAGGTCTTTCCGCAACCCATTCTAAAAGTGTCCAGAAACGTCTTTTATCTATTAGTCTTTCTGCTGGAACTCCCATCTCCTCGCACCATCGTATGTAGCCTCGTTCAACCTTTTCTTGGAGTTCACCTATGACTTCCACTTCTTCCACTTTGAATCCTCGTTCTCTCAAGTGTCTGCATATGCCGGAGAGCACGTATCCCGAGCATACTTTGAAGCTCGTTTCCGTGTCAGGTTGCATAACCTCAACGATTTCATCAACAATTTTTACTGTGTCATCCAAATATTTTTTGTTCTCGAAGTTTGGCGGCTGGAAGGATGAGACCGCGATCCTGCGTTCCATGTACCTGCGGTCTGGAGGGTTAAGGGCACCGATTACTACACCTAACATAAGGTCCCCCCACCCCGCATCATCTATCAAAATCACTTTTTCAGACATCAATCGATCTTCACTACCACATTTGGAATCAAACTATTATGGACTTGTTGGCGCGCGCGGTCAGCACGGATCTGTTCTTTGTACCAGAAAGCCTTCATTGGATTGAGCGCACGCGCAAGCGTAATATTGCCCCTGACCATCGGAGGAGCCTACTATTGAGGCATCTGTCCTTCTTTGGCAACCCATGTTTTTATGGCTTCTTCAACAGCCCTAGACAGGTCGCCTTTTTTCCCACCAAATCTCTCGATGGTTTTGAACCTGAGCTTCTTCTCCAGCTCATCTGAGAGCTCAACGCTGATTCTACCCATTTCAATTACCAACTGTCGATTTTTGTGCACGATTCACACGTGTTAGATGTTCCGCCAATAAGCAAATTGCCTGATGCTGAGTTTTCCTTTTGTTCTTGTCGTCATTTTCTATCCATCCCAGATTTGCTTATTCACCTAAGGTACTATATACTTATCAGCTTATAAGCATATAGGTGTACTTGTGTAAGCGCGTAAGCGCAAAAGTAATACGCAATGCGATTGACTTCCTTTTCTCTGACTTTGCACCGTTCATTCAGTCAACGTGCGCTTGTGATTAGTCCCTGTGTTCGTGAGATTCCTCTTCAGATTCTTCTTCGCGCTCTTCTTCTTCCTCGGCGGCTTCTTCTCCTGCAGCTCTTGTTTCTTCTTCAGCTTCTCCTTTTGGGGGATAAGCCTCATCTAACCAAGCTTCAAACTGTTCTTTGCTTTCAGGATCGGAGAAGGACCACTCACACAGTTCACTGACTATGGTGTTGAGATCAATTTTGTGATCGTCGGCTAAATGTTTCAGAAACTTTTCCCACTTTATAGGCAGAGATACTGTAAGCCCAACCATCTTGTCTTTTCACCATCGTCTTGTGTCATCTAGGTCATATTTAAGCTTAAAACTTGCAGCACGCATCAAAAATATGATCCGCAAACGCATGCCAGTCTTCCACTAACTGGAAAAAAGAGAATATGCCAGGTTCTATCTTTGTTCCTTCAACAATTGCAGTCTCTTTGCGATTTCTTTAGAGATTTTTTCAAGACCCCTAGCCAATTCCACACCGTTAACCTCATCTAATGGATACACTTTCCCATCCTTATCGACGAATGCAATTTCCAACTTCCTATCTCCCATTGTTTCACCTCCTCCAGATTCTGCTATTTGCTATTTTGATTTCCTGCATAAGCTACTTTCGCCCACGTACATAAGCCTGGGCGACATGCAATATGGGTTCACTACGCAGTAAAACCAATCTCTTTCTAACCTCTAGTTCCTTGCAACCTCTCTATTGATAGCACACACTCAATGCGCTAGAGAATGTAATTAACTACAAATTGAAATGTGCGAGCTAAAGCGTGTGCGCAGGTTTCCTCTTCAAGGTTCTTTTCCATTCTTCGAACAGATTCCAATACACACTGTTGTAACTCTCGTTTGATGGGTTTCGCTCGGCAACGTACTTCTCGATGAAGTCATTCAGTTCCAAGGAGTTCCTGCATTTTCTGACATCTCTAATATTCAGCAAAAAACATCACACCTTTCCTTGAATGTTTCCCAAGTTGTGGCTAGATTAGAGGAGGTGCAGAAATGCTGGGATCAAGTAACAGAACCATCTTGTTAAATAATTCCAGATAATCTCGACCAACTTCCGTTCTCTCGTAAGTCACTTTTCCCGCTGTCAGGTCTGTTCGAACTAGATCAACTGATTCCATAAAATCCAAGTATCGCCCAGACTGTGCAGAGCTCATATTACAGTGGGACAAAATACTCGTTTTGCCAACTGGTTCACGCAACTTCCTCAGAATCTCCGCTATGATCTCAAATCTGCTACGGTTTCTATCAAGCGCATTTCTCAATCCCAACATTATATATTACCTCAATAGCAAAAGCAGGCCAATTCCAAGCAAAAGCAAACCATTCTCAAGGAGAAATATCGCAATAACCCGCCGGCACGCCTTTACTGCAATATACGATCTCAGCGTGCCTTATAAAGACAAGCTGGCCAAAGCTGTGTTTCTACCATCTCTTCTAGTTTGAGGACTCTTATGTTGCTGTTGCAGGTCCATTTTCTCTCACCTCTCGCTTCAATTGTCAATATCACCCTTTCCAAAATAAGACCAATACCCAAATAGTCCTCATCTTCTGAGAATTCCCGCCTGCGCCTTCTTTCAACCTCTCTATTACCGACCGAACGACTTCTCGATACTACCACTATCACGCTATCACATTTTCTGGTAACGTTTATGTTTTCTAATTTTCCAATTCCAAACGGAGAGAAGAATAGAAATTTCTAGTATTTTCATTTTTTAGAATTAGAAATTGGAAAATTCCATGGTTTTCCAAGTGTAAATACACCCTACTGACTGAACTGATGGTTATGTGCATCGAGGTAGCAATCGCACGTGCAATAGAGTCCCGTTAAGTCTCATAGGTGACTACCAAATAAGGACAGTAATCAGACTTCAAACGAGCATCCTTCAAAACCTGCCCAATCATCTTTTTTGAATAGGAGCGAATTCGCTTGATCATGACCAAGAAAAGGATTATATAAAGCGCAAGTGTTAGCATGACTCAACAAAATAGCAAAGAATGTGAAGGCTATGCCCTCAGAGATTCTAGACCCGGAAAAGTTCATTGAAGTGAGCGGAAGAGCTGAATATTGTTCCGTGAAGAGACTGAAAGACGTTGTTAAACTGAAGCTTCGGACTCCAAGCATGCTTTACACTTTGAAGGTTGTGCCATTGAAGGCTGAAGAAATGATCAAGAAGCTTCAATGTGAAGTCCGCGAAACCTAGTAGTCAAGTTCAGACACTTTGTCTTCAATTTTCCCATGAGCAAAGCGCGCGTTGAACACATTCATGCGGCTACTCATTAAATCTTAAAGACGTCCCCAGTCCTAGGCGCCACAGAATCCAAGCCCAGTTCATCTCTCGCCCATCCTGCAAAGTACTCGCAGTTTCTCTCAGCACCATGAACCACGAAGAATCTTGGTTTGCCGCCAAGCCTTCTCGCCGCTTCTTTCAACTCACCCGCGCCGCAGTGCGATGAAAAGTCGAAATGCTTCACTCGGGCTTTGACCTTTCGCATTTTGCCATCTATGTTGCATATGCCCTTTTCCAGCAGTTCCTTTCCAGGCGTGCCCGGAATCTGATAACTGACAAGAAATATGGCATTGTTCGATTTCTTGGCAATCTTGGATATGTAAAACATTGCAGGGCCGCCCTTGAGCATGCCTGCTGGCGAGATTATCACTCCCGGCATTTTCGCGGCTCTTCTTCGGTCTCTCCAGCCTTCCACCCACTCAGTCGAATGCATGGCATCCGTAAACATTCTCGAGTCCCTGAGAAACTGCGGATAGTTCATCATCACACGACTCACTTCACGCGCCATTCCATCAAACGTTACTGGATGCTCAAAATGATGCGCAGCCAAGACGCATGCAAGCTCTTGTGATCGGCCTACTCCAAAGGCTGGTACGAGAGCCGTTCCGCCTCTTTCTACGACGTCAGTGCATTCATCCACAAAGTTCTTCTCAAGTTGCTTCCGCTCAGTATGTTCTTCAGTGGCGTATGTACTTTCCATTATCACGACATCTAGGTCGCCATAGTTCATTTTTGCTCCTTCCAGCAGTCTGGTGTCAGTGATGTTGAAGTCTCCAGTGAAAAGGACTCTTTTTCCTTCAGCTTCTATCAACGTTTGCACGCTTCCAGGTATATGGCCAGCGTTCTTAAACTGGAAGGTTATATCCCCGACCTTTTGTTCAGTGTTAAAATCCAAATGTCGGCTACTGGCAGTCATAGCCTTGAGTTCAAGGTATTCAAATGGTAAATAATAACTGGACAGGTGTATGAAGTCTGAGATGAGCAATTGGCTAAGCTCGGTTGTCAATTTGTTTGTGTAGAGTGGCTTTTTGCCTTCAATGTAGAAAATAGGGATTGCCCCTGAATGATCTAGATGACCATGAGACAAGATTATGGCGTCCACATTTTTTGGCGGTATGTGCATAGGGAACCCTGGTTCATGATCCAGCATCGCGCCGTAGTCCAGCAAAACCTGCGTTTTTTCAGTTTTGACTGTGATGGCTATTCTGCCGACTTCACGGGTTCCTCCAAGAAACCCTATTTGTAGTTGCCCCATTTCTTTTCATCTGCTAATTCTGTATTCATGCCTTATAGCGCTTTAGAAACGCATTGGCTTTTCAGTGTAAGAAACTCTAACTAAACCTTTCTTTATAGCCTTTAGGATCGCGTCAACGTCAAACGAGGCTTGAATCTCCGTGTAAACACTCCACAATTCATCTGGTTCATGGGCATCGCTGCCTGCGACTCCCGGCAGGTTCATCTCTTTCGCTAGGTTCTCAGCGGCCTCATTCGCTTCGGGCGACGTTATGGCATTCAGAGTTTCTATAGCATCGATACGATATGCTTTCGCCAAGGCGCCCAGACCATATCCACGATAGGGGTGCGGTGCCACGACCAAGGCATCTCTCTTTCGCGCAAAATCTATTGTGCTTCGGACATTCCATGGCTTAGGCGGCAGTTCTTCGGCGCCCAGAACGATTATTTCGCCTTCCAAAGCGGTTATTTCCACACCTGGAATGATTATGATGTCGGGATATGCTTTTGCGAGTTCTTTGGCCTTGAAAAAGCCTTCAAGCGCATTGTGGTCGGTTATGGCAGCGGCCTTTATAGTTGGATGCGCATTGAGACGGTCTACCACTGTCTTTGGGCTGGTGCATGCGTCAGGTGAATATTTCGTGTGTATGTGGAGGTCTGCTCTTACCAAGGTTCATTCACTCAGCATTTTTTGAAGAGTCTTCGTCAACCTAATCAGCATGGTTTTGGCCAGTTTTCCATCGAAGCTCAGATACTTGAACGGAATGCCCCTCTTTCGACAGGCTTGCTTGGCTTTGTCTTGCAATGTGTTTTGCCACCCTTCTGAGCTGAGTAGTACGACCCCTTCATAGTCTGAACGATTGATGTAGTCTAGTGTTTGGTTTGCCACATATTCCATTGTCTCCTTGTCAGGAGGAACGACTGTTTCATGTTGGGAAAGGGGATAAACCTCGTCAAGTTCAAAAGGGATTACGCCGAACGGCGCGGCGCAGAAACATACGTGGATTCTGTTTGCTTGAGACTCGAATTGTCGTCGCAGAGTTTTCGCGATCGACTTGTAATCTTTGGAGTTGTGGAAAGGTCTTGTCTGGGTTTGTGATACTAGCAGCAATATCCTTGCTTCTCTAGGCGGATTATACCTTTTCTTGAGGTTTTTCTGGTAGTGGAGAACCTCAGGTCGTATGAGACTTGTGGAATCATAGAAGAATAGACCGCTATTCTTCGTGACAGGATCATGCTTCTCAATGTAGTTCTGGTATTTGGCTAGTCTCTTCAGCGCTTGGAAAAGGGCTGGGTGAGTATGCGCCCGAGTCTCAAGGTGTTCCCATAGTCTACCGTCTTTTATTGCTTGCTTTACGCGCTTTATTTCGGCGCCGGAAACGTAGAGGTTATGCTCTGCAAGGAAGGTTTCTACTTCTCTTTGCGGCAATTCTAGTACGCGCTTGGGTGCTGTCTTAGTGCATTTTGGGCAGGCACATGGAAAATAGTCCAGTTCATTCAAGCGGTATGTGCCGTTTTCCGTCATGTATCTTCCTTCTCTTGCATAAAGTGCGTAAGCTGCTGAATCGAAAAGGTCGCAACCCAAGGACACTGCCAGTGCAAACATGAAAGGATGACCAGCACCAAAAAGGTGCAATGGTCTGTCAATGGGCAAGTTCATCTTTGCGGCCATGATCATGTCAACGAGAACGTCGAAGCGATATCGTTCCATGACTTCTGTTGGGCTGCCAAGAGCGTGAATTTGAAAAGGCAGTTTTCCTGTTTCTTTCGCTGACTTGATCACAAGGTTCAGATATCGTCCTCCTTGAACAGGTCCTACCCAAAGAATGTCATCACGTGCCTTGCGCTCGAAGAGGCTTTTGGCTCGTTTCAATGTCTCCTTTACTGTTTCAGCTGCGTGTTTCTCGGTGACATCCCAACCCGTAGGTATGTCCAGTATAGTGGCGATATCGGTGTCTATTTGCTCTTGATACTGAATTATTTCTTCAGGACTTGTCTGTATGTTGCCGTAGACCAAGGTTTGGTATGCCCCTGAGTCGGTCATTATCGTGCCGTTGAAGCCCAAAAATCTATGCAATCCCTCTTGTGCAGGTTGTCCCTGGAAACGTTGCCGCAGTATGTAGGCATTGGTTATTAATGCTTCAAAACCGAACTCTTCCATTATTCTTCTTGAGGAAATGGATTGAACAACAGGGTTTACGACCGGAAAAAGAAGAGGCGTCTCCACTGTGCCACTCTTGGTTTTGAGCTTCCCAATCCTTGCAAGCAAGTCCTTCTCTCTTATCTCGAAAGACAACGGGCAAACCTTGAACCAAAACAATCGGTCAAATATATAAGAAATGCCAAAAGAACTTACGACGTTTGCTTTTGAAGAAAATGCTTAGCGAGTCATGTTAAGGTTTCTCAGGGATCTGTTCAGCTGAACCTCATTAAAGAATAAACCGCAAGCTTTTACTCATAGGAGAAGGAGATGGGGAAGCGTGATTGGTTATGAATTTGCACAAACTCGTTAAGGACGAATTGTCCGGCAGCGTCGCCAAATCCTTTGTGGCTCAAGTCTCGCGCTTTCACAGGATTCAAGGCTCCCCAATGTTCCACGAAGCCACCGAATATGTCAAGAATGAGCTACTAAGATTCGGTTTTCAAGATGCTACAATCGAGCGATTTCCAGCCAACGGTAAAACCAAGTACTGGACATACACTAGTCCAATTGGTTGGGAAGTCAAAAGCGCTGAGCTCCAGCTTGTAGAACCAGAAGAAAAGCTACTCTGTACCTTTGAAGATTGTCCGCAAAGCCTGCACACTTTCAGTAACGCAACACCAGTCAAAGGTGTGACAGCTGAACTAGTTGACGTGGGAAAAGGAACCAAGCAGAAAGACTACGAAGGTAAGAACGTCAAGGGCAAATTTGTCCTAGCCACGGGCCGAGCTAGACTCGTCCATCGACAAGCTGTTTACAAACATGGTGCAGCAGGAGTCATTACAGATACAATCACATATGAGATGCCAAACGTTCGAGAAAGCGTGGATATCCCAGATGCTCACGCTTACCAAGCCATCTGGCCCACTGGGACTGAACTATCCAAAGTTGCTTTCGGCTTTTCAATAAGCAAGCGCCAAGGAAATGCATTAAGAACGTTGCTTCAAGCTGGCAAAACTGTCAAACTCAAAGCCAACGTAGAAGCAAGATTGTTTCCTTTCCACGCAGATGTCTTAACTGCAACGATACGAGGTTCAGAGGAACCGAACAAAGAGATTTTCCTAGTTGCCCACCTATGTCATCCAAAACCAAGTGCAAACGACAACGCCTCAGGAAGTGGTCTGCTTCTAGAAGTCGCTAGAACCATCAAAACATTGTTAAAAACAGGCAAAATCCCTCCTCCCGCAAGAACCATACGCTTCATCTGGGTTCCAGAAACCCTTGGAACAGTAGCTTACCTCTCACATCACCAAGAAATGAGCTCACGTCTTTTGGCAGGCATAAACCTCGACATGGTAGGACAAAACCAAGAACTGTGCAAATCCACACTATACCTCGACCGCACTCCCGATAGCCTACCTTCCTACTTAAACGACTACGTCTACGGCCTCATGGAAGAGACAACAATGGAATTTGACAATCGGACGCCTCTAGGCCTAGCTAGCACCTTCAGATACCGTTCACAAGCGTTCAGCGGCGGGAGCGACCATGCTGAGTTCACCGAAGCCACAACCCGTGTCCCATGCGTCATGTTACTGCAATGGCCAGACCTATTCTACCACACAAGCATGGACACTATTGACAAAGTAAGCGAAGACAGCCTCAAACGAGTCGGTTGGGTAGTCACGATTGCAGCTTTGACTCTTGCCAACGCCACTCACGAAGACGTTTTCACACTTACACATCAAACAGCCTCAAAGGGCATGACCAGAATAATAGACGCAAGCGTCGAAGCAGTCAAAGAGATGCTCGAAAAGAAGACCCAAACAACCAAAGATGAAAAGAACAAGCTGGCCAACGAACTCGCGAAAACAGTAGCCTACTACAAGAACAAAATAGAACACGCCGTCTGGCGTGAACAACAATCAGTCAAATCAGTGAAAAGGCTTGGAGAGCACCCAGAGCTAGCCACTTTAATCGACAAATACTGCGAAGACCTAAGGGAACTGGGAAAAAGCGAAACTAGAAAACTGGAAGAAGCCCTAAACTTCATCGCCAAAACGTCTGCCATAAAGCTTGAAAAACTTGAAGAGACGCAAATCGACCAAGAAACAAAACGGTTAGTTCCCAAAAGACTGTTCAAAGGAACACTCAACGACGACGTGCTGAAGAGAGCAATAGGCGAAGAAGAATACGAATGGTATGAGTTGATCGATGACAAGGATGAAGACTTTGGCAAGAAAATGGCTGAGATACTGAACTTCATGGATGGAAAACGAGCTGTGCACGACATAATCAAGGCTGTTTCAGCCGAATACAGTCCAACTGATCCCGAGAACGTGATGAAATTCCTGAAAGACCTGAAAAAGGCAAAACTCGTAACCTTCTGATGACCGCCTTCAACTATTCTCAACTAGAATGCTTATATCGAAAAATCTAGATTATCCTTCACGAAACGGAAGCCAAACATATGGTCTGCACAATCGAAATCACTGAAAAACCCAAACTTGACAATCCAGTCCTTATCGAAGGACTACCAGGCATAGGATTCGTGGCCAACATCGCAACCCTACACATGATCCATGAATTGAAGGCCACACGTTTTGCTGAAATCCACTCCTCAACCTTCCAAGACCTGACAATAACAACCGAAACAGGAGGAACGCGCTCACCAACAAACGAGCTCTATTATCGTAGGAACAACAATGGAGGACTTGACCTCATCTTTTGGTATGGAAACACCCAAGCCCTAACTGCACCTGGGCAATATGAACTCTGCGGAAGAGTTTTGGACATGGCCCAGGAATTGGGTTGCCGTCAAGTCATAACTCTGGGTGGGTTCAAAACGGACGAAGCAAAACCCAATCCGCAAATGTATGCCGCTGCCTCAGACATTGAAACCTTGCAGACCGCTTTAAACCTAGGCACGAAAATAATGGTTGGCCAGATATTTGGCGTGGCTGGTCTCACCATTGGGCTTGCCAGACTAAGAAACCTAAAAGCTTTCTCGCTTCTCGTCGAAACACTTGGCACCTATCCAGACGCAAACGCTGCACGCTCTGTCCTCATGATCCTGAGCAAGTTCCTAAATCTAAATATTGACTTGTCAAGGCTCGAAGTGGCGGCTGAAGAAACCAAGAAAATCCTCGAATCCTTCGGGCTGCTTAGGAATGTTACAGAAATAAAGAAGAAAGAGGAACAGCAGTTCCGCTGGTTTATCTAGCCAGTTTTGCCCTTAGCTTCGCCCATGAATTGGTCGTAAACCTTTTGCACACGCTCTGCAGCAGGCCCCGAACCTTCCACTACACCTTTCTCGGTCAACTTAACTTTGTCCATAACCCAAATGAAACCCTTATCTTCGTATAGCTTCACCATCGTCGGAAAAACCTTCTCAAGGCGATCCGCCAATGTCTTCAAATCAAAAGGTTTCTCCACACTGAAAATCTGAGCCACAACGTTCCCGTTGAGAAAAACCCTATGCAAAACTTTTCCTTCATCATCCTTCGCCTCAGCTAAACACAAGCTCAAATTGTCAGGGTTAATACCGATCATAGTTCCACTAAACGTCTTACCTGTTGTCGTTGTAACAATCACGTGCCTATCTGCCAACACTGAGACTTCACTGAAATATCTCCTCTGCGCTACTGACAACATCAGACCTCCATTCTACTCTAACGAAATTGCAGAACAACTATTTAAGATCCATGGAAGCGTGCGCAAGACCCTTTAGCATTTCCTGAAATACTTTGCTATCGCTTTAGTTCTCTCTTCTCTGTATTTTGCTTCAAAAGCACAACAGAATTAGCAGGCAGATCACGATCAACCACGACATTAGGCCCAACCCAACTGTTATCCCCAACTTTCACGCCAGGCATCAGCAACGCGTTTATCCCTGTTTTGACATTGTCGCCGAGAACCGCCCCTAGTTTCTTCCTTTCACTGTCCACAAGCTTGTCTTTCACCATCATCTTTACTGGTCCAGCGTCAAATCGATAGTTAGCAGTCACAGTACCAGCACCAAGGTTACACTTCTCCCCAAGAATGCTGTCACCAATATACGACAGGTGACCGACATGCGTCCCGCGCATTAATATACTGTTCTTCACCTCGCAAGCATTGCCTACACGAACCTTTTTCCCGATGCTAGTGTGTGGTCGAATGTAGCAGTTCGGCCCGACATCGGCTTCCTCATCTATCAATGCGGGACCTTCAATGTATGCTCCAGAACGAATTCTAGCAGATTTTGCAACAGTCACGGGTCCGATCAAATGAGCCCCATCTTCAACGAATCCGATTACTTTGTGGTTCATCCTTTCAAGCACCCAACGATTTGCCTCGAGCAAATCCCAAGGTCTACCAATGTCAAACCAATCACTAGCCGACAGTGTAGCAGCAAGAATCGTTTTGCCCTCCTTAGCTAACAAGGAAATCGCGTCTGTGATCTCCCATTCTCCCCTAGACGAGGCCGAAATCGCCCTTAATTTTTCAAAAATCTCCATTGAAAAAGCATAGATCCCAGCATTTGCCAAATTTGTCGTTGCCTCTTGCCGAATGGGTTTCTCAACGATGCGCTTAACACGATTGCCGTTTTCAAGTTCCACGATTCCATAGTTTTCTGGTTTGTCAACAGGAACGACAGCCATAGTGACAGATGGCCTCTCTTTCTGATGCAGTGCAATGACGCTCTTCAAAGCTTCAGTAGTGAACAACAGATCTCCATAGATGAGCAGAAAATCATCCTTGACATGCGGCTCAACAACACTTACCGCATTGCCTGTTCCAACTATCGCTTTCTGTTCCACGTAATCAATTCGCAACCCGAAGCTCTTGCCATCACCGAACTGCTGTCGAATCGTCTCACCCATATAATGAACAACTATTAACACGTCATCGATGCCAGAAGCCTTCAGTGAACTCAAACAG
>Ga0209048_10004511_pt1 | contig 13306 bp, 4 predicted proteins | sample FrelakmetCRP12CR_FD_187146 | JGI IMG/M metagenome (GOLD analysis project Ga0209048, IMG submission 187146) | Freshwater lake sediment microbial communities from the University of Notre Dame, USA, for methane emissions studies - CRP12 CR (SPAdes)... | ecosystem: Environmental > Aquatic >... | reverse complement strand
CAGGTGGAGGGAGTCCGCCTCGCCGGCACAGGTGGATTTCAGTACTTCCCCGAGATGATCGCAGACGGTGCGGGTGGGGCTTACATCGTCTGGCAGGATAACCGCTCGGGCAGAGACTACGATATTTTCATTCAAAGGGTTGACGGCGGAGGGGCTTCATTGCTTTCCCAGGACGGCAAGCTCATATGCAATGCCGTCGGCCACCAGTATTACCCGCAGGTCGCCGCAGTCCCGGCGGGCGGCGTGATTGTCGCATGGCAAGACAAGAGGAGCGGAAAGTGCGACATTTTCGCGCAAAAGATGGATGCCGCCGGAAATTTACTCTGGCCTGAGAACGACAGTACGGGTCACAACGTATCCAGGGACACATCCGATCAGATTAACCCGAAGCTTGTCTCTGACGGCAGCGGGGGGGCAATTGTAGCGTGGGAGGATTACCGATCGGGAAGCGGCAGCACGGATATATACTGCCAGCGGATTCTGGGGAACGGTCAGACCGCCTGGCCTTCCGATATACCCGTCTGTACCATGCCCAACGCTCAGAGAAACATTCAGATTGTGTCAGACGGAGCAGGCGGTGCAATCATTACCTGGCAGGACAGGCGCAGCGGCTCTTATGAAAACATATATGCCCAGAGGATCGACCCCCTCGGAAAAATAAAATGGACACCGGACGGAATAGCCCTCGCCCCCGCCAGCGGGAACCAGTATTATCCCCGCATGATAGTCGATGGCACGGGCGGTGCGGTTGTTGTATGGGAGGACAACCGCAAAGGCACTGATTATGATATCTTTGCCCAGTATATCAGCTCGGGCGGCTCACGGAATTGGATATCCACGGGAATAGCAGTATGCAATGCCTCCGGACACCAGTACAACCCTCAGATCGCATTACAGGGATCCGATTTTATAGTTACCTGGGAGGACAAACGGTTCAACGATTATGATATTTATGCCCAAAGGATGGACCTGAGCGGGCATTCTCTCTGGGCTGCCAACGGCAATCCGGTGAGCACCGCGTCAGGCGATCAGGTCACACCCTTCCTTGCGAGCGACAGCCTGCAGGGCGCCGTGATCACGTGGGCTGATTACCATCTCAACAACGGTTCGACCGCCATATTTTCAGAGCGCATAGGCGCAAACGGGCTGCCCGCTGGCGGCTGTTTCCGTACATTCGACCAGGCAAGCCTCGGGCAGAAGTCGGTCAGATACAGGCTGAACAAAAAGCTGGTCGGTTCGCCGAACGCCGGGAACGTGAGAGATTCGATTTTCGGAAGGGGTGCCGTCCCGTACGGTATGATAATCGGAATCGAGAGAAGGGACAGCGTCAGGAGGTACGGCTGGGAGTTCTTCTCAAGGAGCGTCGATTGCCGGAGGGTGCTGCCCCAAAATGGAACTCCGAGGCCCTTCGACAGATTTTTATACACTAAATTTGTGGGGAGGCTCACCAACCCCAGCAAGGGCAGGTACGACAATATCCTTGCGGGGGAGCTGCTGGCGTTGAAGCTGAACATACTGGCAAGCGACGTAGGTCTCACTCAGGAACATCTTGGCGATCTCATATTCAGGGATACCGCAGCTGGGTACAACCCTCTCAACAACAAACAGCTCCGCAAGCTCACCGCCACGGTGGACAGCATGCTCACGGTGTGGCAGTATTTCACAAAGATCGATTATTCGCTGGTCTTTCGGACCGTCAGCAGGATCAATCACGCTTTTTACGGTACCTTCGACACTATCTCGACCATGCCGCTCCGCATAAAAAATCAGAATGCCCTCTTCTCGATCCCGTTTTTGGAGCCCAATCCCGAGACGCCCGCTCAGATGCCGGCATTCCAGGCTCAGATTGTCGATCCGACGGACCCCGACCGGATAACGCTTCTGCAGAATTACCCCAATCCATTCAATCCCTGGACGACGATCGAATTTGTGCTGCCAGAACCCGCGGTTGTCACTCTCGCTGTCTATAATGTGCTGGGCCAGCAGATCAGCGTCCCGTTGGATCATGTGACGATGGATGATGACCACCACTTCGTGGATTTTGACGCTTCCAACCTCTCCACAGGCGTATACTTCTACAAGCTCATCGCCGATCCTGTTTCCGGCGGAAAGTTAATAAGCCAAGTCAAAAAGATGATGGTTCTGAAATAAGGACCATCTCACTCCTCATATAGGATGGAACAGACAATGATAGTCGATAAACGAACCGCTATCTTTCTCGTCTTGTTTTTTATAGTTTCCTGCTCAGCTTTCTCCCAGCTAAACCGCCAGTGGGTGGCAAGGTTTTCAGGGAACGGTAAAAACGGCGCCAACGCAGCTAGGGCCATTACGGCCGATGATTCCGGCAACATATACGTGACGGGCTGGGTTACCCGGACGGGAACGGGAGTAGACATAGCAACAATCAAATATTCTCCGGACGGGGAGCTTATGTGGGCTGCATATTATCCTCCCTCGGGCGCCGGCACGGACAAACCGAGTGCAATAGCGGTGGACACCGCTCATAACGTATATGTGACCGGGACAACGACCACCGGCAGGCCTAATGCGGATTATGTTACGATCAAATACAACCGTACCGGGGACGCCGTTCTCTGGGTAAAGACATACGACGGTCCCGGACACGGTGAAGACCATCCGGTGGCAGTTGCCGTAAACGATTCGATGAACGTGTACGTGAGCGGGTGGAGCATGGGAGCCGGAACGGGTTATGACTATGCCACCATCAAGTACAAGCCGAACGGCGATTCTGCCTGGGTGCGCCGCTACAACGGGCCCGCCGGCGGCACGGACAGCGCACTTGCCATGACTCTGCGAGGATTTACCGACCTATTCGTCACAGGCACAAGCGCCGATTCGGGATACGATTATTTTACGATAAAGTACAGTCCTGTCACCGGGGACTCCGTGTGGGCGGCCCGTTACAACGGCTACGGATTCGGCAACGACATAGCAAGGGGGATTGTTGCAAGGACATCCTCAGAAGTCTATGTCACAGGTGGCAGCCAGAACGCAAGCGGCAATTACGATTTTCTTACGATCCGATATGACAATGGCGGGGTGGCGCACTGGGTCTCCCGCTACACCGGGCCGGCAGGTGGCGACGACCAGGCTTATGCAATCTCCCTGGGAAGCAGCAGGGTCTATGTGACCGGACGCAGCTTGCAGACAGGCAGCTTTAACGACATCGTAACTGTCCGCTATGCGCAGGGGAGCGGTGCCGAGAACTGGGTGAGCAGTTATAACGGTACGGCCAACGATGACGACGGCGGCTTAGCGGTTACGGCCGGCACGAATCCTTATGTGGTCGGTTACAGCGCTGGAGCGGGCATCGGATACGATTATGCCCTGATCAAGTACAACGGCAGTTCGGGCAGCGAAGAGTTCAGCCTTCGATACAACGGTCCGGCCAACAGCGACGATATACCCGCCGAGGTCATTCTCGTCGATAATGCCGTATACGTCACAGGTTCGAGCAAGAAGGCAAAGGGATCGGAGTTTCTCACCGTAAAATACATCGATCCCGGCAGCATGAAGTACAGGTCTTTTGTCCAGGAAAGCCTTTCCGTAAAGGCTGCCAACCTGAAGAAAAGCGCCCCGAACGCCGGAAATGTGCGTGACGACGCGGTATTGAAAGCATATCCAAAGATTAAAAAGGGCTATCCCGGCGCTCCAGGCACCCTGGTTGTGGGGAACATGCGACCCGACAGCGCCTCAGTTTACGGGTGGATGCGCTTTGATAACGGCAGGGGAGTCGCGTCATATCTTCCCGCTACGGGGGCAGCCAGGAAATTCGACTTTTTCGGCACCAGCGTTTTCATCGGCGAGAAGAAAAATCCCAAGCGGGATAAGCACAATAATCATCTGGCAGGGCAACTGCTGGCTCTCCGGATAAACATTGGGGCCAGTGATGCCGAGATCACACCCCCCACGCTCGGAGACCTGACCTACGACGACGGCGACACGGCAAACCATTATAACGGCATGACTCTCAGGCAGATTGCCTCCCTGGTGGACAACTGCCTCACATACGGCGGAAGATATTCAGGAGTTAACTGGGCGATGCTGGATTCCATGCTGACACGGACAAACAGGGCTTTCACCGGGCCCCTCCTGCGGGTCGTGAGCACACAACCGGTCACGGTTACCGGAGCGGTGCTTATTGACAGCGTGGTTTTTCTGAAACCGGCGGTCTCACCTCTAGCGGAGCCTCTTGCTTTCATACCGGGGTCGCTTGACGTTGTGCCGGAAAAATTTGTGCTGTATCAGAACTATCCTAATCCCTTCAATCCTGTCACCACTATCTCCTTCGACCTGCCGCAGGCTTCCGTGGTTACACTCAAGGTTTATGATATACTGGGCCGGGAAGTAGCAACCTTGCTTGAAGACCAGGAAGTGGAAGAAGGCACACAGGAGGTCGCTTTCGACGGTACCGGGCAAGCCTCGGGTGTTTATTTTTACAGGATAACGGTAGATAAGGGAGAGTTTCAGCAGATCCGGAAAATGCTGCTGGTCAAATAAGAGTGCCAAGGTAAGCTCCTCTTCTGTTTGAGAGAAGTGAAAACTTCGGCAAGACCCTGTCAACGGTACTGGAAGATAGTTAGCCTGATTTGAGAGGTAGAGAAATTAGAGCTGCGCGTTTGGTAAGGGGGGGCACGCTGCGAAAGACATTGGCTAGGGGAGGGTTCACGAATCAACGCAAATCCTCACTGCTCGCGCAAGCGGTGGAGAGCTGCCCTCATCTGTAGCCCATTTATGCATGGGAGCATGCCGCGATGTTAATTTGCGGCTCATTTTCGGTTGTGATCTCATTTTAAATTTCAATCATCAGGCAGTCAAAATATCGCAGATTGCAGCATCAGCGAAAATTATTCCTTGGAGGCAAATCGAACTTGGTATCAGACAACCAGAGCCTGCAGTTTTCTATCGAGCTTGACGGGCCTATTCATCAGGCCAGTTGCGGAGGGAGTAACTGAGGAACAAGCGGGCGTTGACTGTTGTTATATCTATTGAGAAGAGGCGGTATTTGACCGCCCCATGTCATTCCTGTGTGTGGGTCCGGTTCCCACGTCGAACTCAAGTCGCCTCCCCTTGATTCGACTGCCGGACCCGCACTTTTTTATCACTTCGGGTGAATATTTTGCACTTCTAAATCGGGATTCCAATTTTCCACACCCACCCTTTGTAAGATCAGCCTATCTTGAAATCATTTCTCTAATTCAGAATTAAATCCCCCGGTATGCGGGTGTACCGTGGGGCAGCCGCATGCTCTGGCTGTATTTTAGAATTGAAGGGCGAAAATCTTATTTTGACATAATGCTGAGTTGAAAGGTTTCCTTACGTTGAGACTTGTGCATATTTTCATTAACTTGGTAATGCATTTTCCACTTGAGATGTGGATTTTCAGAGTGCAGTCGAAATCCGAAAGAGCGGAAAAGCATTTGCAGATTTCCAGTTAATATTGGATGATTGCTCATGATTTCCTTCAAAAGAAATTAAAAACAGATGGCCCGCCGGTTAAATCGCCCGCGAGGGAAAGAAAATCCCATTATCCTTCCAAGGGCGAGCTGCCGAGTATGCGGGCGCGGCGGTAAATGTTCTGTGCCAGGTGTGGGAACTATCGGACAAATTGAAAATGGATCGGCCCACCGGGAATATCCGCGGGATATGAAATTTTGAAAACCCTGTATTCAATAATATTTTTGTCAATTGCATTCTCGGTACCCTGCCGTCTTATCCGGGCCCAGCAGTATCCGGGGGTCAGACAAGAGGAGGAGAAAAGCCTCTATTTTGAGGAAAGCAAGCGCCGCCAGGACATGAAATCAGCATTCTCACCCGCAAGCTCCGGTAGCGCCTGGTTTGACGTCAAGTATTACAAGTTGAACCTGCGCATATCGGCAGCTGCTTTCCGGCTGTCCGGTGTTGCGGGGATAACTGGAATTTGCAACCAGAATAATCCCCAGTATCTCACGCTTGACCTTGCGAATGCGATGCACATAGATTCCGTGATCGTCGGCCGAAAGGCAGCCAAATTCATGCAGCAAGCCTCCCTGTTCAACCTTGCCCTTGATTCCTCCTACCGCCGGGGGGATATCATCACCGCCGATGTCTATTACGGGGGAACGCCTGTGGCCAGCGGGTTCGGGAGCTTCCAGTTCGGATGGCATTCGGGAACCCCATGGGTCTGGTCGTTGAGCGAACCTTACGGGGCAAGGGATTGGTGGCCGTGCAAGGACGACCCGTCCGACAAGGCAGACTCTGCGGACATCTTTATTACATGCGATACCGCGTATATGGCGGGATCCAACGGCAGGCTTGCAGGCGTGCGTTTTAACTCAGACGGCACGAAGACCACCCATTGGCAGGAGCGTTACCCGATTGCCACATATCTGGTGTCGGTGGCCGTCACAAATTTCGCGACTTTTTCTGACTGGTTCCGCTATGGCGCCTCCGATTCCATGGAAATATTGAACTATGTGATTCCGGAAAGTCTTGCCTCAGCCCGCAGTCAACTCGGTGTGACAACCGGTGCCCTGGAGATATTTTCAGGGCTGTTCGGGCTTTACCCCTTTATACACGAGAAATACGGACACTCCCAGTTCGGGAGCGGGGCTATGGAACATCAGACGATGACTTCTACGGCGGGCTTCTCGGAGGAAACCATCATACACGAGCTGGCCCATCAATGGTTCGGCGATATGATTACCTGCAGAAGCTGGTCTCATTTGTGGCTGAATGAAGGCTTTGCCACATACTGTACGGCATTGTACAAGGAAATGAAATACGGGGAGGCTTCCTACAGAGAGTTTATCAATTTGCAGATGGACGGGGCAAAGAAAGCCGATGGCTCCCTTTTCGTCCTGGATACGGCGGACGTCCGTCAGCTTTTTTATAGCTACCGTGTTTATTCCAAAGGGGCCGCGGTTTTGCACATGCTGAGGCATGTACTCGGAGACAGCGTTTTCTTTAAATCGATGTATGCCTATGCAAACGAACCTTCATTGAAGTACGGCACAGCCGCCACCCAGGATTTTCGGAGTATATGCGAACGAACCAGCGGGGAAGACCTGGGTTACTTTTTTAACGAGTGGATTTACGGTGAGAACTACCCGCATTATATCTATACCTGGCGAGTGAGTGATTCAGCCGGCACGCAGTGGCTGACCCTGACCATTAATCAGACGACCGGGACTCTAAATCCCGCTTTTTTCAAGATGCCTGTGGATATCAGGCTGAAAGGGGCGGGGTGGGATTCAGCGGTAACAATTTTCAACGACAGCCCCGAACAGACATTTTCTTTTGCTGTGAGGCAGAGCGTGGACTCAGTTCAGTTAGATCCAGGCTCCTGGATACTGAAGGCCGTCACCGAGGAACCGCTCCCCGGCGCCGGATGGTCTCTCTACCAGAATTATCCGAATCCGTTCAATTCAACAACAATTGTCAGATATTCAGTTCCGAACAGGGCGAAGGTTGTTTTAAGCGTTTATGACATCCTGGGCCGGAGGGTTTCCACGCTCTTCAGAGGTGTTCAAATGCTGGGCACATATGAGTCGACATGGGATGCCGGCAAATTCCCCAGCGGAGTCTATTTCTACCGGCTGGAGGCGGTAAGTGCGAACTATCCAGGTACCCGATTCACGCGGGTCAAACCTATGATAATCCTGCGTTAATGCCCTTCCACGTCCATGATATGGGGGAGGAATTTAAGGGAGGTTAAATGCTTATAAATAAAACGGTATTACCGTGTCCTGGAGGTGTCTGCGAGCATCTCCAACCTGGTTTCCGGGAGAGCCTGGCGCTGTGTAAAATGTCGTATTTGTGACTTGAAAATCGATTGCTTGAAACCTTCGGTTTCCACCACCAGCGTGAAATATGAAGACTGCGGATATGGTCCGGCGGCAAGTTCATTTGTGATGGTGGAAATCATCTGCTGATCGGTGACAGCCCGGGATGCTTCAATAACTCCAGAGTCGGCAAATCCCAGGAGCAAAAGCAGTGTGCTTCCGTCGGGGCCGGCTCCCTTCGCCACAACCGCAAAATCCTTTTCATAGTTGCCCCCCTTGATCTCCTGAGGCGAGAAGATTTTCACGGAATCAGGCTTCTCCGAGCGTATCTCGAAGCGGCTGGGGGAGAGGCTGTACTCCAGGCCGAATATGTGCAGAAACTTGTGAAGGCTGAAGAGTGCCTTGAAGGAGCCAATAAAAACTATGTTGTTTGATTTCAGGTCGTCCACAGTGAATTGCGAGGCCAGTTTCAGGGAGTAGCCGTTTGGGGAATGCTGGAGAACCGGAAGAATCTGGGCAAGGCCCCAACTTGCGCTAGGCCGCAGGAAAGTAAAATCACTCTCTACATAGCGGGCAGAAAAACCGGGATCTTCCTTTATCGTCTTTTTAAAATCCTCAGAGGAATTGAGGTTCGGGTTGCGCACGAAGTTGCCGATTGAACCATCGTGGGAGCGTTCAAACAGGAAGTAGAAATCACCCAGCACGACCAGCGTGGGCCTTCCCCCCGGCCGCACGAATTCCGCCCAGACGGGGTTTGCCTTGAGGACGGGATTTCCGCTATTTTGCCATAAGTCGCGGGTGAAGAAAAATGCCACGACCAGGATCGCAATACCCGAGACTACTATGGCAGTCAGCTGAATCCTGGCAGCCGATGAGGGCTGGGTTTTCCTGTCGATCTTTAAGAATTCAACCTGATAGCGCCCCTTCGGGATCTCCAGCCTGAAGGCATGAGGTTTGTCCGAGGTAAGATAATAGTGGTCAAGCTTTTTCCGCAGATTGTTGAGATAAACCCTGACAGTCGGATCTTCTTTGGGATCAAAACTCGAATCCTTGTGGAAAAATTCGGTCCCAATGGTAATTTCCTTTGGAACTTCACCAGAGAGTGTTTCTTTTACCAGGTATTGGAGGAGATCCTGATACCGCTTTGAATCCTTGAATTCCGGGCTCTCTATTATATCAGCTAAAATACGTGCTTTTTCGGTCTCAGAGAGCATTTAGACTCAATATCTATGAAATTGGGTTTTCATTCTGATTGTCAGCCACCACACATCAGATATTGTCATGACAGCTGGGGGAGGCCTGTATTAACATTAATATAGGGGTTAATTTACCCCTATGCAACTGTATTTATCTTGTTTCTTCAGATGCTTATTCATAAATTTGATTACACACCATTTCCCATATTCGGTATAACCATTTGATTTACTGGAGCTTAGCAGAAAAAAGCTTTTTTAAAATAAAATATCTGTTAATTCTCACTATTTCAAATTAAATCAACTTGAGATCGGAAAAAATGGTTTCTTCCCTGCTTTCCGGATCTGCCAAGTAATCAGTATCAATCTTACAGAATATCCGTGCGAGTCATCATGACCAGTCAGGCAGCTACTGAGGCTGAGTTTGCGTTAATAAAGCGAACATTCTTAAAACTTGCCAGAATATCAAGCCTAGCCTTATATACGGTGATTTATGCAAATTTCGTTCTTTGCGGTACAACGGGAAAAATCGCAGGGAAAGTAGCCGACGGAAACACGAAGCAACCCCTCTTCGGTGCGAATGTCGTCGTCCAGGGTACGAAATTGGGCGCCGTAACGGACCGGAACGGTGATTATTTCATACTGAGCGTTCCTCCGGGTGCATATAGTGTCAGCGCCTCCCTCATGGGATTCGGCAGAATCACGCAGTCCGAGGTAAGGGTAAGGATTGACCAGACTACGCAGCTGAATTTTTCCCTCACCGAGCAGGTGCTTGAGACTGAAGGCGTAACCATCACAGCTGAAAAGCCCAAAGTCGAGCTGGATCTTACCGCCAGCAAGGAGGCAATGTCTCGTGAAGAGATTGCAAAAAGCTGGGGAACGAGCGTAAAGGAGGTAATATCAGACATACCCTCCGCAAACATCAACGGCGGAATCCGGGGGAGTTATGGCCTGGATGTGGCCTACAAACTGGACGGGCTTGATCTGCGCGACATCGGTTCGAACACAAATTTTAATGCTGTGAACCTCTCTACAATTCAGGAAGTCGAGGTTCTGACCGGGGGATGGAATGCAGAGTTCGGCCAGGCCAACGGATCCATTGTCAACATTGTCACCCGCCATGCCACCGACCGGATTCACGGCGTCGCAAACTACCGTGTCAGACCGGCTGGGGTTTACCACTGGGGAAGAGATTTCTACGGTCCCGACGATGTGTTCCGTACAGTGATGACGACTCCAAATTTCTGGAATCCCGACAGCCTGTGGCAAACTCCATGGATGAGCGCACCGCTCCACGGCTATGACGGCGGAACGCCTTATTTCAAGGCAATGACAGACACGCAGAGGGCCCAGTGGTGGAAGCAGTTTGTAAATGATAATTCCCGGTTCACGCAAATTGACTATGCCCACCAGACCCAGCGGGAACAGGAGATAACATTGTACGGGCCGCTCACGGCGAACCTGGGATTCATGATTTCCGGACGGTATCAGGACATGGTGGGAATTTACCCGAGTGCCCTCAAATACAATCCGGATATGACATTTCAGGGATCGCTCGACTGGGGGATGGCGGAAAACACAAAATTCAACCTGACTGGCATGTTCACAAAGTTTGAAAATTCAGGCAGCCCGCGCACCAACTATCAATCTTCCGAAACCATGTCAAGCGACGTGGTGGGCCAGCAGCTCCCCTACATCAGGGATCCGTACGACGATTACCGTTATTGGCTGTACGGTTCGAAAGGGAGCAGCGACCCCGCATTCATCCGCCCGCCGGAAAGAGCCCAGATGCTCAACATGCAGGCAAAGCTTACGCACGTATTCGACAACAAAACTTTCCTGGAAGCGGCTTTGCAGCACAGCCAGGTGAAATACAATCTCGATTTCCAGGACATCGCGCGCTCGGCCTGGTTTCCGGGGGATGGACTGCCTCTGGCGATAGACAGTCTGGACGGGGTGCCGAGTTTGGGCCAGCCGCCGACCAGCTTCTGGGTTCCGCGCTGGGGCTACGGTGGTGATGTATGGAGGGTCTGGTCCGATAACCGCAGCTACAGCATTAAAGCCGATCTTACCAGCCAGGTCACAAAGCAGCATCTCCTGAAGGCCGGGCTTGTATTCTCGCTTCAACATTTTGAGAAACACAGTCACGAAGGGGGTCTGGCTTCCGGTCTCGTTTTTGCCCAGGTAGACGATATCATCCCCATCCAGCACAATCCGTATGAGGGCGGCCTTTATGCGCAGGACAAGGTCGAGGTCGGCGGAATGGTCGTAAATGCGGGTCTGCGGCTGGACTTTTTCAACGCCAACGCCAGTGTCTCCTCCGATATCTTCGATCCTTTAATGATATCTGGAGCGGCGCACGGGGGCGACAGCACAAAAATCGGAGTCGTCGGGTACAGGCCCGACGGGTCGGGGCCGGGTTATGTCAGGACCCCCATGCGCGTGGCACTGTCACCGCGCCTGGGAATCTCTCACCCGATAACCGAGTCCACCGTGCTGCACTTCATGTTTGGCGTTTTCAATCAGCGCCCGGCATGGGATAAAATTCTGGCCAATCCCGTCGTATGGACAAACAAGCTGCCGAGTGACATGAACTCGGATTTCTTCCTGCCTGAGTCGACGGTTGTGACATACCGTTATTTCGGCCAGAAAAGTGGCAATCCCGCCCTCAGCTGGGAAAAGATGATACAATACGAGGTGGGTTTTGAGCAAAATATCCTGGACCTGCTTTCTCTGGATGTGACAATGTATTACAAGGATGCCCATGACCTTACATCCATCGGTATTGACCAGGGACCCGCGGGCGTCCAGATCCAGGAATCCGGAGCCAACGTTGATGCGAGATTGTACGGCGATCCCTACTTGGCCGACGGCCAGGTTCCGGGAACTAACATCAGAAATTTTACGACCACGGTCAACGGTGCATGGGCCGATGTCCGGGGGATCGAACTGAAGTGCAATTCTAATTTTAAGTACATTAATTTCGATCTTGCGTACAATCTCTCTTACCTCGAAACTGGTAGCTACCACCTGAACAAAATTTTCAAAACCTTTTATGACGAGAACGGGAACCCCTACCAGAAGGGGGTCGATAATTACGTGGGGGCCTCCAACACCGACGGCGGCGGCGTAGGCCTGGATGATGCCGGCTGGAATCCTCACAATTCTGCAATGATTAAAATCTCGCTCAGCACACCCGCTCAATTCGGACCTTCGCTCGGAAACGTCCATCCATTCGGGGACTGGAGCCTGAGCAGCTCCACCCGCTGGGCGCAGGGAGATGTATATACCTATTATCCCCCTGATTACACGGGCATGCAGACTCCCAATAACGAACAATGGGAAGACCGCTGGAGCACCAATTTGAATCTTAACAGGATGGTGCGGTTTTCAGACGATGTGAGGCTGAAGATATTCATGCAGGTAACCAACCTCTTCAATCAAAAGCACCTCAGGTTGTTTACGGGCAACGATCTGATAAATTACAAGGAGCAAGGAATCCTCCCTTACCAAAGCACGACACGCGAGCCAGCTGAATGGTCTTGGTATTCTAATCTTCCCAGGCAGATCAATTTCGGGACAACCTTAGAGTTTTAATCTTTATGCATAAAAAGAGCAAAAAACTGGGCATATGTACTTTCACGAACCTTGCGAAGGCGGCACTGACTGCGGGGTGCATTCTGGCATCGGTTTCTGAAGCCCTCTCACAGACCGTAGTACCTCTCACGATGACCCGCCCCAGGATGTGGATCAGAGCAAATCCGAACGGATCGCTGGAACGCGAGTCCAATCTGGGCCTCTCGGGACATGACTGGGAAATTGCATATCCCGGCTACTGGGACAACCGCAACGAGGCAAGCGGGGGATGGGATTACAACGCTATCTATCACGGAGCGCAGGTGGCCGGCAGCGACGTTGCATGGATGTACCGCAACGGATCGTTCGACGACCAGGATATGTACGCCATAGTTCAGACTACGCTGACGCAAAACTACAATCTTGTCAATCCAAACGCATCGGAGGAGATCATTTACGGAACAATCGGCTCCAGCGTGAAAGATGCCTCGGGGCGTCCTCATATGGGATACAAGCTCGAAGGGAGAGTCAGGGGATGGAGCCAGCCGGGATACAGCGATTTTATCATTATCAGTTGCAGGCTGACGAGTGTGGACCCCGACACACTGAAGAATTTCTACTACGCCAGGTACCTCTCCCCCCGGGGCCCTTACAGACCCACTTCTGTGTCTTCCGGATGGGACAAGGAGTACATGTGGGACGCTTCTGTCAGCGACACGATCGGTTTTATATTTTTCGACAACACGAGCATGC
>Ga0209048_10004510_pt1 | contig 13309 bp, 11 predicted proteins | sample FrelakmetCRP12CR_FD_187146 | JGI IMG/M metagenome (GOLD analysis project Ga0209048, IMG submission 187146) | Freshwater lake sediment microbial communities from the University of Notre Dame, USA, for methane emissions studies - CRP12 CR (SPAdes)... | ecosystem: Environmental > Aquatic >... | reverse complement strand
TCCTCGGTGAGCGACCGCCGCGCGAGCTCGACGACGGCCGCGAGCTCGGCGCACTTCGCGCGGCCGACGCCGCGCACCGCGGCGATCTCGGCCGTCGGTGCCGCCAGCAGCCCCGCGACGCCACCGAAGCGGCCGATGAGCTCGCGCGCCACGTCGAGCGCGCTGCTGCCGGGGATGCCGTTGCGCAGCAGCAGCGCGACGAGCTCGGCATCCGACAGCGCCGCGGCACCGCGCGCGAGGAGCCGTTCGCGCGGGCGCTCGCCCTGCGGCCATTCCCGAATGCGCATCCGGTCCGGTCCCGAAGCGCTCGCGTTCCCCGGGCGGGCGGCGTCCGCGCGGCACGCGAGTCCGAGGCAGTGTAAACTCCGCGCCGACGCTCCTGCATTGGCCGTTGGTATGAGGAATCGGAGGTCGCGGCCGATGCACGACAAGCTGCCGAGGACGATCCTTTCGATGATGCTCAGCTATTTCGACACCAGGGACGTGGATGCGCTCGCCGAGAGCATGGCCGGCGACCTGGTCCGGCGTGTGCCCCCCGCGGGCCTCGACGCCCGCGGCAAGAAGGCCGAGGCCAAGCAACAGCGAACGCATGACCTGGTGCTGCGGCAGGCGCAGGATTTTGCCCGCCGCCAGAAGCTCAACCTGTACACGAAGGCGCGCCTCGCCAACCGCTTCAAATGGGCATTGCTCGAAGCGGGCTATCCGAAGGAGTTCGTCGACCGGATGACCTACGAGCTCGCGACCGTCGTCTCCACGGCGACGGCGACCCGCAAGTGAACGGCACTCCGGTCTGATCGCGGCGCACGTCGCGCTGCGCGGCACATCGGCAATCGTTCAGGGAACGCACGGCATGTTCATGCGCCCGGGCCGCCCCGCCCCCCAGGCAGGCGGGGCTGACGTCCTGTTCAACGCCGCCATCGCCCATCACCAGGCGGGCCGGCTCGAGGAGGCCGCCTCCGGCTACCGCCGCGTGCTCGCGGCGCTGCCGCAGCATTTCGACGCCAGGCATCTGCTCGGCGTGATCGCGCTGCAGACGGGTCGGCTCGGCGAGGCGCACGCGCTGATTTCGGAAGCGCTCGCCATCAATCCGAAATTCGCGGCCGCGCACAACAACCTCGGCAACGTCTACCTGCGTCAGGGACGCCCAGACGACGCGGCGGCCTGCTTCCGACGCGCGGTGGAGCTCCAGCCCGGGTTCGGCGATGCGCACTTCAACCTCGCCAACCAGCTGCGACAGCGAGGGAAGTTGCAGGAGGCGGCGATGCACTTTCGCCACGCGACGGCGGCAGATGCAAGATCGCTGCCGGCGCACATGAACCTCGGGGCGACGCTGCTGGAGCAGGGCGACGCGCGCGGGGCCGCGAGCGCGTTCGAGACCGTCGTCAAGCTCGTGCCCGATTCGGCGGAGGCCCACAGCAATCTGGGCAGTGCGCTCGTCAACCAGGGCAAGCTCGACGAGGCCGTTGCCCACCTGCGCAAGGCAATCGCGCTCAAGCCCGATTATGCCGAGGCGCACAACAACCTGGGCAATGCGCTCAAGGATCAGGGGAAGCCGGCGGAGGCGGTGGCGAGCTACCGGAGGGCCATCGCGCTCAAGCCGGACCTTGCCGATGCGTACAACAATCTGGGCGCAGCCCTCCTCGCTCAGGGCAAGCTCGACGAATCCGTCGAGGCCTGCCGCAAGGCGCTGTCGATCAAGCCGGATTTTGCCGACGCGTACAGCAATCTGGGGAACGCGCAGAAGGATCAGGGCAGGCTCGAGGAGGCGGCAGCCAGCTTCCGGAAAGCGCTGGTGCTCAAGCCCGGCAGCGCCGACGTCCACAGCAATCTGCTCCTCACCATGCAGTACATGAGCAGCGTGACGCCCATGCAGGTGTTCGCCGAGCATCAGAACTATGCGCGACGCTTCGAGGAACCGCTCAGGCCACACTGGAAGCCGCACGCCAACACCCGCGATCCCGAACGTCGGCTCAAGGTCGGCTACGTTTCCGGGGACTTCCGCAACCATGCGCTGGTGTTCTACGTCGAACCCGTACTGGCGAGCCACGACCGGTCCCGCGTGGAGGTCTTCTGCTATTACAACCACACGCAGCGCGACAGCCATACCGACCGAATCGTGGCCTGCGCGGACCACTGGCTGGCCTGCCCGGGGATGAGCGACGAACAACTCGCCGAACGGATCCGCGCCGACGGCATCGACGTCCTCGTCGACCTGTCCGGACACACCGCGCACAATCGCCTGCCGGTCTTTGCCCGAAAGCCGGCGCCCGTACAGGCGACGTGGATCGGCTACGCGGGCACCACCGGTCTGACGGCGATGGACTACCGTCTCACGGATGCCTATATGGACCCGCCGGGATTGACCGAGCGCTACAACAGCGAGGCACTGATACGCCTGCCCGACACCGGAGCTGCCTATCGGCCGGAGCCCGGCTGTCCCGCGGTCAATCCGCTGCCGGCGCTGACCTCGGGCGAACTGGTCTTCGCGTCGCTCAACAATCTCACGAAGATCAATTCCTCGGTGACGGCTCTCTGGGCGCGCCTGCTGACAGCGTTGCCGCAGGCGCGGCTGATGCTCGGCAATGTGACGGAGCCGGCGATCCGGCAGCGGCTGATCGAGCAGTTCGGCAAGGCAGGCATCCCGGCGCAGCGCCTGTTGCTGCAGCCGCGCATGCCCCTTGCCGACTACCTGGCGCTGCACCACCGGATCGACCTGGCGCTCGATCCCTTCCCCTACAATGGCGGAACCACGACGATCCATTCGCTGTGGATGGGCGTGCCGGTGATCACCCTGGTCGGCGAGCACACGGTATCGCGCGCCGGCGTCGCATTGCTGTCGCGCGTCGGCCTCTCCGAATTCGTGACCGGCAGCGCGGAGGAATACCTGCAACGCGCCATCGAGGTCGCGCGGGACCTGCCCGGCCTGAACCGGATACGCCAATCGCTGCGCGAGCGGATGACCGGCACGAACTGCGCACCGGGAAGCGTCACGCGCCATCTGGAGGCGGCCTACCGGGACATGTGGCGCAAATGGTGCGCCGGTGCACACTAAGAGGATGGAAGCCACCCCGCATCCGAGAATCGTGCTCGGCCTGACCGGCGGCATCGCCGCGTACAAGGCCGCCGAGCTCGCCCGGCTCTTCGTGAAGGCCGGCGTCACCGTGGACGTCTGCATGACGGCGTCCGCGTGCCGCTTCATCGCGCCGCTGACGCTGCAGGCGCTTTCCGGCCGGCCCGTGTTCACCGACATGTGGGCATCCGGCGCCGACAATGGCATGGGCCACATCAATCTGTCGCGCGGCGCGGACGCCATCGTCGTCGCGCCCGCGTCGGCTGACTTTCTGGCCAAGGTCGCCAACGGCCACGCCGACGACCTGCTCTCCACGCTCACCCTTGCCCGCGACTGCACGCTGTTCGTCGCGCCCGCGATGAACCGGCAGATGTGGGCGAACGCGGCGAACCAGCGCAACGTCGCACAGCTGGTGTCGGACGGCGTCGTCGTGCTCGGCCCGGGAAGCGGCGACCAGGCCTGCGGCGAAACGGGCGACGGACGCATGCTGGAGCCCGAGGAGATCTTCGTCGCCGTGACCGCATGGGCGCAGCCGAAGCTGCTCGCTGGCAGGCGCGTCCTGCTCACCGCCGGGCCGACGTTCGAGGCGATCGATCCCGTGCGCGGGATCACCAATACGAGCTCCGGCAAGATGGGCTATGCGCTTGCGCAGGCCGCCGCCGAGGCGGGGGCAGCCGTGACGCTCGTCAGCGGGCCCACGGCGTTGGCGACGCCAGCGGGCGTCACCCGCGTCGACGTCGTCAGCGCGGCGCAGATGGCCGCCGCGGTCGCCGCGAACCTCGCCGGCGTCGATGCGTTCATCGCCGTCGCCGCCGTCGCCGACTACACGCCGGACGCGCCGGCCACGAGCAAGATCAAGAAGAGCGGGACACCCCTGACCATCACGCTGAAGCCCACCGTGGACATTCTCGCCTCGGTGGCGGCGCGCACGGATGCCCCGTACTGCGTCGGCTTCGCCGCGGAAACCGACGACGTCGACAGCAACGCCGACGGCAAGCGCCGCCGCAAGAAGCTGCCGTTGATCGTCGCAAATCGCGCGCAGGATGCGTTCGGCAGCGACGAAAACGAAGTGACGCTGTTCGACGACGTCGGTCGGCACCCGTTGCCGCGCATGGGCAAGCTTGCGCTCGCGCGGCGCCTGGTCGCCGAGATCGCCAGACGGCTGCCGAAGCGGTGAGCCGCGGCGCGCCGCTCATGCAGTTTCGTGACGCCTGCCCGCGCTCGAGCGGCTTCGCGCCGTGCGACTGAAGCCGGAACGACAGCGCCTGTCGCCATGACCAGCACCGCCCGGATCGCGCTGAAGATCCTCGACGAGCGGATCCGCCCGCACCTCCCCCACTACGCGACGCCGGGATCCGCCGGCATGGACCTCCGTGCGTGCATCGGCGCGCCGCTGACGCTTGCCCCGGGACAGGTCGAGCTCATCTCCACCGGAGTCGCGATCCACGTTGCCGATGCGGAGCTTGCCGCCGTGATCCTGCCCCGCTCGGGTCTCGGCCACAAGCACGGCATCGTGCTCGGCAACCTCGTCGGCCTCATCGACTCCGACTATCAGGGACCGCTGATGGTGAGCTGCTGGAACCGGGGCGCGGTGCCGTATGCGCTGCAGCCGCTGGAGCGGCTCGCGCAACTCGTGATCGTGCCGGTGGTCCGCGCGGCGTTCGAGATCGTCGACGACTTCGAGGCAAGCCACCGTGCAGGCGGCGGTTTCGGAAGCACGGGCACGGGCTGAGCAGCCCCGCAATGATAGACTCGCCCGACCAGCGTTCGCTTGCCGACAGGAGAGTTCGATGCAATCAGCCCGTCCTTCTGCGATGCCCTCCGCCCCGACGCAATCGAGCACGCCGGCAAGCCAATCGCGCCCGATGAAGACGATCGCCTCGGCAAAGGATCTCGCCGTGAACGGCGCGCCGCCGATGTTCGCCGATCCCCTCCATGTCGGACGGCCGAACATCGGCGACCCCGAAGGCTTCCTGCGGCGCGCGTCCGACATCCTGCGGCGCGGCTGGCTCTCGAACAACGGACCGGTCGCCCAGGAGTTCGAACGCCGGATCGCCGAATTCATCGGCGTGAAGCACTGCGTCGCGATGTGCAATGGAACGATCGGCCTGGAAATCGCCACGCGGGCACTGGACCTCAAGGGCGAGGTGATCGTCCCTTCCTACACGTTCGTCGCGACCGCCCATGCGCTCCAGTGGCAGGAAATCACGCCGATCTTCGCGGACATCGACCCCTCCACCCAGAATCTCGATCCCGCGGCGGTGTCGCGGATGATCACGCCGAAGACCACCGGCATCATCGGCGTGCATCTCTGGGGCCGCCCGGCGCCGGTGGATGAACTGCAGGCGATCGCGCGGAAGCATTCGCTGCGCCTGATGTTCGACGCGTCCCACGGTTTCGGATGCACGCACGGAGGCACTCCGCTCGGGAGTTTCGGCGACTGCGAGGTGTTCAGCTTCCATGCCACGAAGTTCTTCAACACCTTCGAGGGCGGCGCCGTCGTCACCAACGACGACCGGCTCGCCGAGAAGATGCGGCTGATGCGCAATTTCGGCTTCGCCGGCTACGACAACGTGATCTATCCCGGAACGAACGGAAAGATGACGGAGATCGCCGCGGCAATGGGCCTGACCAACCTCGAGGCCATGGACGGGTTCGTCGCGGTGAACCGCTCGCACTACCGGCAGTATCGGGCGGCGTTCGCGAAGATGCCGGGTCTCGCCGTGCTCGAATACGACGAGGCACAGCGCAACAACTTCCAGTACGTGGTGCTCGAGGTGGCGCCGGATTTTCCGGTCTCACGCGACCGGATCATCGAGGTGCTGCACGCCGAGGGCGTGCTCGCGCGGCGGTATTTCTGGCCCGGATGCCACAACATGGAGCCCTACCGGTCCTTCTATCCTCACGCGGGCCTGGTTCTTCCGAACACGAAGCGCGTGGCCGAGCGGGTCGTCGTCCTGCCGACCGGATCGGCGATGCACGCCGACGCGATTCGCGGGATCACTTCGATCTTCGGTGTCCTGGCGTCCGGCACGGCCACATCGGCACCTGCAAGCGCTGCCGCCGGTACCGCGGCCGCACCCGCTTTCCGTTGACCCGCCTTCACTTCCGTACCGGCCGGCGTCGCCGCTACCTGCGGTCGACGCGCAACGCGCTGTCGCTGTAGGCGCCCCGCGAAGAGATCATCCGCCGTTCGCCGGCATCCGCGCGAACGCCGGCGTGCGAATCGACAACACAGCCGTCGCCGATACGGATGCGCGGATAGATCGTTGCGCGCGTGCCGAGGAAACAGCCCCGGCCGATGGCGGCATCGCCATTGAGGGCCGCGTAGGGCGACAACACGGAAAAATCCCCTGCCGACGCGCCGTGGGCCACGCTGCAATGGACGTTCACGACCACTCCGTCGCCGAGCCGCGCATTCCGGTTGATGATCGAGAACGGACAGACGACCACGCCTTTGCCCAGCTTCGCGGCCGGCGACACCATGGCCAGTTCGGCGACGAACGCGGGTGTCCTGACGCCGTTCTTCCACAGCCTCGACAGGACGTCCTGCCGTCCGCTGACCGAGCCGATGGCAACCACGGCGACCTGTCCGGGCTCCGGACGAAAATCGTCGATCTTTCCGAGGTGCGGCCGATCGATTCCCGGCGGCACACGGCCGCCCGCCGTATCGTCGATGAAGCCGGCCACGGCGGGTCCGCCCTGTCGCGCGAAGGTTTCCACATAATCGAACACTTCCAGGCCGAATCCGCCCGCGCCCGCGATGACGACGGAGGAGATCGGTTCGTCGCTCAGGAACGGCATCTTGTCATCCTCGCGTCCAATGGGCTCCTTGCGCGCGATCACGCTACCGTTACCTCGCGCGTGAACACCCGCAACAGGTCGAATCCATCCCAGACCGTCGAAAACTCAAGCGCGCGGCCGAACGGGACGATGCGGTCGATCCCGGTGATCGGCCCTGCCGCGACGAAGGCGGACAGTTCGTCCTTCGTCAATCCCGCATAGGAGATCGTCTGAACCCGCCGCGCCAGGAGCGGCCGCAGCGCCTCCAGATCCGGCAATGCCGATTCGAAGAACAGGCCTGCGCCACAGTGACGCTCGTCGTGCAGAGCGGGCACATCGAGCCAGACGCGCGCGAGATCGTTCGAGCGCGACGCCGGAATTCGCACGGCGGTCTCGATCGCCATGCCGTCCTGCGCGACCCGCTTGTTGACGTAATCCACGTCGGCAAATCGCGCCTGATGCGACGCCAGTACGCGCTCGAGCCGCGGCCAGAAGTCCGCGGCGGCGTCCCCGGCTTGATCCGGCGTACCGATCCACAGCACCTGGCGCGGCGACGAGCACGCCATCTGGTCGAACCAGTAGGCATCGTTGTAGAACGCTTCGACCCACGCCGCCTTTCGTTCCTCGTCCGCCTCCTGCCAGCGCCGGGCATGGACCAGCGCCAGCGAGTACTTGTTCGGGAACGCCACTTCGATGGCAGTCGGCGGCAACGCGAGGCGCCGGATCTGCCGGACGACGCTGTCGCCACCCCATACGACGCGCACGTCGCAGACCGCCGACAGCCGCTCGGTGACGAGATCATCGGGCGCGTAACGGACGAGCAGCGTACGTCTCGCAATGTCCGCGTGCGCCGGATCGGCGAGCAGCGTGGCTACGGCTCCGACAAGCTCGTCCGCCTGCGCCGACGGCCTGCTCGACAGCCTGACGATGTTGCGGTTGCCCGTCAGCAGCGAGATCAGCCACGAATACACGAACATCGTGTCGACATTCGATGGCGCAATGTGCAGCACCGTGCCCCGTGGAACGAGCAGCGAATCCGCGGCACGTGCACGCATCTCCGTGCGCACACGCGCGAGGTTCGACTTGCGCATCCAGAAGGCCAGCGCCGTCAGTTCCGGATACCTCCTTGCCGCGGGCATCCGAAACAGGTGCGTGGAGAAGGCCTCGACGAAGCCCGTTGCCGCCTCGGCAAACGCGGGCATCGGCGGGATCGCGGCGAGGTCCTCCGGCAGCGGCGCCGCGGACAGCAGCGATTCGTAGCGCGCCGTCATGCGCCGACCGCCCCGCTCTCCGCGACCATGCCGGCGTGCGTGTCGCTGCACCCGCGCAGCTCGGCCTGCGCCACCCTGCCGAACACGCGGAAGGTCCGCCCCAGTCGTCCGCAGGGACAATCGTCCTGTCCCGTCCATTCGCCGAGATCCTCGGTCAGCAGGCTGTGCCCCGGATAGCTCGAGGGAAGGACGGACAGCACCTGGATGAGCCCGGTCTTTCCGGCGGGCAAAGCCGACCAGTCCCGGGCATCCCGGACGAGCACATCCGCGAATGCGGGCGCGTGCAGCGCGCCGTGCTCGCATTCCATGAAGATCGAACCCACCTGTTCGACCATGCCGTAGAAGTCGTGGATCGCCCCGATATTGAACCTTGCGCGCAGCGCCTCCTTGAAGCGGGTGTTATCGACCGCCTCCTCCGCGAGCTTCTTCCAGCCGCCGCTGTGAATGAGGATCGCTTCGCCGAAGGCCGGCACGTCCGGGCGATCCTTCAGCGCCTGGTAGAAATACTTCCAGACCATGAAGGTGAACCCGAAGAGAAGCACGGGCTTGCCGTGGTGGCGTTCGACGAAAGCCCGGATCGCGTCGACGTCCGGCGCCATGTCCTCGTCCTTCAGCGCGTAGACGTGGTCTCGCCCGAAACTGGACAGTCCGACGATCCCGGCACCACGCGCCGAGAACGACGCGCGGTTCCCTATGACGCCCGGATGGTCGATGATCAGCATCGGCCGGCGCGTCTTGCCGATGAAGCTCTGGAGAATGAGAACGAGCGCGCGGGTCTGCGCGGCGGACGTGTCGCGATCGAGCGCAATGCGCGAGACGCTTTGCGATGTCGTGCCGGACGACGTCAATACCTTGTAGACCTGATCGGGCGGAACCGAGATCAGTTCGTGTTCCTTGAACAACCGGACCGGTATGAAGGGGACCTGCTCGAGGGCGAACCGCTGGTCGCGGCGGTAGCCCCGGGCGCGCAGTATGCGTGCATAGGGCGCGCACCCTTCCGCATGCTTCCAGGTCAGTCGGGTGAGCTCCGCGGCAAGGCGCTCGGACTTGACGGCGTGTTCCAGCCCGTAGACGGGCCAATCGAGGAAAGGGTCCTGGGTCGTCATGATCGAAGCCCCTGCCCCGATGCGATCACGAGTCGAGAGCGCCGAGCAGCTCGGCGTACTGGATCTTACCCGAGCTCGACATCGGAAAGGTCTCGACCGCCGCCACCCGAATCGCGGAACGGTGCAGGCGATACCGGGCGGCAATTTCCGTCGCCAGCCGATCCGCGTCGGGGCCGCTTCCCCGCAGCGCGACGACGAGCAGGTCGTCGCGGCCGACGACGGCGGCGTCGAGTCCCTGTTCCTTCAGCCGCGCCTCCACGTCGTCCAGGCCGATGCGGTTGCCGAAGACCTTGATGAAGCGCTTCAACCGACCGGCGAGATGGAAGTACCCGTCCTCGTCGCGCCACGCGAGATCGCCCGAGAGAAGCACGCCGCGCTGTGTGTCCGGCATCGCCAGCTCGGCGCGGTCGGTGGCATAGCCCATCATGACGTTCGGCCCGGCGTAACGCAGCTCGCCCGTCACGCCGGTCCCCTCGATCGGGCACCCGTCCTCTGCGACCAGGTCGAGACGGCCGCCCGGAATCGGCACGCCGATCGAGCCGAGCTTGTCCAGCAGACGCTCGGGGGGTACGTACGACATGCGCGGCGACGCCTCGGTCTGCCCGTACATGACCACGAATCGTTGCCTGCGCGACGCCGCCAGCTCGCCGAACCACCGCATCGTCTCGACGTCCAGCCGGCCGCCCGCCTGCGTCATCGTGCGCAGCGAAGGAAGCGACATCTGCTCGAAGCGCAGCCGGCGGAGCGTCGTGTAGGTCGTCGGCACGCCGGCAAAACTCGTGGCATCGTCGTCGCGGAAGAAGTCCCAGAATCCGCGCTGCGTCATCGGCTCCGCGGTGAGGAGCACCGTCGCGCCCACCAGCAGGTGGCTGTTGAGCACGGACAGGCCATAGGAGTAGTGGATCGGCAGGTTCGCGATGGGCCGCTCGCCGCTGTCGAGCTCGAGGTACTCCGCGATGGATTCCGCATTGGCCTGCAGGTTGGCCGGCGTCAGCTTGACCAGCTTCGACGACCCCGTCGTCCCCGAGGTCGAGAGCAGCACACCGACATCGCGATGCACCTGCGGACTCGCGCGATGGCTGCCTTCCCACCTGCCCGCCGCGGTCCAGACAAAGCTCACGCCGAAATGCGAATAGAGCCTTTCGCGCAGATCGACGGGGAGCGTCGCGTCGACCAGCAGGACCGGGAAGGCATTTCGCAGCGCGCCGAGATAGCCGGCGACCGTGTCCAGAGTGTTCTCGCACTCGATGGCCACGAGCGCACGCGCGAGCGCCGGTGCGCCAGGCGCGGCGTAGACGGCGTCGGCGCGGCGCGCCAGGTCGGCATAGGTGATTCGCGCCCCGCCGTCCTGGATCAGGGCAATCTGACGGCCGAAATCCTGGAGTTTCGATGCAAACGTCAAATCAGCATTCCGCCGTCCACGCCGATGGTCTGCCCCGTGACATAGGACGAGAGATCGGACGCGAGAAAGAGCGCGACCTTCGCCACCTCCTCGGGCTGCCCCACCCTGCCCATCATCACCGACGCCACGCGCGCGGCGAATTTTTCGGGGCCGATCGACCGTGCCATGTCCGTGTCGATGAAGCCCGGCGCAATGGCGTTCACGCGGACGTTCTGCGGGGCGAGCTCCTTGGCCAGGGATCGCGTGATTCCGATCACCGCGGCCTTGCTGCCGGCATAGACCGCCTGGCCCGCATTGCCGTTGGTGCCGATGATCGACGCGAGGTTGATGATGCTGCCGCTGCCGTTGCGCGCCATCCACCGGCCCGCATATTGCGCGCAATAGCAGACGCCGAAGGTGTTGGTGCGGAAGACGCGCTCCAGCTGGGCTTCGGTCACCATGCCGATCAGCGCATCGTCGAGCACGCCCGCGTTGGAAACCAGCGCATCGAGGCGACTCGCCTGCTTGAACAATGCCTGAAACGCGTCGCGCACGCTGTCGGGCTTTGCGACATCCAGGAGAAGCGCCGAAATCCGGGCGGCGGGCACCGCCGCAACCAGACGCGCCCTTGCTTCCTCCAGGTTCTCCAACGACCTGCCGGAAATCACGACCTGCGCGCCTTCCTGCGCAAAGAGCGTCGCGGTGGCCAGTCCGATGCCACGGGTGGCCCCGGTGATCAGCGCTACCTTGTCTTGCAGCAACATGCGCCGCCTCAGAACGCGATGCCGTGCTTGGCGACGATCTGCTTTGCCTTGCCGACCGAGCTCATGTCCACGATGTCATCGGTATCCATCATGATTGCGAACACTGTCTCGATTTCGGCGACCAGTGCCATGTGCGCGACCGAATCCCATTCGGGAATGCTGTTGTAGGCAAGGGCGTCCGAAATCCTTTGCGGATCGATGTGGAGCGCGTGGGCAAACGCATTGTAGAGCTTCTCGCTGTTGCTCATGGTGCCGGGCAGATGTCCCTTCGTGATTGTTGGATCGCGTCGCCGCGGTGGCGCTGCGCGAACACGGTTATGCCGAGGCGACGGTCAAGCCGCCGCCGAATCGGCCGGTTCCTCGATGTCGACCGTGCGTTCCCGCTTCGGCATCCTGACGATTGCTGCCTTCCACTTTGCCTCTGTCCTATCCGCTCACGTCGATGGTCTGCGCTGGCAGGCCCGCGCACCAGCGCTGCCACATCCGCCGGAACGCCCGCTCCAGCCCCGCCGCAATCACCTCCGGCCGGCCCATCGGCGAGCGCGCATAACGCTCGCGCAACCCCCCACGCACCGCCGCCAGCGCCGCACCATCGCGCGCCCAGCGCACCCCCGTCGCCACGAACCCCGCCGCATCCCCGGCCACGAAGTCCTCCAGCCCCACATGCGCCAGCAGCACCGCCCCCTGCCGCCCCGCCGCCGTGCCACCCGCCAGCGTCAGCGTCGGCACCCCCATCCACAGCGCATGGTTGGTCGTCGTGCCCCCAGTGTACGGGAACGTGTCCAGACACAGATCCACCCGCTGATGCAGCCCCAGATACGTCGGCACGTCGCAGCGCCCGTGAAACTCCAGCCGCTCCCGGCTCACCCCTTCCTCCGCAAACCACCCGAGCAGCGCCGCGTACTCCCCCTCCCGCGGCATCCCCCCCAGCAGCATCCGCGACCCCGGCACCGCCCGCAGCAGCTGCGACCACAACCCGATCACCGACCGGCTCAACTTGCTCGGCCGGTTGAAACTGCCGAACGTCACGTAACCCCGCGCCAGCGCCGGCAACGCGTTCACCGGCGGCGCCCGATCATCCGGCAGGAACGCCACCACCCCAGGCAGATACACCAGCTGCTCCGTAAACTGCCCGTCGAACTCCCCCGGCGGCAGGAAATGCCGGTCCGCCAGGTAATAGTCCATCGCCGTGAGCCCCGTCGTCCCCGGGTAGCCGATCCAGCTCGCCTGCACCGGCGCCGGCTTCCGCGCAAACGTCAGCAGCCGGTTCTCCCCCGTGTGCCCCGACAGATCGACCAGAATATCGATCCCGTCGGCCATGATCTTGCGCGCCAGCGCCGCGTCCGGCAGCCCCGCAATCCGGTGCCAATGCGCAACGTGCGCGCGCAGCCGCGGCGTGACCCGGCCTTCCGTCGCGTGATTGTAATAAGCATGCAGCGACAGCCCCGGCTTCCCCGCCAGTTGCGCCAGGATCGGCTCCACGAAGCTCGCCACCGCATGGTCGCGCAGATCCCCCGACACGAAGCCCACCTGCAGGCAGCGCGCCGGATCCCGGTCGTGGCCGTGCCGCGGCCAGCCCGCGCGCAGCGGCCCTTCGAAGCGCTCCCCGAAGCGGCGATGCTCGGCAAACAGCGCCGGCGCGTCCACCGCCTCGTCGTGACTGAGGCAGAACAGCAGACCGCTGTGCGCCACCGCGAAGTCCGGCTGCACTTCCAGCGCGCGGCGGTAGCTCGCCTCCGCTTCCGCCAGCCGCGTCATCTCCTCCAGGACATGGCCCAGGCCGGTGTGCGCCTCGGCATAGTCGGGATGGATCCGCAGCGCTTCCCGAAAGCTCGCGGCAGCCTCGTCCAGGCGTCCCAGTCGCTGCAGCGGAATGCCCAGGTTGTAGTGCGCCTGCGCAAGATCAGGGTCGAGCTGCGTCGCGCGCCGATAGC
>Ga0209048_10004509_pt1 | contig 13310 bp, 8 predicted proteins | sample FrelakmetCRP12CR_FD_187146 | JGI IMG/M metagenome (GOLD analysis project Ga0209048, IMG submission 187146) | Freshwater lake sediment microbial communities from the University of Notre Dame, USA, for methane emissions studies - CRP12 CR (SPAdes)... | ecosystem: Environmental > Aquatic >... | reverse complement strand
CCGACACCGTGCTCAAGGTCATTGCCATCCCGGATCAATGGCCTTTCCCCACAAGTGAAGGAGAGGTTACATGCCTCGGGTCGTCTCGCTGATCCTGGGCGGAGGGCGTGGCACTCGTCTCTTTCCTCTGACCAGGTCACGAAGCAAGCCTGCGGTGCCAATCGCCGGGAAATATCGACTCATCGATATTCCCGTATCCAACTGCATCCACTCCGGTCTGCACCGCATCTTCGTCCTCACGCAGTTCAACTCCGTGAGCTTGCACCGCCACATTTACAACACGTACAAGTTCGACCCGTTTTCCGGGGGTTTTGTGGAAATCCTGGCCGCGCAGCAGACGATGCAGCACGAGTCGTGGTACCAGGGCACCGCCGATGCCGTGCGGCGCAACATCCCCTATTTCACCGAGAAATCTTATGACTTTGTGTTGATTCTTTCGGGAGACCAGCTTTACCGGATGAACTTCCAGGAGATGATCCGGACCCACGTCGAGAACAAGGCGGTTGTCACCATCGCCGCCTTGCCCGTTGCCGAAGCCGAAGCGAGGTCGTGCGGCATCATGCGCATCCAGGCCGACGGCAAGGTGATCGATTTCGAGGAGAAGCCCAAGACCCAGGAGAAGCTCAACCGCGTCCGCACCGATCCCGCCTGGCTGGAAAAGCTGGGGCTGAAGGCTGGCGGCCGGCCGTACCTCGCCAGCATGGGCATCTACCTGTTCAACGCCAGGGCCCTGGTCGATCTGCTCGAAGCGAGCGACGCCACCGACTTCGGCCACGAGATCCTGCCCCAGACCATTACCAACCACCGGGTCCAGGCCCACCTCTTCGACGGCTACTGGGAGGACATCGGAACCGTGGGCGCCTTTCATCAGGCCAACATCGACCTGACGCGCGACGTCCCGTCGTTTGATTTCACCTTCGGCGAGCAACCGATCTTCACCCGTCCCCGCTATCTGCCGTGCTCACGGCTGGGCGGCGCCACCGTGAAGAACAGTCTGATCTGCGATGGCTGCATCATCGGGCGAGGGGTGGTGATCGAGAACTCGGTCATCGGTGTCCGCTCGATCATCGGCGAGAACACCACCATCCGCGATTCTTACCTGATGGGCATCGACTATTACGAGCAAGCCAACCAGATCGCCGAGAACCAGCGGCAGGGGCGGCCGGGCGCGGGCATCGGCGCCGGCTCGGTGATCGAGCGGGCCATCATCGACAAGAATGCACGAATCGGCCGCAACGTCCGGGTGATCAACGACACCGGAATCGTCGATTCCGAGGAGACGACCACCCACGTGATCCGTGACGGCGTGACCGTCATCCCCAAATCGGCGATACTCCGCGACGGCATCGTGATTTGAAAACCGAGTCAAAGAGAATTCAAGCGAACCAGGAGACACGCCTTCCATGAGCGACCGAGCCATTCGCGTCAAGGAATTGCGCAAGCAATACCCGGGCCGCGATGGCCCGGTGCATGCGGTAAGCGGCATCGACCTGGAAATCTCTGTCGGCGAGTGCTTCGGCTTGCTCGGCCCCAACGGAGCGGGCAAGACCACCACGGTGGAGATTCTCGAGGGACTGAATCAGCCGACCTCGGGAGACGTCGAGGTTCTCGGCCTGCGATGGGCGACCGACGAGACCGCGATCCGGGAACGGATCGGCGTGACGCTGCAGGAGACTCGCTTTCCGGACAAGGAAACGGTGCACGAGCTCCTCACCGTTTTTCGCAGCTTCTACCGCGCGGGCCTGCCGGTCGACGACGCCATTTCCCGGGTGTCCCTGGAGAGCAAGGCCAATGCCCTGATCGAGCAGCTTTCCGGCGGCCAGCAGCAGCGTCTGGCGGTCGCCATCGCCCTGGTCGGCGATCCCGAGCTGCTCTTCCTCGACGAGCCCACGACCGGGCTCGATCCCCAGTCCCGCCGCCAGCTCTGGGAAGTCATCAGGGAACTGCGAGACCGGGACCGAACCGTTTTGCTGACCACCCACTACATGGACGAGGCGGAACGGCTTTGCGACCGCGTCGCCATCATCGACCACGGCAAGATCATCGCGCTGGGCTCTCCGCGTGAGTTGATCGCCCGGCTGGGCGGCGACCACATCGTCGAGTTCGCGGTCGACGGCAACGGGACGACGCTGGAGCCCGCGGCTTTCGCCAGTCTGGACTCGGTGCTCACGGCCCGGGCTGACAGCGAGGGATTCGCGCTGACCGTCTCCGAGCCTCACCGGGCGATTCCCGCCCTGCTCGACGAGCTCGATCGTCTGAACCGGCCGCTGGCCCGCTTGACGACCCGCCACGTCAGCCTCGAGGATGTCTTCGTGTCGCTGACCGGCCGGCATCTGCGCGACGACGCGGTCGAGGAATCGCGTGCCTTCAACCTGGGCGGCAGGAGGCGGAAGAACCGGGCACGCCCGCCGTCCTGAGCAACGGATTCGCCGGGGGGGATCTCCCCGCGGGAAACGGTTCTCCCATCTCTTCCATTTCGAGAACGAGTGATGCTTCGCAATTCGCCTTTCTTCCAGCTCTATCGTGCCCGTCTTCGCGAGTTCTGGCGCCAGCCGGCGCGGATCTTCTGGGTCTACGGGTTTCCCACCGTGCTGGCGGTCGTGCTTGGCTATGCGTTCCAGAGCCGCCCCCCCGCGCCGATCCAGATCGACCTGGTCGAGAGCCCCTTCTCCACGCCGATCGCCCTTGCGATCAGGAACCATAACGACCGACTCGCGGCGGCGAAGGCGTCTTCGGGCGATACCCGCACCACCGCGCTGCCGCCGGTTTCCTACGAACTCTTCACCGAGGAACAGGCCAACAAGCGGCTCAACACGGGCAAGACCGTTCTGGAAATCGTGCCGATCGACGAGAGCTCGTGGTCCTACCGTTATGACCCCACTCGACCCGAGGCAACCGCCGCTCGACAGGTGATCGATGATGTTCTTCAAGAGGCCGCGGGCCGGGTCAACCCGCGCCAGCCCCGCGACATCCAGGTCACGGAGCCGGGGTCGCGGTACATCGATTTCCTGATCCCGGGCCTCATCGGGGTCAACGCCATGGGAGGCGGACTGTGGGGGATCGGCTTCTTCCTGGTCAATCTGCGCATCGGCAAGCTGCTCAAGTGCTTCATCGCCACCCCCATGCCCAGGCGCGATTTCCTGGGAGCGATTCTCGCCTCGCGCTTGACCTTCCTGATCCCGGACGTCACGGTCCTGCTGTTACTGGGAGTCCTCGCCTTCAAGATGCCGATCCGCGGCAACCTGCTGGTGTTCTTTCTGATCGACGTCATCGGCGCCCTGGCCTTCGCCGGAATCGGGCTGCTGGTCGCCAGCCGGGCGACCACCACCGAGACGGTCAGCGGACTGATGAACATGGTCATGTTGCCGATGTACCTGCTCTCCGGGGTCTTCTTCTCGGCGGAGCGTTTCCCCAGGAGCGCCCAGTACCTGATCCAGGCACTCCCCTTGACCCAGCTCGTCAGCGCGCTGCGCCTGGTCTTGCTCGAAGGCGCCGGCCTGTTTCATCACGACATCCTGAAGGCGATCGCGATCCTGGCGGCCTGGGCCTTCGGCACCTTCTCTCTGGCCCTCCGCATCTTCCGCTGGAACTGAGGCCGTTGCCGCCGCGGGCCGCCGGAACTCCGGCCGCCGCAAGATCGCGCTGCGGTCGGTCCACCGCCCTTTCCGCACGACCCAGCCCCGCAGCGGCGGCACGTCCACCTCGCTGAGCAGGTGGCCAAGGAACGTGGCCTTGGCCAGGACCTCGAGGTCGAGGAACGACGAGCCGGACTGAAGCGGAATGGCCGCAAGCTTCTCCGCCCGGTGAAGCTGGCACGGTGAATGGACGTCAAGAACGGGAACCGCGAAGATCAGACGCCGACCCAGACTGCCGATCCAGCGTGCAATCCCGCGCCAGGTCCCGACGGGCCGCCTGCCGACGACATGATCGCACCGGTCGATGGCCTCGAGGAGGGGCTCGAGATGAGCCGGCGACCACGGCTCGACGGCCGTCGTGATCAGCACTAGGGGATGCGAAAGATCGGCAATGGCCGCCTGCACTGTCTCGTCGAGCCGCGCCGTGCGCCTGTCGAGAACGACAGTGCGAGCCTCGACGGGGCGCCCTGCCGCCTCGAACCAGGCGACGATGGGCGCAATGATCGTCCCGGCGGAATCGCACGCCAGATCGGTCAGCAGGATGATCCGAGCTGCCGCGCCTGGAAGCGGTTCACGGCGCAGGTGGGCGGCGTGGGGGTCGTCGTCGTCAAGAGTCTCTTCCGCGCTCATTCAGCCTCCCAGCACCGGCACGGCCGCGGGACGAGCCAGATGCTCATCCGCCATCGTCAGCCAGTCCTGCACGGCCGCTTCATAGGCCCGAAGGAGCCGCCGGGCCACCGGACCGGGCCTGCCCGAGCCGATCGGCGCGCCATCGAGCTCGATCACGGGGACGACCTCGGTCGTCGTGGCCACCAGGATCAGCTCGGCGGCGGCCTTGAGTTCGTTCAGGGTCACGTACGCGCCGGCGAACGGGATGTCCAGCGAACCGATCAATCGCAGCACGAGCTGTCGAGTCATCCCGGGCAAGATCTCGTGCCCCTCCGGAGTGCCCTCGAGACGTCCATCCCGCACCCAGAGCAGTGAGGTGTGGGTCGCCTCGGTCACGAAGCCCCGCGCATCGATGAGGACCGCCTCGTAAGCCCCGGCGCGGCGCGCGGTCTCGATGGCCAGAACGTTCGCCAGCAGATTCGTGGACTTGATGTCGCACCGCTTCCACCGCAGGTCGGGATGGCTGATCATCGGCACGCCCGTCTCGCGCAGTCGCGCGGTCGGCCCGTCGTCGTAAGGCCGGACGATGATCACCTCGGTGGGCGGAACGGGTGGTTGCGGAAACGGATGCGACCGGGGCGCCACGCCGCGGGTGATCTGGACATAGAGTGTTCCTTCCTTGATACCGCTGGCCCTGATCGTCTCGTACGCCCGCTCCATCATCCGGTTCAGGTCGTGGGGCGTGAAATCCAGCTCCCCGAGACTTCGCTTCAGCCGCGCCAGGTGTTCCGCTTCCAGCCAGCACCGGCCCTGGTACATCCGGAAGACCTCGTAGACCGAGTCGCCGAACAGGAAACCCCGGTCCCAGACCGGGACCTTGGCCTCCTCCACCGGCATGATCTCTCCATTCAGACACGCCAGAACCTGCATCGAACACGGTCCTTTCGAGGATCGAACGGAATACAATAAGTGCGTGTAACGACAGGATAAACAGCCTGATGGCGGCGGGACAATGGCATGGAAGCTCGGACTGTAAGATGGAAAATAACATCCAGTGAGAAATCATCCTGTATTTGAGCCCTGAGGACCAGGAATTGATCGCCGAGGTGTCGGAACTTCCAGGATGTGCAGCGGGACGGGGCAACCTACCAGGAGGCTCTGGCAAACGTCGAGATCATCATCCACGAATGGATCGCTACGGCACATGAACTGGGCCGGAAGGTGCCCGAGCCGCGGGGCCGGTTGAGGCATTTGGGGCGTGGTTCATGACCATGTTGATCCGCAGAGGGGAAAAGCTCATCATGCCAACGGATTCCGAGAGCGCGGCCGTGGCGCTGGACACGATCAATCAAGCCTGGCTCGGGGGCCGCCCCAGGACATGAGGCCGCTGATCCATCCGGAGATCACCTTCGTGTTTCCCGGTTTCGGGGGACGGACCACGGGCATCGACCCGTTCATCGCCGGGTTCGTGGATTTCTGCCAGAACGCCCGGATCGTCACGTATCGCGAACACGATCTTCAGACCGATCTCATCGCCGAGATGGCCGTGGCGAGCTTGGGATTCGAGATGGTCTACGAGCGGGATGGATCGGAGTTCCGCGCGACCGGAAGAGATCTCTGGGTCTTCGGCCGGTAGGAATCGCACTGGCTGGCGTGCTGGAGGACCATGCTCGAACTGCGCGAGGAACCGGCCTGAGGCCTCGCCGGATTTCGCATCGGAACGCCAGGCCGGAGCCTGGTGCCTCAAACAGGAAACCTGCTCTCCCGCCGCGCGGGAGAGCAGGACATCGCATGGAGCCTGTCCGTTCATGGGGCAAGGCGTTTGGGGAGGTGCATCCCTGGCCTGACTTCGATTGCGTCCCAAGGAGTCATGAAAAACCCGCTTCGCCCCCTGCTCTGGAGGAAGGCGCTGCCGCCCCGGCGTACGACTCGCCGGAGACAAGAGAACTCCAAGACGAGTTTGCAGGCGCGGGCGGGAATCCCCTCGGTCTTCCCCATTTCTTGGCGAGCGGTGCGGCGCGGCACACAGAAACCGGAGGCCGAAGGCCGCTTCGCGGGGCAGCCTCCGGCCACAGGAATCTCGTCATCGTCATCGTCGTACGGCGGGCTCGGTCCGCTCGGCTCAGCGTTCGCCGAGAGCCACGCCCGGCTGCTTCTGGGACAGCAGCTTGTCGAGTTGGCGTTCCACTTCGGAGGCGGTCCGCAGGCTGCGATTGACGACCTTTCCCTGACCGTCGATCAGGAACATCGTGGGCAGGGAGATGATGCCGTACTCGGTGGCCAGCCGGCTGTCGATGCCCCCCGGCTCGAAGATCTGCGGCCAGGACATCGGCTGCTCCTTGAGGTAGGCCTCGAGATCACCCCGCTCGTTGTCCAGGCTCACCCCGACGATCTCCAGTCCCTTACCCTGGTACTTGTCGTGGAGCTTGACCAGATCGGGCAGCTCGCGGCGAACCGACTGACCGCCCCACGAGGCCCAGAACACCACCAGCACGGACTTGCCGCGAGACTGGGACGTGTCCACCGTCTCGCCCTGCAAGCTCGTCCCCTTGATGCCGATCGTCTTGCCGACCAGGTCGAGCCGCCGCAAGGCACCGGCGGCCTTCTTGCCGGCCGGCGTGTCCGGGAAGCTCTCGACGAGGTTGGTGTAATCCTGCCGCGCCTTGTCCTCCTCGGCGTTGAATTCGTTGGAGCTGCCCAACTGCAACCAGACCTCAGGGGCCTCTTCCGACTTGCCGAACCTGGTCAAGAAGCTCTCGAGCTCGGCCATCCACTTCTTCTGGTTGGCCAGGAAGTTCGAGCCCGACTCCTCGTTGCGCATCACGAAGTCGGCGCCGATGACGCGGTAGGCCGCATAGGACGAGAGCCTGGTCCCCCCGTCGATCATCTCGTCGAGCACTTGCCGGCCCTTGGGGTAGGCGCCGGTCTGGTAGGCCGCGACCAGGCTGTCCACAATCTGCTTCTTGTAGTTGACCTGGTCCTCTGGGTCCTTGGCCACCTTGGCGATCGCATTGAGCAACGGAACGCGGCCGACGTGGAACCGGGCGAGGTCTTTCTTGTCGCCGCTGGTCTGGAGCCTGGCGTTGGCGGTGTCGAAGTCGGCCAGTGCCTTGAGACCTTTTTCCATCGCCTCGTCACGCTGGGGCCCGGGGCCGGCGGCGTCGTAGATCGCGGAGCGGATGCCGCTGGTGGAGGCCACGACCGGCTTCTCGGGATCGACGGCGCGGGGCAGCTCGACGAATTTCCAGGTCTCGCCCAGCTTGATCATCTCGGGCACCTGAAGGAACGACGTCTTGCCCGAGCCGGCCTGTCCCGCCGGACCGCCGGCGAAGATCACCGCGTTCTCGTAGAGCATGAGATCCTGCTCGAGACCGCCCGCCGGGTCAGCCGGGATCACATGGGGATAGGTGCCGTCAAACCGGTTCCAGACGGTCTTGGCGGTCCAGCCGGCGAGTGATTTTTGCAGGGCCTCGACCGCCTCGGCACGCTTGCCCGCCCCCGCGGTGACCTTGTCGACCACGTCCTTGGGCACGCCTGCCGCCGCAAGCTCCTCGGGAGTGGCCATGAGTGATTCCAAGAGAGCGAGGTCGCCGCTGACAAAGGCCTGCACCAGCACCTTGGATGCCTCTTCGGCCGAGAGCCGCTTCCAGCCGACGATCTTGCCGCCCTTGATCACGGCGACCCGGGTCCCGCCGCCGTTGAGCCAGCGGCATTCATCAAGCGTGCGATCGCCGTCGAGATCGTTCTCGCGGTACACCTCGAAGCCATCCTGGTAATAGCTCCACTGGTTGAGGTACTTCCCGCCGTTGGTGATGATGAACCGGCGGAGCACCTTGCCTTGACCGTCCCGCAGCGCATAGCCGACGGTCCGCTTCCGCGCGTCCGTCACCAGCTCGACCTTGCAGGCCTCGATGGCCGCGGCGTCGGTGGGCGTATCGTAGTCAACGCCGGTCTGGGTCGGCCGGAACTTGAGCAGATCTTTCGGGCTGTAGTCGGCCGCCATGCTCCCAGGCGCGGCCACAGCCAACAGTCCGAAAACGGCCACGGAATACCGCAGACTCCGCATGAGCCTCTCCTTTTTCACCGGCGCAGGCTGCCCGGGGACCATCGTCAAAACGCTCCGCGAGTGACGCACCAGATCGGCCGGCGGCGCCGGCAGAACGAGCGCAATCCCTTTGATCGTTCTCATCCTCATCGGCATTTCGCTTGACGGGCTCAAATCGTTCAGCCCCGAAGCTGCCTCCGCGCCGCGCCAAGTTGACCGCGAATCGGCCGCGAAGTCCATACCGAGTTCGGGACTACGCCCACGCTTGCATGGGCCATCGGTCACTGTGCCAGGCCGCGAGTCTTGACTCGCCTCGTCTTATCTTGAAAAACCGTCACGCACGACGGAGGGGGTCCATCTCGACTTCACGCTTGTCGCCACAAGCCTCACCGCCGACTCCCGCGGATGGGGAACTCCTTTCTCCCGCCTCGCAGCCTCGCCACAGTTTGACGAACCCATCGACGGCCTCGGCCTTCGCAAGAACAGCCTGTTCCAAACGCAACCCTCTGGTTTCCTTGTTTGGACACGATAAGCTTGATGACATGCATCGCTTGATAAGATGGCTCCCTGGGGTTTCCGAGAATCGGCCGGTCGATCGGGGCTATCCGTTTTGGCGGTGAGAGGCTGAATTGTGGGATCGGATGCTCGTCGGGGCCGACGCAGCGATGGGCAACCCGGTCTCGCGCAACCCGATTCAGCAAAACGGCATGGAAAGATCCACCATGGGATCACCGCGAACCATTTTCCAAACGTGTACCCCCCGTCCGGACGTTCTGGCGGGCACAACCAAGGACGAGCAGTTCGCCGCCGATCTGGCCCAGGTCATCAAGGGGACGGCCCCCGACGAATACCGGGTGCCGTCGGTCTTCTTCAGCCACAGCTACCCAACGCGTGGCATGAGGGAGCTTCTCAAGGCTGTCTGCAAGCGAATGTCCGGTCGAGGGGGCGAGGTCAGCTCGGTCCTCCGCCTTGAAACCCAGTTCGGCGGTGGTAAGACGCACGGCCTGATCGCCGTGGTGCACGCCGTGCGCGGCATGGAGGGCGTCGGCAACATCGGCGATTTCGTCGATCCCTCCCTCTTACCCAAGGGGAAGGTTCGGGTCGCCGCGTTCGACGGTGAAAACAGTGATCCGGCCAACGGGCTGACGCTGGAGGGCGACCTTCGCGCCTTCAGCCTCTGGGGCGACCTGGCCTATCAACTCGCCGGGGTCGAGGGCTATCGACGAGTGGAGGCGAGCGACCGCGGTCATATCGCCCCAGGCGCCGAGACGATTCGCGAGCTCTTCGGCGGCCAGCCAGCGCTGATCCTGATCGACGAGATCGCGCCCTACCTCCGCAAGGTCGAGCGGGCCTCCCCGGGCGCAAGCGATCAGCTCGCGCCGTTTCTCCAGGGTCTGATCAAGGCGGTCGTCTCGTCCCCTCAGGTCGCCCTGGTTTTCACTCTGGCTGTTGGGAAGGACTCGCACGCCAGCGACGCCTACAAGGACGAGACCGAGCGGGCCTTGAAGGCCTTTGCCGAAGCCGAAAGCGTCGCGGCCCGGAAGTTCACGGTTCTGAACCCGACCGAAGAGGATGAAACGGCGGCTGTCCTTCGGCGCCGGCTCTTCGAGTCGGTCGATGGTACCGGCGCCGACGAGGCGCTCGACGCCTACGCCGAGGTCTGGACCAAGAATGTCGCCAGCCTGCCCGGGGGAATCATCACGCCCGAGCTGAAAGAGCTGTTCCGCCGGGGCTACCCACTCCATCCCGAGACCCTGGCCGTCCTGACCGAAAAAACCTCGACCCTGAACAACTTTCATCGCATCCGGGGCATGGTCCGACTCCTGGCCAGGACCGCCCACTTGCTCTGGCGAGACAAGCCGGCCGACTCCTTCGCCATCCACCCCCACCACATCGATCCCGGTTACGGACCGATCCGTGACGAGATCACGACCCGACTGGGCATGGGGGAATTCGCGCCCGCGCTCAAAGCCGATATCGCGGCTGTCGCCGGTGACGATCCTGCCGAAGCTCAGAAGCTCGACCTGAAATACAACCCGGGCGGGCTACCGATCAGCAGCTACGTGGCCCGCACGATCTTCCTCAACACCCTGGCCTACACGGACGCGGCCAAGGGGATCTCGCCGGAGCATCTGCGATTCTCGGTCTGTTCGCCCTCGGCCGAACCCGCGTTTGTCGAGCAAGCCAGGCTTCGCTTCATCGAGGAGGCGAACCACCTGGACGACACGCCCGGAGTGCCGCTTCGATTCACCGTCGAGCCCAACCTGAAGCGGATCATCCGCAAGCAGATGGCCGACATCGACTCTGGCGACGTTCGGGCCACGCTCAACGAGCGAGTCCGCGAGGTCTTCGGCAAGGCGGGCGGCAAGTTCAACATGGTCGCCTTCCCGGGAGGGCCTTATGAGGTCCCGGACGAGATCGGGGACGGACGGCCAACCCTGGTGGTTTTGGGCTACGAGGCGCTGACTGTTTCGTCCGAGCCCCAGGGGCTTCCTCAAGACATCGCCCAGATCTTCAAGTACAAGGGAGCCAATCTCGACTTACGGCAATATCGCAACAACCTCGTTTTCGTCGTGGCCGATCTGCGACAGCGCGAGACCATGAAAGATCGCGTGCGCCGACACCTGGCCCTCAAGGAGATGCAGAAGCCGGCGCGCAAGAGCCAGCTCGCCAAGCATCAGCAAGCGATCATCGAAGGTGATGTCGCCAAGGCCCCCTTTGAAGTCGCCCAGGCGATCTTGCAGTGCTACCGGCATCTCTTTTATCCCTCCCACCTTCCCATGACGGGAGCGCCCGAGCCAATCGCCCACGCCGCGATCGAGATCCCCAGGTCGGCCGATCGCCCGGGTGAGGGTGAGGGCCAGCTCGTCGTCGCCAGAATCTTGAGAGAACAGAAGAAGCTTCTCGATGAGGGGGACCAGCCCGACGCACCTGCCTATGTCCGCGATCAGACGCCCCTGAAGACCAAGGGAGAGATTTCCACTCAGGATCTCCGCAATGAATTTCGCCGCGCGCCCAAGCTCTCGATCCTTCTGTCCGACAACCCGCTCGTGATCTGCATCCGTCACGGAATCAACGCGGGAGTCTTTATCTATCGGGAGGGGGAACAGCTTTGGGGCAAGGGCGACCCCGAGCCGGCCATCCGGATCAGCGACAACGCCTCGGTGCACACGCTCGACGACGCCAAGGCGAAGAAGCTCTGGCCCCGGCCGGCACCTCTCAAGGTTCAAATTTCGGCTTCACCTGAAACAATCCGCGCCGGTGGTTCGACGACGGTCACTGCCAGGGTGGAGGGCGGAGCGGGCCCGTTCGCCTTCTCGTCCACCGAGCCCAAGCTCTGCCTTGCAAGCTCATCCCAGACGGTCCTGTCCGCGTCACTGTCGCCCGGTTCGAGCACGAGCTACCAGGTTGAGGTGACCGACAGCCGGGGGCAGAAGCAGGCGGCGAGCGTTCTGGTCAAAGTGGACGTGGCGGCCACCGGCACAGCGGGGGGAAGTTCCACGGGTATCAAGATCGAAGGGACCGTCGGCGATGGCAAAGGCGAGCCTCCCCGTCCTCCATTGTCAGCCGAAGGCCCACTCGCCCAGGCGCTGGCCGAACTGTGGGATAAAGCCCGCGCGGCCAAGCATGAGAAACTCGAAAAGCTCGTCATCCGATTTTATGAGGCTCCCGCTGCCTGGCAGGTTCACCAGGCACTCGCGACAATGACCAAGGAGGCCCAGGTCGGCTGCCGGTTCGATGCCAGTATCTCGGCCGATGGGGTCGATACCTTCCAGGTCGTCTTCGAGGGACGGTTCGACAAGGCGAACACGATCAAGGGGTTCCTCGACCCGCAATTGCGTTCTGCCCGGGAAGTCATTTTCGAGGCGACCTACAAACTGACCTTCCCGGCAGGCCTTTCTCTGGCCCCGGCGCAGGTCGAAGCGTTCCAGAAGAACTTGACCCGGTATGGGAGTGGCGAAGCCTACGTCGAGGCCCATGCCGCCGCGCAGGAGGTGGCCGGATGACCAGCGCAATCCGTCGAGCGACGTGGGCCGGGGAGCAACAACTGCCGTTCGCGAACTTGCCGGTGTACGAGTTACGCAGGAAGTTTCATAAAGGCGGCGGCTACCTCCTGGAAATCTGGCAGTTGCCCTCGCCGGCCACCCCACGTCTCGACGCGCCGGAACACGTCGCCTCGCTCAAGGGAACGCCCTTGCGTTTGCTCGAAGCACGACTCGCCAGGCGGCTGACCCGGGCAGGGATCAACCTCAGCGCGGGCGCTGCGGAGCGGGAGCGCCGCTGGCCGCTGGATGAGGAGCAAGCCTTGACCATGGGGCTACTGTTCCGGGCGCTCGCTCCGATGCGCAATCTTGATCGCATTCGCCTTGTCGAGGAGGGCATCGAGGCGATGAGCCGCGAAGAGGCGGGCTACTGGCTGGGGATGGCCGTCCACCGCAAGAACCCCCGCCGCGTCCTGGCGGCGCTGCGGATCTTGATGGAGACCTCGTGAGCCACGAGGGCCCGAATGTCCAAGTTGTTCGATGCCCTGACGCGTTCGTTGCTGGAGAAGTATCCGGCCGACTGGCTGAACCAACTCGGGCTCATCCACGGTGAGCCGGTGCGGGTAATGAATTCCGATCTTTCCTCCGTCCCCGCCGAGGCCGACAAGGTGATTCGGGTGGAGGGTCCGCAGCCCTGGCTGGTCCACATCGAGCTCCAGGCGGGTCACGATCGTACGCTTCCCCGGCGGCTCTTGCGGTACAATGCCATGTTGAACGTGAAGCATGACCTGCCGGTCCATACCGTGGCGATCTTGCTCCACCCCGGCGCCGATGGTCCCGAGCTGACCGGTGTGTTGCGGCAACAATCGCCCGACGGCCGCTGCCGGCTCGAGTTCTGCTATCATCTGGTCCGGGCCTGGCAACTGGACACGGAAGCCATTCTGGCGGGAGGCCTGGGCATGCTCCCCCTGGCGCCCTTGAGCGTAGAAAAGGCGGACCAGCTTCCAATCATCATCGAGCGTTTGAAGGAGCGGGTCG
>Ga0209048_10004508_pt1 | contig 13311 bp, 11 predicted proteins | sample FrelakmetCRP12CR_FD_187146 | JGI IMG/M metagenome (GOLD analysis project Ga0209048, IMG submission 187146) | Freshwater lake sediment microbial communities from the University of Notre Dame, USA, for methane emissions studies - CRP12 CR (SPAdes)... | ecosystem: Environmental > Aquatic >... | reverse complement strand
GACGTTCAGGCCGGCGCCGAACGCATCGCCGCCGGCGATTTCGCCTACAAGCTTTACGTGCCGAGAACGCTCGAGTTCGCCGGGCTGGCCGAGAGCCTCAACCGCATGGCCGACGAGCTGAGCGAGCAGATCGGAACGCTCACGCGCGAGCGCAACGAGCGCGAGGCGGTGCTCACGAGCATGGTCGAAGGCGTGATCGCCGTGGACCCGGACGAGCGCGTGATCGCGCTCAACGAAGCCGCCGCCAAGCTGCTCGACGTCGACCCGGCGGCGGCGGAGGGCAAGAGCATCCAGGAGGTCGTCCGCAACCCAGACCTGCAGCGCGCCGTGGAGGCCGCCCTCAAAGGGCACGAGCCCGTGGAAGCGGACATCACCATCCGCGTCGGGGCGGAGGATCGCTCGCTGCAGGCGAACGGCACGCTGCTGCGCCGCTCGTCCGAGGGCGGCGCGGCCGGCGCCGTCGTCGTCCTCAACGACGTCACCAGGCTCAAGCGGCTCGAGGCGGTGCGCCGCGACTTCGTCGCCAACGTGTCGCACGAGCTCAAGACGCCGGTGACCTCGATCAAGGGGTTCGCCGAGACGCTCGACGACGGTGCCATCGACGACCCGGAGGCCGCGCACCGCTTCGTGCGCATCATCTCGGGCCAGGCCGACCGGCTCAACGCCATCATCGGCGACCTCCTCGCGCTCTCGTCGCTGGAGCAGTCCCAGGACGGCCGCGGCCTCTCCACCGAGGAAGCGGACGTCTGCGACGTCGTCAAGGCGGCCGTGGAGGTCTGCGAGCCCAAGGCGCAGACCAAGCGGATCCCGCTCGGGGTCACGTGCGAGCAGTGCACCCTGGCGCCGGTCAATCCTCCGCTCCTCGAGCAGGCGGTCATCAACCTCATCGACAACGCACTCAAGTACAGCCCGGAGGGGAGTCCTGTCGAGGTCGCCGTCGACCAGCGCGACGGCGAGCTCGTGATCAGCGTCCGCGACGAGGGCCCCGGCATCCCGCGCGAGCACCTGCCGCGTCTCTTCGAGCGCTTCTACCGCGTCGACAAGGCACGCAGCCGCGACCTCGGCGGGACGGGCCTCGGCCTCGCCATCGTCAAGCACATCACCCAGGCGCACGGCGGCAGCGTCTCCGTGGACAGCGTCGTCGGGCGCGGCAGCACCTTCCGTATCCACCTGCCGCTGGGCTGAGTCGCCCGTCGGCGGCGCGATCCGCCGGTCGTCGGTCCGGGCCGCCCGGCGGCACGCTGACCAGCCGGTTCACACGCCCTGATCGCTCCCCTCACGAGTCCCCATCACAACCGTATCGGCGAACTCACCGGCCTCTCACGAGCCACTCATCCGCGCCTTCTAGCCTGCGCACTGGACGGCACTCCATCGACGTGTCGCTTCGGGCATACAGCCAAACAGTGTGAAGGAGAGAGCCCATGAACCCACTCAAGAGACGCAGCACGAAGCTGGCCCTTGTGACGGCACTCGCCGCGATGGTGGCGGCAGTCGTGGCCGGACCGGCACTCGCGGCGCCCACCGTCAACGGCTCGGGCGCGACCTTCCCGGCCCCGCTGTACCAGAAATGGGCCAGCAACTTCAAGCTCGCCAGGATCAACTACGTGGGTGTCGGCTCCGGTGCCGGCATCTCCGCGATCAAGGCCGGCACCGTCACGTTCGGCGGCACAGACGCTCCGCTGTCGGCCTCCGACCTGAGCGCATTCGGCCTCGTGCAGTTCCCGAGCTGCGTCGGCGGCCTCGTGCCGATCGTCAACATCCAGGGCGTCGGCGCCGGCAAGCTCAAGCTCACCGGCACCATCCTGGCCGGCATCTATCTCGGCACGATCACCAACTGGAACAACGCCGCCATCAGGTCGCTCAACCCCGGCCTCAGGATCTCCGGTCCGATCACCGTGGTCCACCGCTCCGACAGTTCTGGGTCGACGTGGATCTTCACGCACTACCTCGCCGCGGTGAACGGTCAGTGGAAGAGCAGGTGCGGCCCCGGCAGCACGACCGTCCCGTGGCCCAAGGGTATCGCCGGGAACGGCAGCAACGGTGTCGCCACCCTCGTGAAGCAGCGGAGGGGCGCCATCGGCTACGTCGAGTACGCCTACGCGCAGACGGCACGCATCCCCTACGTGAAACTGAGGAACAGGGCCGGCAAGGTCGTCTCGCCGAACCTCAACTCCTTCAGGGCGGCCGCGGCGAGCGCCAGGTGGGCGCCCTCCGCCGGCTTCGCGACGATCATGGTCAACGCTCGCGGCGCGTCCAGCTGGCCGATCGCCGGCGCCTCGTTCGTGCTCATGAAGAAGAACACCGGCGCAAGCTCCTACGCGTCGGTCCACGGCGCTCTGCAGTACTTCGACTGGGCCTACAAGAACGGCACTGCCAAGGCCAACGCCAAGTCGCTGCAGTACGTGAGCATGCCTTCCTCCGTCGTGACCGCGGTCGAGAAGGTCTGGCGCGCGAGCATCAAGGCCGGCGGCAAGCCCGCCTGGTAAGAGCAGTCGAGGCCTGGCGGGCCGCGCCAGAGGACCGGCCCGCCCGGCCTTTCCCTGGCAGACGCACGCGTCCGCGTCGGGAGCGCCCTGTGCCGAGTGTGCTCCCAGCTATCAACCGGGCGCGCCGACCATCCTTGCGGGAGGCGCGGTCCGCCTTGCGGGCGGGGCTTCTACGGGAGCCCCGCCCGCCGTTTTCCTGCGACGACTCGCAGCAGCGGCACGGCGTGCTAACAGAACGCTAACGGTCGTCGGGTAGCCTCTCCGCCCGGTGGCGCTCCGCGCCGCCTTCTGTCAGGGAAGACGGGACACAAGAACCAAGACGCGAAAGCGAGGGTACCGAATGAAGCAGTCCACCAACGGACGACGCCTGTTCGTCGTTGCCGCAGCCCTTCTGGCCGTGACCGCCCTGGCGCTGGCCGTCGCCGCCTGCGGGAGCAGCAGCTCCAGCAGTTCGAGCAGTCCGGCCGCCAGCGCCAGCCCGACGGGCACTCCCAGCCCCACCCTCACGCCCGTGCCGATGCAGACCGGCACGATCGTCGGCGCCGGCGCCACCTTCCCCGCGCCGATCTACCTGAAGTGGGGCGACGCCTACAACGGCGTCAAGGGCGTGAAGCTCAACTACCAGGCGATCGGCTCCGGCGGCGGCATCTCCGCCATCGAGGCCAAGCTCGTCGACTTCGGCGCCACCGATGCTCCGCTCAAGGAAGCCGACCTCACCTCCAGCGGCCTCGCCCAGTTCCCGATGATCGTGGGCGGCGACGTCGTCGTCGTGCACCTCAGCGGCATCTCGGACGGCCAGCTCAAGCTCACCGCCGACGTCCTCGCGAGCATCTACATGGGCAAGACGACCATGTGGAACGATCCGTCGATCACCAAGCTCAATCCCGGGCTCAGCCTGCCGGCGACGAAGATCAACGTCGTGCATCGCTCGGACAGCTCCGGGACGACGTGGATCTTCACCCACTACCTCACCGACGCGGCCGGCAGCATCTGGACCGTCGGCGCCGACAAGACGGTCGCCTGGCCCGTGGGCATCGGCGGCAACGGCAGTGCCGGCGTCGCCACCAGCGTGCAGCAGCTCAGTGGCTCGATCGGGTACGTGGAGTACGCCTACGCCAAGCAGACCGGCATGACCACGACGCAGCTTCAGAACAAGGCCGGCAACTGGGTCAAGCCAGGCATCCCGAGCTTCAGCGCCGCCGCCGCCAACGCCGATTGGAAGGCCTCGCTGCCGAGCATGTACGTGGTGCTCGTCAACCAGCCCGGCGCCGGCGCGTGGCCGATCACCGGTGCGTCGTTCATCCTCGTGCAGAAGAGCCAGACCGATGCCGCTCGCGCCAAGGCGATGTTCGAGTGGTTCAACTGGAATTACACGAGCGGCGCCTCCGCGGCGACCGCGCTGGACTACGTGCCGATCCCGACCAACGTCTACCAGCTGGTCGAGAAGCAGGTCTGGCCGACAGTGACCGCCAGCGGGTCGCCGGTCTGGCCGTGACGCAGCCGTTCTGAACTGACCCACGGGAGGCAGGAACCGTGAGCACAGTCGACGTCGAGATACCACCGAAGGCCGGTGCGCCGCGCGGCTCCGCAGATGCGGAGCCGCGTGGCCACCGCCTGCGACTCGGGGACCCCATCTTCCGCGGGCTCACCACCGCCAGCGGCCTCTTCCTGGCGGCGGCCATGGTCGGCCTGGGGGTCGTTCTTGTCGTCAACTCGTGGCCGGCGATCACGGGGCTTGGCACGCAGGTGCTCACCACGGTCGCCTGGTCGCCGGACCAGCACCAGTACGGCGCTCTTGCCGCGCTCGTCGGCACGTTCCTTTCCACGCTCGTCGCGATGGTCATCGCCGTGCCTCTGGCGCTCGTCATCGCCTTGCTGCTGGTGGAGCTCGTCCATCCCAAGGTGGGGCGCGTGGTGGGCACCGTCATAGAGATGCTGGCCTCGATCCCGAGTATCGTCTTCGGCATGGTCGGCATCTTCGTCCTCGTGCCGTTCATCCAGGACCACTTCGTGCCGTGGGTGCTGAGCACGCCGCTCGGCCAGGTCCCGGGCATCAAGCCGGGCCCCAACTTCGCCGGCGGCGGCGTCTCCATCTTCACCGCCGGCGTGGTGCTCGCGTTCATGGTGCTGCCCTTCATCACGGCCGTGTCGCGCGACGTGATGAAGATGGTGCCGCAGGTCACCAAGGAAGCCGGCTACGGGATGGGTTCCACCACGTGGGAGGTCATGCGCAAGATCAGTCTGCGCTACGCCAACAGCGGTATCGTGGGAGCCGTCTTCATCGGGCTCGGCCGCGCCCTCGGCGAGACGATGGCGGTCGCCTTCCTCATCGGCAGCGTGTTCACCGCCCTGCCCAGGTCGTTGTTCGATCCGGGCACATCCATCGCCTCGCTCATCGCGCTCAACTTCGCCGAGGCCACCGACAAGCTCACCATCAGCGCCCTGATCGAGTTGGGCCTCATCCTGTTCATCATCACGATCCTGTTCCAGATCGCCGCGCAGGCGTGGCTGCGACGCGTGCAGCGGGCCACGGGAGGGCGCGCATGAGTACCGTCGCGCAGCTCCCGGAGTCGGCGCCGCTGCGCCATCGCTCCGTCGCCGGCCGCAAGGCTGCCGATCTCATCATCAAGGTGCTCTCGTGGCTCGGCGCGTGGTTCGGCATCGGCTTCATGGGTTTCATCCTCTACGAGGTCGTCATCCGCGGCATCAGGGCGTGGAACGTCGCGTTCTTCACGCAGGCGACACCACAGGACCCGATGTCCACCTCGGGTGGCATGGCCAACGCCATCGTCGGCACTCTGGTCATCACGGCGGGCGCGGCCCTGATCGCCATCCCCATCGGCTTCCTCGCCGGTGTCTACCTCGCCGAGTACGGACGCAACGGGCGCGTGGCCACCGGCATCCGCATGGTGACCAACGTCGTCATGGGCGTGCCGTCGATCATCGTCGGCGTGTTCGCCTTCGCCATCCTCGTGAAGCCGCTGCATCACTACTCGGGCTTCGCCGGCTCGGTGGCGCTGGCGTTCCTCATGCTGCCCGTCATGGCGCGCACGACCGAGGACATCCTCAACCTGGTGCCCAACGAACTGCGCGAGTCGGGCCTGGCGATGGGCGCGCCCCGCTGGCGGGTCACGCTTCGCGTGGTCTGCAAAGCGGCGCGTGGCGGCCTGATCACCGGCGCCACGTTGGCCGTAGTGCGCGTCGCCGGCGAGACGGCGCCTCTTCTGTTCACGGCACTCAGCAGCTCGTTCTGGATCACGGGGCTGTTCGGCCCGGGCGGCTACTTTGGTGGCCCGGTCTCGAACTTGACCAAGACGATCTTCGACTTTGCCGGTTCGCCGTACCTCCACCTGCAGACCCTGGCGTGGGGCGGCGCCTTGTTCATCATCGTATTCGTGCTGGGCCTCAACATCCTGGTACGGTTGATCTTCCAGCGAGGTAAGGAATGGTAGACACGAAAGTGGACGAACCGACACAGATAGAGGAAGGCGAGGCGACCGTCGTTCCGCCGCGGCTCGAGGTCGCCGAGGACCGGCGCGGAGGCGTCGAGGACTTCAGTGCGCTCCCGAGCGAGATCTCGGTCCGGGACCTCGACTTCTTCTACGGCAAAGAGCAGGCGCTGTTCGGCAACACGATCGAGTTCAAGAAGAACCGGGTCACGGCCGTGATCGGACCCTCAGGCTGCGGCAAGTCGACCCATCTGCGCGCCCTGAACCGGATCTTCAATCTCTACCGCGACCAGCGCGCGAGCGGCGAGATCATGTTCAACGGCGCCAATGTCCTGTCGCGGGAGACCGACCTGCTCGAGCTGCGCCGGCGCATCGGCATGATCTTCCAGAAGCCCAGCCCGTTTCCGATGTCGGTCTTCGACAACGTCGCCTACGGGCTGCGCCAGCACTATCGTCTGAGCCGGTCGGAGCTCTCGATGCGAGTCGAGGACGCGCTCAAGCGCTCGGCCATCTGGGACGAGGTCAAGCACAAGCTCAACGAGCCGGGCAATGCGCTGTCCGGCGGCCAGCAGCAGCGCCTCTGCATCGCCCGCGCCATCGCCGCTCAGCCCGACGTGCTGCTCATGGACGAGCCGTGCTCGGCCATCGATCCGGTGGCGACGGCGAAGATCGAGGAGCTCGTCCTCGAGCTCAAGGACAAGTACACGATCATCCTCGTCACGCACAACATGCAGCAGGCGGCGCGCGTGAGCGACTACACGGCGTTCTTCTTCCAGGGCCGCATCATCGAGTTCGACACCACGACGACCATCTTCTCGTGCCCCGCGGAGAAGCAGACCGAGGAGTACATCACCGGCCGCTTCGGCTGAGGCAGGAGAGCGGCGTGACTCATCTCGAACGGGAGCTCGACCGGCTCAAGCGCAAGATCCTGGCGCTCGGAGCCGTGGTGGAGGACAACCTGCGCACCGCGTTCCAGGCCATCGAACAGCGGGACCGGGACAAGGCGCGCAGGGTCATCGTTGGGGACTTCGAGATCGACCAGCAGGAGGTGGAGGTCGAAGAGGAGTGCCTCAAGCTTCTGGCGCTGTACCAGCCGGTCGCCGGCGACCTGCGCTTTCTCGTGGCGGTCATCAAGATCAACAGCGAGCTCGAGCGGATCGGCGACCTCGCCTCGAACATCGGCGAGCGGGCGCTGGCGCTCATGGACGAGCACCCGATCCCGGTCCCGGCCGGCTTCACGGTCATGTCTGAGCGTACCGGCGCGATCATCGAGAGGGTGCTGGACGCCCTCGTGCGCCAGGACGCCACGTCGGCGCGCGCGGTGCTCGCCGCCGACGACGAGATCGACATGCTCTACCAGACGCTGATCGAGGACCTCAAGCTCATCCTCCGCACTGATCCCGAACATCTCGACGCCATCGTCCTCATGTTCAGCGTAGCGCGGTACCTGGAGCGGCTGGCCGACCATGCCACCAACATCGCCGAGGACGTCATCTACATGGTGGACGGCGACATCAGCCGGCACCAGGTCCCGGACACGCCGGCGGGGCTCTTCCACACGGAGGGTCCGCCGAGGTAGCCGGGCGCCACGTTCTCGGCGGCAGGCAAAGCTGCCCTTCCCGCCGGCACGGTCATCCTGCCCCGTGCCGCCCCACGGAAGGTGCACCGGCGGCCCGGGCCCTCCCCTTTCAAGGCCCGGGCCGCCTCACGTACGGGATGTCGTCGCGGCGCAGCTCACGATCAGGGCCGCCGGCGGCTCGCCGGCTCCGCACTGCGACGCCGCGTGGGCTCCACGGTGAAGGGCCGGGGCTCCGCGGTGCGACGCCTGGTCCGCCCTGCGCTACTTGACCGTGACCGTCGTCGTCGGCGACGTGACCGTGCCGTGCAGGAAGTAGTACTTGGTCGTCCGCGCCGGGGTCTGGTCGTCGCTGTAGGCGGAGTACGTCGTGGAGTAGCCGTCGCCGAGCTGCTGCACGAGGCGCGTGGTGGGCACGGAGTGACCGTGCCACGCGCCCCCCGCGTACCAGCGCAGGCGCACCGTCACGCCTGCAGCGAGCGCCGGGTAGATGCGGCCGCTCAGCAGGACGCTGCCGCCGGGGGCGATGGTAGCGTGATTGCCCGGCGCCGGCGTGATCGACATGCTCGTGAACCGCTCCCACGTGCTGTTGAGACCCAGCTTCATGCGCAGCATGTTGCCGTCCATGAACGTGACCCCGCTCGAGCGGATGATCGCGGCCTTGACGATGCGCGGGGAGGCGCCGCGCTTGACCGGGACGATCGCGCGCAGCGCGCCGCTGCCGTCGATGGCCGACTTGAGCTGCACTCCGGTGCGGCGCAGCGGCCCCCAGTCGTGCAGCGAACCATAGAAGTCGTACGGGTCGTCGACGCCCTTGAGGTAGGGTGCCGGTGCCGCGCCCGGCCAGCCGCACTCGATGTTCTCCGTGTGGCCGCCCGAGCACGAGAAGTAGTACGCGGAGATGACCTTGCCGTCGTACGTCGGTGTGACGCCCGCCGTGGCCAGCACGGCGGCGTCGGTGCGCGGGTCCTCGATGCCGATGCCCACGTACGCCTGGTCGCGCACGTCGCAGTACACGTCCCAGAACGAACTGGGCTGGCGCGAATTGAGCGCGTAGGCGCGCGCCGCGCAGGCCTGCGCCTTGAGCGCTTCCGCGGGCCACGACGGCGACACCTCGTGTGGCACGACGCCCCGCAGGTAGCTCTCGAGCGGCACTTGATCGACCAGCATCAGTCTGCCGCCGGAGAGCACGACGCGGAATACGCCGCGGTAGGCGCCGGTATCGCCGAGGTCGGTGGGCGTGAGAGTGCGCAGGGCGCCCTTGCTCGGCGTGAAGGTCGGCGGTATGGCGAAATCCTGCGTGGCGTCGCCGGCGACCACGTGGTACGCGCTGCCGGCGTAGGTCGTGGTCGCCGTCTGCCCGGCAGGGATCGTCAGTGTCGTGACGCCGGCCGAGGCCGTGAACTCGTTGGGGCACGAGACCTTCACGGCCTTGAGGCCGCTGCGCAGGCGCACGCGGATGTCCACGTTGGATCGCGACTGGAAGTCGATGCCGGTGTAGTAGTGCTTGAGGATCTGCCTGTAGGTCCAGCCGGCGTCCTTGGCGTACCCGTAGGCTCCCCACTGCGACATGCCGATGCCGTGACCCCAGCCGTGGCCGGTGATCACGAAGTTCGCGCTCGGCGTCCAGGCTCCGGCCGGGCCGGCGCAGACGAGGAGGACGACTGCAGCCGCCGTGGCGACGAGCGCGCGGGCGCGGCGGCCGGGGCTGCGGGCTGATGTCGGGTGCAGGGGATCCATGCTCGGGTAGGCGCCCGGTGAGGCGCGGCCTCAGGATACGTGCCGCGCTGCGCACGGGCAAACCGCCATGCTCTGATGCAGACTGCTTCTGGCATCGGTCGCCGAGTCCTTTCCTTGAGCGTGTCGCATCGGCCGTTGCGCCGTGGTAGCCTCTGCGCTCACCGTGAGGAGAACACGCGGCGGCGGCGAAAGCGTCGTCCGGGGTGTGAACACGGCTCCGGCGACGCTCAAGGCGCCGGTGCAATCGCCGATAGCAGGACTGGAGCATGGCCAGACTGCAGCACAGATCCCTCGTCCTCAACGCCGCGCTGGGAGCGGCGCTCGCTCTCGCCTGCCTCGCGGCCCCCGCGGCGCTCGGCAAGAGCTACAGCGACGTGCCCAAGTCGCACTGGGCGCACGCCGCCATCGAGCAGATCACCGCGCGCGGTCCGGCCGGCCACCACCTCATGGACGACTTCGGTACCGTGTTCAAGCCCGAGCAGCTTCTCACACGAGCGCAGTTCGCCGGCGCTTTGGTGACGGCGGGCGGTCACCTCGCGGAGAGCGTCCCCACCGTGGCCATCAGGGACGTGCCCAAGACCGATCCCTACCACCAGGTCATCGAGATCGCCGTCCACCACGGCTACCTCGGGCTCGACAAGGACGGCTTCTTCTCCCCGGACGCCGCCGTCGTCGCCCGCCAGGCCGAGACCGGCGTGGTCAAGTGGACGAGGGAGAGGTACCCGACCGCGGATTGGACGCTCCTTGCGCAGCTGCGCACCAGTGTCTGGAAGCCCAATCTCGACTGGCTCACGGGGGCTCCCGGCTACCTGCCCTACATCGTCGCCTCGCGCCAGCTTCGCCTGCGCTTCAACCACTCGTCGGCCGGCGACAGGCACGAGGTCGCGCCCGGACAGCCCATCGACCGCGCCGAGGTCGCCTACATGTTCTGGCGCGGCTACCAGCTCAAGAGCGAGTGGACGCTGTGGGGTCTGTCGCAGTACCAGGACATCACGTTCCCGCCGCTGAGCGCGCGTCAGAAGCAGGTGGCGCGCTTCGCGCTGCAGTTCGTCGGCTACCCATACATCTGGGCCGGCGAGTACCCGACGAAGGACTCCCCGTATGGCTACCAGGCTGCCGGCGGGTTCGACTGCTCGGGCTTCGTCTTCTACGTGATGAAGATGCACTTCGGCTACGGGATCACCGTCAACGAGCGCGGGGCCCACGACATGGCGGCCCGCGCCAAGCCGCGCATCGCGCGCAAGGACCTCACCTGCGGCGACCTCATGTTCTTCGGGCCGAACGGCCCGAAGTCGTCGGTCGCCTCCATCTACCACGCCGCCCTCTACCTCGGGAACGGCTGGTTCATCCAGTCCACCGGCTCGACGGACGGCGTCTCGCTCGCTTCGCTCAACACGTCCACGTACTGGAAGAACGCCTTCGCGTGGGGCCGGCGGCTGCTGACGCCCGCCGAGCTCCCGCCGGCGCCGGCGCCCACTCCGCCGCCCACGCCGACGAGCACGCCGCTCACCGCCGGGCCGTAAGTCGCTTCGACTCTGGCTCCCGGGCGCGCCCCGGCGCTACAATGCCGCTTGATGAGGCCACTCAAGCCCAGACACCTGTTCGCCCTGCTCGTGCTGACCGCCGCCGCGTTGCTCGTGCCGGCGGCGGCGGCTCTGGCCGGGAGCGCGCCGGCGGATGGCGAGCCGGTCGTGACCGTCACGCTGACGGCCCCGGCGGGCGTGTGGACCGGCCGCGACGTCCCGCTCACCGGCACGGTGTCACCGGCGCCCGCAGCGGACACGCCCGTCACCATCGAGTGGAGACCGGCCGCGGGTGGTGACTGGGCTCCGCTGACCACCACCACACTCGCCGCACTGTCCACCACCTTCTCCACCTCGTGGTCGTTCGCGGCCGACCCGCACGGCTACCTCCTGCTGCGCGCCGGCGTGCCCGACGGTGCCGGCGGGACGGTGTACTCGGGCGAGAGCGCCATCACGGTGAACCCGTGGAACCGGCACCGTGTGCCGTACAAGTTCGCCCACTACATCGTGATCGTGGTGCACGAGTACCGCCTGTACTACTACGAGCGCGGCGTGCTCGTCCGTCGCTTCGACGTCGCGCTGGGGCGGCCCGGGTTCCCGACGCCGACCGGCACCTTCCACATCTACTACAAACGCAAGCCGGGAGGCGTGTCCGCCCTCGGCGCCTGCGCGATGTTCTACCGGCACGCCGGTGGCATCGCGATCCACGGCACCGACCAACCGTGGCTGATCAGCCGGCACACCCCGCGCGACTTCTCGCACGGCTGCGCACGGATGCGCAACGCCCAGGCTCTGTGGCTCTTCGCGCGCTGCCCCGTCGGCACGACGGTCCGCAACTTCCGCTAGCGCGTCCGGCCCGGCGGGCGCGTCCGCCGCGCGATCTCCGGCGTCCACTGCAGCGCCATTCCCGGCTCGTCCCCGGCGCGCGGGCGGAAGCCGTAGCGCTCGTAGAAGCCGCCCTTGCCGGCGGCCGCGAAGAGGCCCACGAAGCAGTTGAAGGGAGCGTGGGCATCGAGGTAGTCGATGACCTCGCGCATGACGATGTCGCCGACGCCCTTGCCCTGGTGCGACGGCAGGACGATCAAGTCCTGGAGGTAGTAGTACATGCCGCCGTCGCCGACCAGGCGCGCGCAGGCGACGGTCTCTCCGGCGATCGTGACGACGACGCCGAACAGCGAGGCCCCGAGGCCTCGCGCCACGGCGGCGTCGTCGGCCGGGATGTCGGTCCAGCCGGCCGAACGGTACAGGGCACGGATCTCGGCCACGGTCGGCGCCCGGCGCTCCACCAGGTAGGGCTCGGGCGTGACTGCCTCCGTGCCCGGCATCAGCTCACTCCAGTCCGGAGTACTGCTGCGCGTAGTACTCGTGCCACTCGCCCGACTTGATGGGGCGCCACCAGCCCGGATTGTCGCGGTACCAGGAGACGGTGCGTTCGAGGCCGTCCTCGAAGGCGACGGCCGGCTCCCACCCGAGAGCCCGCACCTTGGCGCAGTCGATCGAGTAGCGGCGGTCGTGACCCGGCCGGTCGACCACGTAGCGGATGAGGTCCTCGTCCTTGCCGAGCAGCTCGAGGATGCGCCGTGTGAGCGCGAGGTTGGACACCTCGTTGCCGCCGCCGATGTTGTAGACCTCGCCGAGCTCGCCCTGGTGCAACACCGTGTCGATGGCCGCGCAGTTGTCCTTCACGTGGAGCCAGTCGCGCACGTTGAGGCCGTCGCCGTACACCGGCAGGGGCAGGTCGTCGATCGCGTTCGTGATGAACAGCGGGATGATCTTCTCGGGGTACTGCCAGCCGCCGTAGTTGTTGGAGCTGCGCGTGATGAGCACGGGCGAGCCGTAGGTGCGATAGTAGGCGAGCACCTGGAGGTCCCCTCCCGCCTTGCTCGCCGAGTACGGGCTCGACGGCGCCAGGTCGGACTCCTCGCTGAACGATCCGGTCTCGGCGGAGCCGTACACCTCGTCGGTGCTGATCTGCAGGTACCGCTTCACCCCGAGCTCGCGCACGGCCTCAAGCAGGGTGTGCGTCCCCAGCACGTCGGTGCTTATGAAGTCCTGTGGGCCGCTGATGGAGCGGTCGACGTGCGTCTCGGCGGCGAAGTTGACCACGGCGTCGGCCCCGTCGAGGGCCGACCGGACGACGACGGGGTCGCAGATGTCCCCCTTGATGAACGAGTAGCGCGCGTCGTGCTCGACGTCCCTGAGATTCTCGAGGTTGCCCGCGTAGGTGAGCTTGTCGAGGTTCACGACCTTGAGGTCGTCGTACCTGCCCAGGAGGTAGCGCACGAAGTTGGAGCCGATGAAACCGGCGCCGCCGGTGACCACGATCCTCATGCCGTGCCTCCTTGTGGTCCGCGCCGGCCGGTCAGCCGAGCGGGATGAGTCTGTCGACGGCCTCCGCGACGCCGGCCGCCCAGTGCGGCAGGCGCGGGATGGGGCGCTCGCTGGCGAGCGCCGAGAACGCCGGCCGGGGGGCCGGCCGGCCGAGCTCGGCGGTCGTGATCGGCACGACCTCGACGTCGGTGCCGGCGAGCTGCACC
>Ga0209048_10004507_pt1 | contig 13312 bp, 8 predicted proteins | sample FrelakmetCRP12CR_FD_187146 | JGI IMG/M metagenome (GOLD analysis project Ga0209048, IMG submission 187146) | Freshwater lake sediment microbial communities from the University of Notre Dame, USA, for methane emissions studies - CRP12 CR (SPAdes)... | ecosystem: Environmental > Aquatic >... | reverse complement strand
CCGCCATGACCAAACCCCAAACACGCCGCGCCCCGGCGCGTTTTAATATTTTGGCGCATTCATTTAATGTGGCGCCGGTGGTATAAACGTCATCAACCAGAATTACGTCCCCCGGCGGCGGAACTGCCTGCGTCCAGGCAAAAGCTCCCTCCAGATTTTTGCTTCTTTCTTCGGCGTTTAATCTGGCTTGCTGGCTCGTATATTTCGTGCGCTTCAGGCCGCCGGCTGACAATGAAAGATTTATTTTTTCCGCAAAAATTTTTGCTATTATTTCCGCCTGGTTATATCCCCTTTCCCGCAAACGGCGCGCGTGCAAAGGCACCGGAATAACCGCCGGCGAGCCGGCATTTGCGCCCAATTTATCCGGTCCGAAATCAGATGAATTAATAATCTCTTTAAATATTGACTCAATTTCCCGCGCGAATTGATATTTGAACAGCTTAATTAATTTTCCCGCGGGAGATTCTTCTTTATAAACAAAAAAAGCCGTTAATCCATCCAGATTTGTAACGGCTTTGTTATGATTAAAATAATTTATTTTATTTTTCTCCCGGCACGCTTTACACCACCATTGGCCCTCTTTTCCGCACTCCACGCAGAATACCGGAAACAATAAATCCTTAACTAATTTAAACGTCCCCTCCTTGTTCATAAACTATTTCCAAACAAACTGATCGACCAGCCAATTTTCGCCTGATTTAACCAGCTTTGCTTCCGCGTTCTGGTATTTATTCGTGACAACGCCGCTTTTCTCCTCTGTCCGCATGGTGCGCAAATCAATCACCGCCTCGTTGCCTTTCCAGTCGGTCAAATCGGCCGTAATTACCCTGGTCGTGACGCCTACAAATGCCTGGCCGGCTGCAGATGCTCCGATGCGTGCGCTGATTTTTGACCAGAGGGCGCGCGTGCACAATGTTTCCACTTCCTTTATATTCTGCGAATCGTTTTGGGTGGAGTAAGTGCCGTATCTTTCCGTAAAAGTCCTCGCCAATTGCTTCACACCGGCCTGTTCTACTTCCACCGTCGTCTGTTTTTTAACAGGCAGGCCGGAAGGGATTTCAGTGCCGGTGGGAGCGGCCGGCAAACCGGTTTCGGTAGTGGTCGCACCGGTCTCTGCCGCAGTCCCCGCCGCGCCGGTCGCAGCTTTTTTGCGCGCCCCGATCAATAAAAACAGACTGATGCCCAAAACTATCAAAACAACAACGGAAACGATAATAAATATTCTGGCTCTAAGTGTCATATGAATAACTAATCAATTGATAATTTCATTACGCTCCCCCGCCCGGTTTCGTCTGTTTCTCAAATTCTTTTTTGGCTTTTTCAATTTCCAAAAGCTGCTGGGGATTGGTGGTGACGATCTGGTCTTCGGTATATGACGCCACTACTTTTATGGCCGCGTGCTTGGATCCGGCAAAAAATATGCCTTCGCCTACCCCGCTTTCAAGCAATAAATACTTTTCGCCCTCGGTAAGAATAAAGGTTTTCTGGATCAGATCAATGGCCGCCGGCGACTGGCGCATCAGAAGCTGCAAAGAAGAATTATTGACAATGGCCTGTCCGTATTGCGACCGCAGGAAGTCGTTTACATCCTGGGTTATGGTGGTAATGCCAAGATAATATTTGCGGCAGCGTTTAACCAGGGCGAATATAAAACGGGCGCTGTCCTCATGCTGCATCAGCCACCAGGCCTCGTCAATAACCAGAACCCTCTTTTTGCGTTCAGAACGCACCACATTCCAGATGTAATTGATAATGGAATAAATGGCCAGCGGACGGAGCTCGTCCTCAAGATCGCGCACCGAATAGACCACAAGCTGATTTTTCATGTCCACATTGGTGGGAGAATTAAACAGTCCGCTGAAAGTGCCTTCGGTATATTTTTTTAGCTTTAAAACCAGCTCTCCCGAACCTTCCATGCCCTCCAGCACTTCCTGCAAATCCTGAATAATGGGGGGCTGGACCACGTTCAGGTCGGCTTCGGGCGTAATATCTTTTTTGGCATATGTTTCTATCAGGGCGCGGTCGACAATGGAGTCCTGTTCGGTAGTCAGGCCGGCAAACATAATGCGCAAAAGGCCTTTGACGGTAATCACGGCGCTGCGGATGACATCCTCTGTGGAAAATTCCATCCCCCCGGCCGGTCTGGGCAAATCAAAGGGGTTGACCTTGCTTTCTGAAGACAGGGAAATATTTATGTAGGTGCCTCCGACCGCGTCGCACAGATGCTTGTACTCCATTTCCGGGTCAATGACGATTACGTCCACCCCCATCATCATAGTGCGTAAAATTTCCAATTTGATGGCATAGCTTTTGCCGGCGCCCGAGGTGGCGAAAACGGTCATGTTCGCATTCTGCAACGAAAAGCGGTTAAACAAAATCAAACTGTTGTTGTGACGGTTGATACCGTACAAAATGCCTTCATCCGATGTGAGTTCGGCTGAAATAAAAGGAAAGGAAGCGGCAATAGGCGAAGAGTTCATGTTGAAAGAAATCATCAGTTCGTCGTTGCCGATTGGCAGGGTGGAATTGTATCCCTGCTCCGCCTGATATAAAACCTTGCGGCTGGAAATCAGCTTGGAACCGAATATGTTCTCAATATCTTCCGAGGTCTGATCCAATTCTTCCTTTGTTTTAGAATAAATAGTCACATAAAAAGCAAATTGGAAGAAATGCTCAATGCCCTGCGTTAGATTATCGCGCAATTGCTCAATGTCGCGCAGAGCGGTCTCGCGGATCGGATCGCGCGGCGCCCCTTTTTCCGTATCCGAGTTTATTTGCGCTTCAAGGGCGCCCACCTTGTTGCGCAACTGCTTTAAAATTATCGCCGATTTTACCGGATAAAAAAACATGGAAATATCCATGGTGACGGAAAGGTTGATGACCGGAGAACTCCAGCCGATGGAAATATACCTGGGGTAAGATACGACGAAAATCGTGCGGCAAAAAATATCGCCCAGCTTGAGGAAGCTGGATTCCACATTAAAAGACGACGGAGCGACCAGATCCCTAATGTTAACGGTGCCCGCCCGGTAGATTTTTTCTTCCTCCAGGGTCACCATCTCTTCGGCAGCCTGTTTCTTGATTTCCTTTTCCTCCTTGGCGGCCATGGTTGCTTTTTTGGCGGCCGCCTGGCTGGGAAATTTTGGTTTGAAAGCCATATCTTGTTGCTTCTATTTACTCTACTTGTAATTTATTAATCGGCGCCAAGTACTGCGAAAACGCGATATCAGGATTATAAGTTGAATAAAACAGCTCGATCAGCGACTGGGTATCCAGACGCACAACCTCCAAATTCATGCTGGTAAGGCCGGACTCAATCATGCGCACGCGCATATCCAAATCGTGCTTTCTCTGCATAAAACGATCCTCTTTGAGCTTTACCGTAATGGCCGGATTTATAACTTCCTTGAAGCGCGCGAAGAATCCCCTGCTTTTGTTTGATAAGGGGTCATAGGGCACAATTACAAAGAATTGTTTGCTCATTATTTTCCCCAAACTGACAAGCTCGGTGACGAATGAGCGGTAATCGGCAATCTGCGCCCGCAAAAGCTCATTGGTCTGCTCTTTCTCCTGCTGTAATAATTTTTCCAGATACGGCTTGATGTAAAGCTGGCGGGACTGAATCACGATTTGCAGGGGAAAATCTATGGAATTCAAAAAAGAAATATAAGAAGAAACGATGGCATTCTGCTCATCCTCGTTTTTCAGGGCGAAATTTATACTGGATACCATAAGAATCGCCCGGAGTGTTCCATCTTTCATAATCAGCGAATCTGATTTAATTTCTGAAAATGGAATGTGATGCTGAGTGGCCGGGATCGCGGCTTTTTTGTTCGCGGCTTTTTTATTTTGCATAAACTCTGACAATAATCCGTATTTTAATTATTCTTCGGTATTATAATAACCGCCCGTATTGACTACCAGAGACAAATCGCGGATGCGGCTGTATGACATTCTCGGCGTTTCTTTGACCACTTCCACTACTTCCACTTTTCCGGAAGTAATATATTCCTGCAGTTCCTGCTTATTGTATATTTTCTGCCAGATCCGCCGGCTGGGACGGCGCACAGTCTGAATAATGTTCAGGATAAAATAATGGAAAGCCTGGCCGTTTATTTTTACAAAAGCCAGAATCAGGGAAAATCCGCCAATCAGCGCCAGGGCAAAAATGAAAAGGGTGGTGTCGGCCAGCTTAAAAACGATAAAAAGCAAAAGGGCGGCCGACAGCAAAATGACAAACTGGCGGGTGGTAATGGGCCCGAAAATCTTGTCCTCCACATCAATGAATTGCGGCACTACGAATTGTTCCATAGGAAAAATGCTGGCTGGTTGCGCTTATATTATAATCCTTTTTCCATCTCTACTAAAGCTTTTATTTCGGGCATCTGCATCCTGCTTTTATCCTGGGTCGTGGCCTCAAGCGGCTTGCGGCCGGCGAGTGACGCGCAAACCAATTTCACATAATCAATATACAAGGGCGAACGGTGATAGGCGTCCAAAGCGTCCATATACAGCAGAATGGACTCGTCCTGCAAATTATAAAATTTCTGCCGCAAACGCTTGGCCGCTTCATCGGGCTTGGCCGATAATCTTCTGAAATCAACAAGAGTAAGAAATTTTATTTCATCCACCGGACCCATCTCCGCCGACGGCGGCGCGATATCCTGCATGGTCGGTTTTACCGCGGGCTGGCTGCTGATTTTAAACGCAGGCTCGGCCGGCGCCTGTTTTTCAATAATTTTTTCTGCCGCTTTTTCTTTTTGCGCCTGCCCGTACGCCGGCTCCGGCTTTTTATGCACGAAAGCATTGAACGGAGCGGCGGTGGATGGGAGTTCTTCTTTTTCCAATACGGGCAAAGCTGTTTTTTCCCCGGTTACGCCGCCCATTAGAATTTCATCGCAAACTTTTACCAGTTTGTCCGCCTGTTGTTCGGATAAATTCAGGCCGCCCTCGCGCGAAGGCCTTTGGCAGGTTTCGCGCGTTTCATCCTCCGTGCGCAAATCCTTGAGTCGGAGCTGGACAACGCTGCGCAAGCGGTTTTGAATATCGGGCGCGACTGCAAAACCTAATTTTTTTATTACCTCGTCAACCTGCCCTTCCCTCTGCTGGCTGACTGCCGGAGCAGACGGGCTCTTTGCAAAAGGCTTTTCTTCCAGCGGGGATTTGGCGTCTTCCCGCGTCCATTGTTTGGGTTTGGGCGCCTGCTTTATCTGCAATTGCGGCTTGGGAGGTGCCGGCGCCTTTGGTTGTTCGGCTATTTTTTCTGCCACGGGTTTTGCCGGTGCCGGAGCAGCTGCGGGTTTCGGTGCCGGTTTGGGTGGCATCTGCCCGGAAGGCTGCTGGGCCGCCGGAGCGGACGGCTGAACCGGCGCTGCGGGTTTGGGAGTTGGTTGCGGCTTAGGCGCCTGCGCTGGCACTGGCGCTACGGGTTTTTTTAATTCCGAAAGCGGCACTTTCACAAAAGTCCCATCCGATTTTTTTACCGTTACCATTGGTTGTGGTTTTTGATCGGCCATATATAATTAGCTAACCCATTTAAAAATTCCAGCCTGTTCGTCAAAATATAACATCTCGGCAATTTTTGGGTCATTGTTCTGTTTTGTCAACTCGTTTAATTTATCCAATACGCCGGCAATGTCTTCATACTGCCCGGAAGGATCTTTTTTAAACTGAAAATCTATGGCCTGTCTGACTTTTATTAAATTCATTGGCTGTGGTTTTTTTACTTCGGGCGCCTTCATTGGTCCCGGCGCCGCAAGCGCTGGCGCGGCGGTAACTGCCGGTGCAACTTCTGCCGGCGCCTTTTCGTATTTTTCCGGATGCCAATAGGTCTCCTCAAAATACCATATATTCTCAGGTTCGATGCCCAAGAAAAATTGGGTTAGATACAACAGCCGATCAACAGCCGTATCCTGATCCACAAATATATACTTATCAAATAATTCATCCCCCTTCGGAAATATAGTCCTTATTAATTTATTCCTAAATTCCGCCTCAGCTATAGTATCGTTCCCGCGCGCATTGAGGACTCTGACCTCCTGAACTAGATTTGCGACCGTGTAATCTTTTTCCTCGTTCCTGCCAAGAACCGCCTCAGAACTTATAAAACTATCCTTGATTCTGGAATATAGCGCTTCCATATCCTGGCGGTCCAATGTTTTAATTTGCAAATAAGACATTAACTTTTCCCAAACATCATAATCAAGCAAAATCGCCATGGGAATTTGTTGTGAAAAAGCCACACTAAAAAGAAAATCTTTCTCTCTACTCCTCAAATCCGCCCAGGTCAAATCAACATACCAGCGCCAGTAGCTGTAAAATAAATCCCGATTGCTAATTCCTTGGCTTTTAAAATATTTATCCAGCTCCACCCAAACTTCTTCTTGTTGAGGAATAGTTAAATTAAGATATTCTTTTTCATAGATATCTATCGTTTCCGCTGGAATAATTTGTTTGCTTTTTATTATATCCAATAATGACATACCATAATTTAATCAAAAATCACATTTATTTCTTTCCTCGCAACTGCTGCTTTGATACAGAGAGCTGCTGCCTTGCAATTTCAGCGTTTTGCATAAGCTGCCTCTTAATATCATTATTACTTACCGCTCCGGCCAATTTGGTGAGCACAGCTTCCAGACCTGGGAGGTTAGATTTGCCCCTCTCTCCCAGGGCAGAAATAACATCCTCAAGCTTAGTTTGGGTATGTTCGAGAGCGCGAGCGGCATGTTCTAAATTGCTATCTGGAATACGTTGCGCGCTTTCCCGGGTGAGACCACCAAACATTTGTGCAAAATTCTCTACAGCTTCACGACTGCTCATATAACCATTGCCTTTACCATCCTCATCTATGCTGTTGTTTACACCCTTATAATCTTTGCTCCTTGCGTCTAGGTGATCTTTTGCCTCTATTCTTTTTGACCTTATTACTTTTTGATCCTCTTCAACACTGGGTTTAGTGGCCCTAACTTTCCCGTCGGCAGGATTAATTCTTAAAGCTCCGGCATATTTAACCGAATTTTGGTTCGCCATATCGGCAACCGAATCCATCATCTGCTCCATATACGCCGAACCAAACCTTTTCTCCAATACTTTCATTCCCTCTTCCACGCCCTTTTCCGTTGCGGGCACTTGCTGGCCCAAACGGGATGAACACATTTTAGCCTGGACGCTCACCAGACCCTCATTGCTATCTGCAGAAGTAGGAATCTCGGACAAACCCATAGCTTTTAAAGCCTCATTTTGTGCATTCACGCCGTATAAAGATCCGCGGGCAGTTTGAGACTGTATATAATTCCCCAACTTCATTCTTAACGCGTCCAGCATTGCCGCTTCTTCTGGACTTATCGTTTTATCTTGTTCTTTTTTTCCTAATTTTCCAATTCGGTCGCCAAGATTTGCGGCTTTTAACCCTGCTTTTTCATAATTTACTACGTTTTCACGGTCTCTGTCTTCCTTGGCGTGTTTGGCTCTAACCTGGTCAACCCTGCTGGTATCGATGTATCCTGTTTTTTCCGATTCTTTCAAAGCTTGCGCTTCTGCCACATCAATTTCATTTTTCCTCTCTCTTTGCACTCTTAAAAGTTCCGATTCTGCTTTTCCCTCAACAGCCGCCTTGGCCCGCAGGGCATACTGCCTCTCTGCAAAAGTTCCTACCTCGCCTACTGCCTTGCCTTTATATTCCGCACGCGCTTTATTCTGAGCTTTTTGATACTGACTTTGTGAGTCGTCCTTCGTTTTTTGAGCTTCATTTAATTTTTTCTTTGCATCAGCAATCTCTATCTTCTTTCCCACCGGATCTAAATCGCTTTCCTGCGCCGCTTTTAAATTTTCTTCAGCCTTTTGCAAAGCTGCGGTATTCGCATCTAAAATATTTTTGGTAGACTGAACAACGGCGTTTGCACCGACCTTAGCCGCGATTTCTTCTTCAGTCATTCCTGCCCCCCCCTCTGCCATTCTCGCTCTCTGTTTTTCGAAAGCTGCCGCCTTAACTTCCTTGCCCAGTAGTTCCGCATTTTCCAAACGAATAGCGGCCCGCGTTTTTTCAATACCACCGGCTGCTCCACCAACACCGAGCATTTCGTCCACATTTTTCTTTTGCAATTTTGCCGCCTCCTGCCAATCGGTCGCTCTTTTCATTTTACGGCCTCGGCTTTCAATTAATCCCGCCCCAACCTTACCGAGAGCGCCGCGCCAGCCCTTTTTCTCCTCCCATTCCTTGGCCTTCACATTCCTATATTCCTCCAATTTACCGTAAGCCAAGCTCGCCCGTCCGGCAATCCCCCTTCCTCTTCTCTGCCAGGCTTCGCCGCCGACAATCGGCGCCTTCATAGCAACAAACTTTCCGGCGGCCTTTCCGGCGGCCAAACCTCTCCTGCCTGCCCAGCGCGCCGCCGAGATGCCGGAGGCGACAGTGGCCACCCGTTTTCCAAAATCAACCGCTTTGCCCATCATAGCTCCGCCGGCCACACCCAATTGCTGGGCCATTTTGGCGCCTACGAGCAGCATGCCGATGGCAATGGCCATACTGGCCATGCTGGTCCAGCTCATGGCTTTGCTGACCCCGGCCGCGGTATCGCCAACACTCTGTACTGCGCCCGCGTCCACTTTCAGGTTGCTATTGGGCAATCCGCTGACAATATCATCGTTGGCATTACCAGATCCGGCCGTCACAAAAGCGAGCCATAAAAAGAAAGCGATAATCGGACCGGAAATAACATTATTGCCGAATTCCGTCCACCACTGGCTGGCATATTTTTGGGTCTGCGGGATGACATTTAAGACAAAAGCGAGTGGCGACAAAACGATTAAAATCCAAAGGGTTACCAGGCGCGCCAACAGCATTATCAAAAACACAAACATAGTGGCCATGGCCATGGCGGAAAAAATAAGCGCTGCCAGGCTGGCCAGAAAAACATTTTTACCCGTAAAATCTTTCGCGCCCGTGGCAGTGGCAAATTTAAAAGAATCCTGCATGCTGAACATGTTTATCAGATTGCCTCCGGCCGTCGCTGCCACGCCATTGATGAAGGTCACCATTATCACCTGCGCAAAATCAATAATCAAACCGCAGATGGTGCGGCTGAAATTCACGATCACCGCGGCTGCAATCATTTTGAAAAGCAATTTTTTATATTCATACTGCTCCAGCCCCAGTATGGTGCCAAAGGCGATAACCAAAAGAATAATGACAAAAAACATGTTGGTGACATCCCGCACCATTATCCAGCCGTAATTTACCGCAGTGGAATCTATGTAGCCATTGTACGCTCCGACCTCAATAACGAAACGAAGGATAAATATGGTTATCTGTATAAAAAACTGGGCTACAAATAACAATATGCTGGCAATATATCCAACGATTTGATCAGTCAGCGTTCTGGTCGGAACGGCGACAGCGGGGGCGGCGGTGGCCGGTTTTGCGGGCGCGGCGGGAGCGGCTGCTGCAGGGGCTGGCGTTACTGCTTGTGCGTGGGCGGTGGATACACCGACATGGCTAAAAATAATAAAAGAGCTTATACCGACCACTGCCAGGATAATAACAAAAGCCGCCAAACTTAACTTTCGTCTGGTTTTTATGAAGTTCCAAACTTTGGAAGCAATATGCATACTTTTGCGCTTATATTATATCACAATCTGACATGGCCAACAATTCAGGTGGGGATAAAATTAAGCGCATTTTTTCTCTGCCGCAATCTTGCCTGCAAATGGCCAAATATGCTATGGTATCCTTGACAAAATAAGAAAATTGTGATATAGTAATTCGTTCTTTTTATCTGTGCCAAAAGGCCGATAGATGCGGCGTTTGGCCAAAAAAATGAGATGGTAAATAGGTCTTCGGGCTGAAGGATTAGGATATTTCCTTATTTTAATCCTTCAGTCCGATGGCCAATATGGCTCCGGACTTAACGGTGAAATGACGGCAGGCCTGCCTGCCGCAAAAGGAAAAGGAGAAAGAAATGCGTTTGGATAGGTTGGAGAAGATGATTCTGTTCGTGGCGGTCTTCGAGATCGCCTTCCTCGCCGGCAACCTCATCGGCTGCGGCGGCGACGACGTTCAGCACGATGCCGGCACCACCGACGGCACCCCGGTCCAGCAGGACTCGGGCACCGACGGCGACGGCACGGTCAACCCGACCGATGGCGGCAGCGAGGGCGGCGGCGACCCGTGCGCCGACTACCAGTGGATGGACGACTACTCCTACAGCTGTGAGTCTGGAGTCGGGCCATTCACGTGCTCGCCGACCCTGGAAGTTTCGGATGGGCAGTGCGGGTTGCGTTGCCAGGGTCACTTCTTCCAGTTCATCTACCAGTTGCAGATCACCCAGCCTCCCAACCCTCACTTCACCTACCACAATGGAGCAGACTACGTTTGCTCATCGATCTAACCCTGCCATTCGCCATCTCACCTCTCCGCGCCCACCTTCACAGGCACACCGCGCGGAATTCCCTGAATAGAAAAAAATTTTCTATTGAGGAAAACATAAAACCGCCCTTGTTTGGGCGGTTTTATGTTTAATCTCATTTATAACTTTGGCGCAATAATTATATTATTACCAAAACTTGTAAATGCAGTCAACTGGTCTCCCTCATCAACTGCATCAGCGGTAGTCGCCCAGCTCTTATCATAACATCCGTCCCCACCTGGAGCTCCAGGACAAATTCCATTGTACCATCCCCAATTATCCTTCACCTGTATTTTCGGCACAAAGACGCAACAGCCGCCGTATTTTGCTTTAATATTCGCATCCGGACAGGTTGAAGTCACCCACCCCGGCCCGCCCTGCAGACACTGATACACATGGTCAAAACGGAAATAAGTATTGTCACAGCTTTTGTCCGCAATCTGCCCAAAGTTCGGGGCTTTGTCTTCAGAGAAACACTGGTCGAGATACGTGCAATCGCGGTCTTTGGCACAGGTTTTGCCGGTATCAACATCATAATTATTATAAACATCTTCACCGGTAAGATGGTTTGCAATTAAATTTAACTTTAATGCATTCACCTTGCATGTTCCGCTCTTACACACTCCATTAACCGCGCCTTTGCGGTTGCGGTAATATCCACTTAGAATCGTCTGTGTCTCATCTCCCCAATCAACCAAGACTTTTTTTATCGGCATCTGATTTTTATCCGCCTCAGCATAAAATTTGATATTAATCGGCGCCAGATACGTCTGGAAAATCGTATCCTTGTTGGATTGGCCGTTCACGGTAAAGCCTTGCGTACTTGCATCTTCAAGACACCTTCCCGCCAGACAATTTGTTACCTCATCTTTCAATATCGGATGCACCACCGGCGCCTTTGGTTTATACGTTGCTGAATTTCTGTCGCAATAGTAAGGTTCCTGGTTTATGTTATAGGCAACGCAGGAATCCTTATCGCCGAACTCGGTTGTATTTTTATAATTCCAACGGGAAATAGAGTTGGTGGTGGTATAACCCGAGCTATGATCATAATTATATACTCCCAACACATTGGCAAACAACCGATTTAAGCCGTCAATGCCATTCGACAGTCCGCTCGGACTTCCCTGTGGTTTTATATCTCCCGGCATCATACGGTAATTGATGCCCCCGTTTTCTGTCACCTGTGCACAATTAGAGGTGGTCGGCCCTCCGAGACACTGATAAGGCAAGCCAGGCACAAAACCGGTATTTGTTAAATTATATGTACAGGTGCAATCTTTTCCAACCGGACATGGGTTGCAGCTGTCCGTTTTAGGCATTTCCGTAATCGGAGACATTTGGATCGGACCAAGAGGTTTGACGCTGGTGCCTAAACTGCCGAACGGCGAGGTCTGTATGGAAAAATCAACGGGCTGGGAGGATGGCCAACTCCAATCCGGGAAATTAGTATTCCAGAATCCTGATTTCTGCCACAATCTATCGGTGTACGCAACGGTGCTGTTTATAGCGCCACCCACATCCGTGGACACATCGGCATAATAATCGCACCACGCGCGTTTCTTAAAGGTTACGGAATAACCCACATGTCCTCCGGCACCGGATTCGTCGCAATACGCCCAATTATATCCCAAAAACGTGCCCGTATCCGGGTCAAACTTCAGCCTGATGGCATGCCAGTTACCGTTTCCACAGGAGTCGCTCGGACAGATATCGCTCATAGGCACGGTGGGATCCCAGATGCCCTCGGCATTCAAATATTTTACCTGCGAGCCGTATGTGGTTCTTAAAGTATTAGCCTGCAATAAATTGCCGGAAATGTTCTGGCAATTAGGCACGCAGGTATCATCCGCCGGCAAAGAGGGACCGCCGTAGCAAATACTGCCGTCTTCTTTTATAAAAGAATCATTGTCTGCGGCATCATCCTTATAAGAACTGCTGTAAGCAAAAATCATATCGTTTTTGCTGCCAAGATAATGACCAACAATCGCATGCCCGGGGCTTTTTTTGTCTTGATTGGTTGTAAAAAATCCTTGCGGAGTGCCGGATGGAGCAGTTTCGTCGTTCGGCCAAATTTCAAAATATGTGCTGTTAAGAGGATCTTCTTTGTCGCGCTGTAAAATTTTTATCACCACTTTTTCAATATCTTCCTGGTGTATACCGATTTCTTCTCCCAATGCCGGGAAAAAACCGCGGCCGTATTGTTTTGAGCTGAATTCAAACCAGCCGTTGCCCAAAAAGACACATGCGCCCCAACGATTGGGAATAACCTCTCCTGGTTTTTTTGGCCCTAGCGGTGGGAGCGGGAACACATGTGAACCCCCAGCCTCTTGACACCATGTATTAAAATCATCCATATAAGAGCCAAACGTCAATTTAGGGATGTCTAAATAACTGTTCTTCAGCGGGCGCGTCGTGTAATTTACAGTAGTTAAATCGTCCTTGTTCGGCCTCTGCTGCAAACAATAATACCTGCCGCCGTTAGCCGGATTCACATAGCCGGCTTCCGGATTCTGGCCGTTCACATCCGGCGCGCCGTTTAGGGTATCTATTGGATACCAGGTAAGGCAACCGAAATTGCCTTCCTCGGCATTCAAGGAGCGGGAAATATCCGGCTCAAGGCAATACCCGCGCCAGCCGATAAACCTACTTTTTTTGGCCACTTTGTCGCAAGTGCCGGGATTGGCATCGGTACCGCAGTCGGCGTCAAGGGCGCAAACCTTGCCGTCGTTGTTTCCGCCCTCACAAATACCACCTACAACTCCTTTTACCTCTGTTCCGAATTTATTCAAAATTCCGCTTTGATTGGGATTGGAATAATTCCAAAATTTAATTATATTGTCGCCGTAATTGACTTTGGTATAATCGCACTCGCAAAGCTTGGCAGTATCGATATCGGGAGCTAC
>Ga0209048_10004506_pt1 | contig 13315 bp, 14 predicted proteins | sample FrelakmetCRP12CR_FD_187146 | JGI IMG/M metagenome (GOLD analysis project Ga0209048, IMG submission 187146) | Freshwater lake sediment microbial communities from the University of Notre Dame, USA, for methane emissions studies - CRP12 CR (SPAdes)... | ecosystem: Environmental > Aquatic >... | reverse complement strand
ATTACCATGTCCAAACATCTTTGTTCTAAAGTACCTCCGATAAAGATTTTGAATCTATTGCCGTTAACATGAGATTTTTTATTAAAAAAACTTTCCTTAGGGCTGTTGTTTATGGTATAAATATTTTGGTGAATATTTCCGCCTATTTGTTCTACTCTACTATCATCTGCCAAGATCAGAACATCAGAGAATTTTAACAGGTATCTGTCCAGCCGAACAATAATGTTTCGAAGCAAATAAGGCATCATATCACCATAAAAATCATACATGTCATATATTATTGGTTTCTTTTTAATTTTGGCAGCAAATAGTGAGAATAAATATGTATCAAAATTAATTGCATGCAATATATCCCATTCAGTTCTGAAGAGCCAGAATGTGAGGAACAGCCACCATATGGGATAAAGTAAAAGAGATTTTATGTTTAAACCAAAACGTGCTTTTATTTTTAAACTTTTAATATTAATATTTTGGTCGTTAAGGAATGGCCAGCCTCTCTCCCACATGATAACTTCAACATCATACCCTTTATCATTAAGAGTTTCCATCTCTTTCTTTAATCGAATGTCAGGATAGGAGATTACCATCAGTATCTTGGTATTATTGTTTGTTTTCGGCTGAAATTGACTCATTTAAACCATCCATTTTCAAAAATATCTTGGAATAATGTTTGAAAGTAAATGACAATTCTATAAATAATATTACTATTATTAGGAGTAAAATACCAGACCAATGGCGGTGAATGAACATTTTGAAAATCTTAAAAGATTTTTATTTTTTTTATGCCAATAAACTGATAAAACTATTAATAGCGGTATCAAGTTATTGAATAATCCTCTCATGTATCTCATGAGCAATATTATATATTTAAGACAATAATATGATTTTTACACATATAAAACTGATCAGAAGTTATGTATATTTCTCAGTCTCAGGAAATATAGATCGATGTTTGAAACGATTATATTCCCAGAAATTGCAGATGTAACAATATTCAAGCTTCCTTTATTCATAATTCGTCTCAAAAGATCTGATTTGTTCGACTTCTCCTTCTTTAAGGGTATCTATTTCCTGGAACAGAGAATGGTATCCTTCGGCAATTCTATCCCACAAATAATATTTTTTCACTTTGTAATAGACCTCATTTTTGAGCTCTAAATAGTTTTCAGGATATCTATGCACCAATTTCATTTTTCTAGCTAGTTCTAACTCGTTTTTAAAGTAAACTGCGGACTCTCCGCATACTTCACGGTTGAAAAGATTATCATGGGCTAAAATAATGTTTCGGGAAATTGCGGCCTCCAAGAGGGAGGGATTAGTTCCTCCCACAGAATGACCGTGAATATAGCCAGAACAATTCTGTCGGAGCATGTTTAAGAGCTCTTGATCATACACAGAACCTAAGAATATCACTCCAGGGTGAATGTTACTCTTAATCGATCTAAAAAAGACTTCCTCTTGATATGCTTTGCTGGTGAAATCTCCTACTATTACAAGGGGAATGTTTATTTCAGCTCTGCAGAATGCATCTACTATGGTTTGAATGTTGTTTTCAGGTTCCAAGCGGGCCACAAGCAAAAAATATTTTCCGGGTTGTATGTCAATTGGGGTATACTTTTTCAGCCGTTTCAGAACTTTACCATTCCAGGGAATTCTTTCTGGAGGGCTTATCCCATAAGAAAGATAGACAGTTTTGTCCCAGTATTGTTGTTTCACATACTTTTTCATTTCTTGGGCGTCTGTAATTACTTTATCTGCAAATAGTGTGGCTAGATCATGGTTTAGTTTTAGAAGCCATCTTTCAATTCGATTGAATTTGCTCCTCTCCCACATTACACCGTCAATATTTACTATAACCTTTGAATTTCTATTCAGGATCTTGGGAATGAAAAGGAACATACCTACTTCTATACCTAAGAAGTATATTAGTTGATTTTTTCTGCTTAATTTAATCAGGAAGTAGATATCAGAAAGATTTTCATAAAATTTCCTCAAAAAATAATTTTTTGGTGGTTTTATAGGGAAATAAACCAATTTTGAGCCTTTATATCTATCTTCACGTGAGTTTTTTGGTTTGTACTCACAGCTCACTGTTACTTCGTAGCCTTTTTCTACTAGATTTTCGGTTAATCCATGGGCAAAGGTTTCAAAACCTCCGTATTTGGCCGGTATACCTCTACTTCCTACGATGGCGATTTTCATTTTGTTATTCCTCTTCTCATTTTTAGCCAGTTCTTCAATAATTCACACAAATATTGTTTATTGTTGTGCGTTTGAGAATACTGTTCTACATCCTCTAGGAAATTTAGATCTTTAAAGGACTGGATTTTCCGGTTGATTTTTTAGATCCAAATTGATCCCCACAATCCAAATTGATCCCCACAAATGTTATATTAATTATTCTTTAAAAACTTTGTGCTTATACTCACAACTTTATATGTTTAAATATGATTATTGGTGAATATAGTCACAATTACAGCTCCAGTACATAATTTCCTTTTACAGGATGACTAAAATTAAGTGCTATATAATGAGATAAAAATTAACATTATAAAAGAAAAACCATTATAGATAACATAATAGATAATAAATCATCTAGAACTTATATCTTAACTGTAATTTTCAATTTATAGGAAAATGATATAAAAATTAGAATAATTTCACTAGTAAGATTTCTTTCGAAAATTTCTCATGGTGACAATAGTCCCAAAATGTATGTTGAAAGTTAATACTGATATGGTAATATAATTTCATCTGGGGATACTGTCTAAGTGGAAAAATTCTGCAATAAATTGGGAAGAATTGGTATTTCTGCCCCATAAATCGATCATTAACAAGTAATGAAAAATAACTGATGGCTCCCAAGATAAATAGAAAGCTAACTTTTTTGTAAAAGATGGATATTTTCTTGCCAACACTTAGATCTCAAATGGAAGAAATCACGATATATCGTCGATATTAATTGAGTATAACTGAATTTCTTCCTAACTTCCAATATGGGGCAATAATACTCAACATGAGGAATGGATTCTCCAAAAATTATCTTGAATTAATGAAAAGAGAAAGTATGGTTATTGAAGAGTTAATGGGGACAAAATCGATGATCGATTGATTTTTTTTAAGAAAGAAAGAAAAAAGTAAAAATAGATCAGGAAAAAAGATCCTCTTGTTCTTCAACTCTTTTTTTGGTAATTAAACTACTAATGACTCCTAAAAATGCTGCAGAATACTGTATAATATCATAGACAATAAAACCAATTGTTAAATCAGGATTTTTGACAAATCTTTTCCAATTTTTTAACAGAGGTAATCTTATGGGATTTAATTGAACCGCTGTTGTTTTATTGGGATTAGCTTTAAAAAACTCCCTCATAGTTTTTCCATAATAATATTGATTATTAAAAACATCCATAATGGTTTTAGGCTCTCCTAAATGAATTTCCTGGGCTTCAATTAGTCCAATGGTATACTTAGCATTTCTAAGCCTAGTATTTAGCTCATAACAATCATCAAAAACTATATCCTCATTATAACCACCTAAGGCTTCGAAAACGTCTCTTCTAAAAAATCCAGCGCCAGTAAATAAAATATCACCTTTATAACAATCTTTCTCTAATTTTCGCACTTTTGACCAGAAACTAATAGATGGATCAGGTGAAGAAAAAATAGATACAGAATCAAAACCATCATCTTCACACTTTTCCACGGCTTCTTCAACAATTGTAGGTTCTAAAATAACATCATGATTAACTCTATAAATATATTCACCTTCAGACATTTTTACTCCAAAATTAATATTTGTTGTTCTACTTTTTTTAGTTGATAAGTAAACTTTGTCAGAATAATCATTAGCAATTGCAATAGTATTATCACTAGAACCACCATCAACTACCACTATTTCGATTTTATCGTATGTCTGATTTTTTATACTATCAAAACATTTTTTTAGTGTTTTTCCTGAGTTGAGGGTGGGCACGATCATGGAAACTAAAGGATCTTCCTTCATTTGATCACTCTTTATAAGATTCTATTAATTTATGTGGATCTATATGATTATCATGAAACTATGATGAACAAGATATTTGGTATTTTTCTTGAGTTTTTTGGTTAATCCATGGGCAAAGGTTTCAAAACCACCGTACTTAGCAGGTATACCTCTACTCCTATAATGGCGATTTTCATTTTATTGTTTCTCTTCTTATTTTTAACCAATTAGTCAATAATCGCACAAATATTTTTACTCCGTCATTTACTGAATTTAATTTAGGATCATCTAAACGATTTCTGTAGTTAATGGGAATTTCTAAAACTCTAAAATTATTTTTAGAAATTTTTGAGAACATCTCAGCCTCTAAGTCAAATCCATCAGAATCTATACCTTCCTTTAAAAGTTGTTCTATCACATTCCTTTTGAAAGCCCAGTAACCAGTACACACATCGGAGACATTGGAGTATAATAAACTAGCAAAAAAACTTAGGATATGATTACCCAATAGGTTGAGTCGACTAATGGATCCATTTTCACGTTTGCCTAGAAGGCGAGAACCTAGAACTACATCTGCTTCGTCTTTCATCAAGGGTTGTACAAGTTTTTGAGCATCTTTGGGATCATATGTGTTATCTGCATCCAACATCACTGCGAATTCGGATTTAATATTCTCAAAACCAGTTTTTATTGCAAATGCTTTTCCTTGTTTTCGCTCTCGAAGAACATTAGCCCCTGATTTTTTTGCAATCTCTGCAGTTCTATCGTTAGAATTATTATCAATCACTATAACTCGAGATTTCTGATATTTCCTTACATTTTTCAGCAAGGGGCCTATTGCTCGTTCCTCATTATACGCAGGAAGCAGAAAAGTGACATGTTTCATTGAATGATTATAGTCTTTATCCAAAATTCTGCTCACCGAAAGTTCATTGGTGTATGTTTGAGAATAATCTTCTACATCCTCTACGAAATTAAGATCTTTAAAAGACTGGATTTCAGGCTGATTTGTTAGATCCAAATTGATCCCCACAAATGTTATATTAATTATTCTTTAAAAACTTTGTGCTTATACTCACAACTTTATATGTTTAAATATGATTATTGGTGACTATGGTCACAATTACTCCTTTAGTACATCATTGTCTTTTTGATAAGATGATTAGTGCTATTGGTTATAAAGTACCATAACGAATAAATTCAGACATAATAAATAATAGAGTTCTATTTAGATTCTATAAGCATTTCAAGCATCATATTTAAGAATTTTTTTAATTTAATAGAAAAAGGGGAAAGAAAATTTAGAATTAATTTCATTTAATATACTTTTTATTAGATCTTCTTTGTGATAATATTCCCAAAAGATATAGTGATACAGCTAAAAGCAGAGCAATTAATGTAATGTTATAATCATCTGGAGATATTAAGTCAAGATGGAAGATCTGCCAATTATTTGGGAAGAACAGATATATTCCTGCTCCTACATCGATCATTAGCAAGTCTAATGCAAAATGACTGATGACACCCAAAGATAAAAATAGGAATGCTAACTTTTTTTTTTTGAAAAAGATAGATATTAATCCTGCCAATATCAAGGATGTAAACGGAGTGTGGAAAGCAAATATATAATTTGAATATAAATGATTTATCATATCTAACTTCACTACATCAGGTAATATTGCTCCTAACATAGCAAGAACAGTGTTGGCGGAATTAAACACGGGATATTTATAATATAATATTCGACAGACAGAATAAGCAACAGCCATATGCACAATCCAGTCTGGCATTTCATCGCCTCTCAAACTCTAATTTTCTGAAATTAAACTTCCAAAAATACAAAAAGATGATTACTAGGAATAAAAGGGCCAAAAAAGATCTTAAAATCTCAGATTCCCATTTCCTCCAAGAAATCACATGGAAGTTTTTCACTTGCACTATCTGGTTGGATGGTCCTAATACTCCCAATAAACTGATTTCGTCCCCTAAATTTCCAGGAGAAGGTCCCAGTACTTTCATCATCACCGTCTGACCATTATAGTTCTGGATTAGATCATAACTATCAGAGTTGATCATAATTACTGATCCGTAGACAAATACTACTTCTCCTAAAGGATAATTGGATAAAATGGCTCCGTAAGATGGGTTTTCCAAGTTTTTCTCGTGGGCAGAGGCATAGTAAAAACATAGTAATGCTAATATAAGGATTAACAGGCAAATTATCACAAGTTTATGTGGAAATTTAAGTTTCATATTATTTCCATTTTTTCCGTTAATTTTGTATAGGAAGTTTCTCATCTGAGTACTTATATTAATACTAAGACTTTGAAAATTTTTCAAAATTTTGTATTAAATCTAACGATATTAATAAAAAAAATGTCTTAATTAGAGTTGATAGAACTCTGCCAGCATTATATCGGTATTATAGATCTAATGCGAAAGATATCAAAAAATAAAAAGGAGCCTAAACATCATAACATTTATATTGATTTATAATGATAAATATCCATACTTTATGTATTGTATTTAGGTGTTTTTAATGCTTACATCGGTTCAGAAAGAGATACTGCAGAGCCTTGTTAATTTGTACCAAAAGGGTGATGGCAAGTCCATTAAGGGAGAGGAAATTGCGGAGATGATGAACCGTAACCCGGGTACTATACGTAACCAGATGCAGTCCCTGCGAAGTTTAGGATTGGTGGAAGGGGTTCCAGGCCCGAGAGGAGGTTATAAACCCACTATTAATGCTTATCACACATTGAACATCCAAGATACAGATAAACAGGCGCAGGTACCTATTTACAGGTCAGGGAAGTTGCTCAAGGACATCACGGTGGCCAAGATCGAGTTCACCAGTATCCCACATCCGGGGGAGTGTGAGGCGGCCATAAAGGCAGTGGGAAATATAAAGGCCATTGATTTAGGAGATAAGGTTAGGATAGGCCCCACACCGGTTAATAAGTTGGTTGTTGATGGAGTAGTGGTAGGCCGGGATGATATGGATAACATTCTACTTCTAGATACAACAGGAATAAGAAGCATTCCAAAAAAATTTGTCACAGAGGCTGCTACCCCAAAACTTATAACACTTGACGGTTTAACTACTATAAGAGATGCTGCTAGAGTTTTATCTGAAAAAGGGATAGATGGGGCTCCTGTAATGGACGATGGGAAGATTTTGGGAGTTTTAACACTAAATGACATTAGCCGGGCCTTAGCAGAAAGTAGGGAAGATTTGAAGGTGGTGGATATAATGTCCAAACATATTATCACCGTTGCTGAGGATATTATGATTGCCGATGCAATCGAAATCATGTACAAAAACCACGTGGGCCGGCTGATTGTGGTCAACAAGGATGGAGAAGCCAATGGCATTGTCACCCGTACAGACCTCCTCGATGAGATTGCTGGTCTTAAATGAATAACTAAAAGTTTAATTAAAATAAAAGGGCTTCATAAAATAGATTTGCTAATTTTCAAATAATATTATAGAATACTTATTTAAAATAGAATACTTATATAAAAATTTTTATTATGCATCGTTAACATCCATTGGAAGTGTAAAACTGAAGATAGAACACATTCGTGTCAAAGAAGACATGAGCACCCTCCAACTTATAGAACAGATGGGAAAGTCAGGAGTATTGGGTGCGGGGCGCATTTATAGAGCTACTCAAATTCTAGCAGAAATAATGCAGAATGATGAAACCACTGTTTTCTTGAGTGTTGCAGGTCCAATGGTGCCTGGAGGCCTGCGAAGAGTTATCCGAGACCTCATCGCGGAGGGATGCGTAGATGTACTCATCACCAGCGGAGCCAACCTCACTCATGATCTATTAGAAGCAATAGGAGGACATCACTACCGGTGTCATAATGAAGATGATGAAAAACTCTGTGAGATGGGAATGGGCCGCATTGGAGATATCTACACTAAATCTGAGGATTTTGAAGCTTTTGAGAATGAAATTAGCAATATATTGAGAAGTATATCCGATGAAGCTGATAAACTCACCATCCGGGAATTTATTACAAAAATAGGAACTTATATCGATGATCCAGATTCCATCATTGGCACGGCTAGCAACATGGGAGTACCTATTTATTCCCCTGGAATTGTTGACAGCATGTTAGGACTCCAACTCTGGATGTTCACCCAGGATAACCAACTAATCCTTGATGCTGCCGGCGACATGCAAGAGCTTTCTGACATGGTTTACAGTTCTAAGAAGGTCGCTGCTGTGATACTGGGAGGTGGATTGCCAAAACATTATGCACTGGCATCCAACCTTCTCATAGGAGGAGTTGATGTTGCTATTCAAGTTACCCTTGACCGAAGCGAAGCAGGAAGTTTAAGTGGAGCTCCTCTGGAGGAAGCCAAATCATGGGCCAAGGCCAAATGTGGGTCAAAACTGGTGACGGTCATTGGGGATGCCACTATCCTTTTTCCCCTCATGGTGGCTGCTGCCAAAGATATGATTGTAAAAGGAGACTAAAACTAAATTTAAAATAAATAGGAGATTTCATGTTTTCAGAGGCTCTAATCTACTTTTTATCCGGATTTTTAATGAAAATATCGGATGACTCCCAGGACTTAAAGAACAACACTTTACTGGGAGTAGTCTTTGGGATGATTTCTGTGGCTTGCATTGGTTATTTAGCAGTGACTTACAGCGACGCGACCACCATCTTCCTGGCCATACTTCTGGGAACTCTACTTTCTGGGAAGGTGGACCAGTTGGGACATTTGGTTACTCTCTTGGTATTTTTAGGGATATTGGCCATATTTGGTATTCCAACCATAGGAATAATCAGTTTGGCTATTTGTACCATTGCTGCTTGGCTTGATGAGATTGTTAATGGTTCAAAGATATTAAAGAAAAAGAAATTTAAAGGTAAAAAAACAATTGAATTCTTTTTGCAGTATCGTCCTGCTCTTAAAATTGCAGTATTCTTACTGGCTATTTTGGGAGGACTTCCAATATCGTATAGTGGACTGGATTTTTTCCAGCCAATAACATTCATCTATTTCATGCTATTTGATCTGGCCTATGAAATTGCAGGTTCAAGGTTTGATAGCATCTATGATGGACTTCAGGGCATTTTCAGGGTCTTTCGCAAGGTATATGCTCCGTCCTATAATTAAAGCATTTGCAAACTTTAGAGTATCCATTGGTTCTCCTCCCTGCGCACCTACACCAGGGGATATTATGAAAGAACTCTCACCAACTATCTCACGAATTTTTTCTAAACGGTCCAGGCGCGTAGAAGGCCCCACATAGTTAGTAATTCCCATATCCACACCCATATAGGCTATTTCTTCGGATACGGGTTCTATAAATTGTGATGCTCCTGGATGAGACATTTCTGTTAGTAAAAATATTTCACTTCCATAATTTTCAGCTGATTCTAGGCAGGCAATCACACTGTCTCTTCCTACAAAGCCATGTACTATTAGAGCATTTGCTCCAGCTTCTAATGTAATATCTGCTATTTTGTGATTAGTTTCTGGAATATCTGCCAATTTGAAATCAGCAACTATTGTGCAGTTAAATTCTTCTTTTATATGACTTATTGAATCCAGTCCCTCTGCTAGGACGAGTGGGTAACCGATTTTGACTGTGTTTAGATGATCTGAAACTTTATTCATGACCTCCAGAGCTTGATCCATGTTAGAGACGTCCAGGGCCAGTATAATATTGTTCTTAACATCCATGATTGTAGTTGTTTTTGGGGAGTTAAATGGTTTTTGAATGGTTTTGTATTGTCCATCATTGAATTGGCTTTAAATACCTTTAGAATTAATTTAAATTTTACATACCTTTATAAGCCAAAAAAATCAAGATAACCTTAGCCTATATTGGCAAATTTGGAAGTGAAGAAATGTTTGGAAGTAATTACAGTAGAGATAGTAGAGGAAATTCTTCTCCTATTAATGAAGGAGAAGAATACGATGTTAAAATTGAAGATCTAGGCCGAGATGGTGACGGCATTACCCGTATTGAAGGGTTTGTAGTTTTCGTTTCAGGAGCCAAAGTAGGAGATGAAGTTAAAATTAGAATAACTTCCACCCGAAGGAATTTTGGTTTTGCAGAAGTAGTCGAATAAAATTGACGGTTAATTCTTGAAATGGAATAAAATCTGATTTTAATTAATTTTCAAGAATTCTATTTTTTTTATTTAATTTTTTGCTCATTATTTAGAAATATTGCTTTTTTGGTTGTTAACGTTCCTACAGCAAATTATATATATTATACTAATTATTATCAATTATACTTTATAAAAATTAAAGGAGACCTTAACTTGCATATTATGGAAGGGTTTCTACCCTGGCAATGGTGTTTATTTTGGTATATACTGGCACTGCCAGTTGTCGCTTACGGTATAATACAAATTAAAAAGATTACAGATAAAAATCCAGAATTTAAACCGTTACTAGCAGTTTCAGGGGCGTTTATTTTCATTTTATCTTCATTAAGATTACCTTCAGTTACTGGAAGTTCTTCTCATCCTACTGGTACTGGTTTAAGTGCTGTACTTTTTGGACCTGCTGTTACGAGTGTTTTGGGAACTATTGTCTTATTATTCCAATCTCTTTTGTTAGCTCATGGTGGGCTTACCACTCTGGGGGCTAATGTATTTTCCATGGGCATTGTAGGTCCTTTTGTTGCATGGCTAGTGTATAAAGCTGTTAAAAAGATTGGTTGGTCCGTTTCAATATGTATATTTTTGGCAGCAGTTACAGGGGACTGGTTCACTTACCTGACCACTGCTTTACAGCTTTCCCTGGCATTTCCCATACCCACCATTGGATCGGCCTTTGTGAAGTTCATGGTGATTTACGCATACACCCAGGTTCCACTGGCAATCGCTGAAGGTCTTCTAACTGTGGTTATATTTGATTATATCAATAAACTCCGGCCAGACATCTTAGAAACTTTAAAAGTTATAGGACCTAAGTTAAAAGAAACTATAAAGGCGGTAGGTTAGATGGTGGATAAAAAACCCATCATTTTACTTTTTTTGGTTGCTTTAATCGTAGCTATTCCCCTAACAATTTACAATGGTATGGGGGTGAATCAGGGCTATTTTATGGGGTCTGATGATCAGAGTAGCAAAGTTATAGAAGAAACTGGTTACAAACCATGGATACACCCTATCTGGGAACCGCCAAGTAATGAAATAGAAAGCATTCTATTTGTACTGCAGGCAGCCATTGGGGTGGTTATAATGGGTTATGTTTTTTTATATTACATTAGGCAGACCAAAGAAAGAGCAAAGAAGGATAAAAAATAGTAGGAAATGAAATTTGGGATGAAACGATTGCAAAAGTAGAATTAATTCAAATGTATAATAGATTAATGATAATTTAAGGTTAATAGTGGTATTAATGTTTGAAAACACCTTAGATACCTATGCTCACTCCAATGGCCTTAAAGATACGAACACGTACTTTAAGGCTTTATTCGCAATTTCAACCATGTTAGTGAGTTTAATATCTACCTCACCCTTGTTACCCCTTTTCATCACCTTTCTAATGTTATTTTTAGTAATATTCAAAGCTGAAATTCCTTGGAGATTCTATCTGAAATTCCTTTTAATTCCTTTCATTTTCGGATTTTTGACTTTCATTTTCATGGCCATATTCTTTGGAATTGGCGTGTCCATCTTGAAACTGGGGATATTTAACCTTTCAGTTACTACCGATGGTTTTAACTTAGGATTTCTTGTTTTTGCAAGGATCATGGGAGGTTTTTCATGCCTGGCATTTTTAGCACTCACCACACCTATGCCAGAACTTTTTTCAGTCTTGGAACGTTTAAAAATACCTAATATAGTCCTGGAACTTTCAATGCTTATATATAGATACATATTTGTTTTCCTGTATGAGGCTTTTAATATGTATCACTCCCAAGAAACACGCCTTGGTTACGTTAATCTTAAAAACACCTACAAATCCATGGGAATGCTGGCCAGCAATCTTTTTATCAGGACTTGGGTTAAAGGAGAACAAGCTTATATATCTATGGAATCCAGAGGTTATGATGGTTCCCTGAAAACTTTAAATGTCCAGGAAAATATTAAAGCTAAGAATCTGATCCTGCTTATCTCCTTTGAAGTTTTACTACTGTTTGGGACTTATCTCACTGGAAATTTTAAATTAATCTAATATAATCAGAGCATAAATAATAGTAAAAAGTGATGTCATGAATGTGATAGAAACTAAAGATGTCAGCTACCAATACCCTGATGGTACATCTGCCCTGGAGAACGTAAACTTCAGAGCTCCAAAGGGCAAAATTGTAGCCTTACTTGGTCCTAACGGGGCAGGCAAATCCACTCTTTTCCTTCACTTTAACGGTATTCTACAACCATCAGCAGGTAAGATTCTGGTAGATGACCAGCCATTGAGTTATGATAAGAAAGCACTGATGAGGATCAGGCAGAAGGTAGGAATTGTTTTTCAGAACCCTGATGACCAGCTGTTTGCTCCCACCGTTCTGGAAGATGTAGCTTTTGGACCCTTTAACATGGGATTAAACCAGGATGAAGTAGAAAAAAGGGTTAAGGAAGCTCTTACAAGAGTCGGGATGGAGGGATACGAGAAAAAACCACCTCACCACCTTAGCGGAGGCCAGAAAAAAAGAGTGGCAATTGCTGGAATACTGGCCATGAGGCCGGAGATCATGGTATTGGATGAGCCAACCAGTGGATTGGACCCAAAGGGAGCATCCCAAATCCTACGAATACTATACCAACTCAATCAAGAAGGCATGAGCATAGTTATTTCCACCCACGATGTGGATTTAGTGCCTTTATATGCTTCACAAGTTTACATAATCAGCGATGGTCGCATAATAAAAGAGGGAAACCCCCCAGAAGTATTTGGTGATGTGAAAACCATAAGAGGTGCTAATTTGCGCCTTCCACGCATTGCTCACCTCATGGAAATACTTCAAAAGGAAGATGATCTTCCATTTGAAAAACCATACCCTTTAACGATAGGAGAGGCCAGAAAAAAGATTTTAGAACAATTAGAAGACTAAAATAAGGATTAAACAAATTTGTTGATATTAAAAACTTCACATAGTCCGGATAAATTTCGTCCATGATTCTGTTCCACAATCATTTTCGGTGGCTGTGACCGGTCCGAATTTATCTTCTAATCCGGCGGTTTTTATGGCGATATCCAGTTTTCCATAGGTAATCACAGCAGCTTTCACCGCTTTCTCCACGTCTTCTTCACTGGTAACATCTCCAACCACAGCAATGGCTTTAGCATCGTCAGCTTCTATTGCTTCTACCAGATCAGCTAATCTTTCTTTTCTCCTA
>Ga0209048_10004505_pt1 | contig 13318 bp, 16 predicted proteins | sample FrelakmetCRP12CR_FD_187146 | JGI IMG/M metagenome (GOLD analysis project Ga0209048, IMG submission 187146) | Freshwater lake sediment microbial communities from the University of Notre Dame, USA, for methane emissions studies - CRP12 CR (SPAdes)... | ecosystem: Environmental > Aquatic >... | reverse complement strand
GGGACGCCGGCTCGGCCTCACGGCCGACGTCACCGGCACCCCGGACGGGACCGTCACCTACCACATCGTCGTCGGTGGCGGGCCCGCCACCGCGGGCCCCGGCCCGGCCCCGGGGGAGGACCTGCGCTTCGTGCAGGACCACGAGACGGCACTGGCCATCGCCACGGGCCGGCTCAACGCGCAGCTGGCGTTCGTGTCCGGGCGGCTGCGGATCCACGGCGACATCGACGCGCTGGTCGCCGCCCGGCCCCTGCTGGCCGCCCTCGACACCGCCCTGGCCCCCGTGCGCGAGCGCACCGAGTACCGGTGATCCGACGGTGCCCGAGCTACCCGAGCTGCAGGCCCACGCCGAGCGCCTGACCGCGGCGTGGTCGGGCGCCGTCCTGGAGCGCTTCGCCGCCCTGTCGGTCACGGCCATGAAGACCGTCGTGCCCGACCCGGCCGGAGCCCACGGGCAGCGGCTCGTCGCGGTGGGTCGCCGGGGCAAGTACCTGCTGATCGACTTCGGGGTCCTCACGTTCGCGGTCCACCTCATGCAGGGAGGCCGGCTGAAACCCGACGCTCGCCAGGCACCTCGCCCGAAGAACGCCATCGCCCGGTGGCGTTTCACCGACGGGCGCGCGCTGCTGCTCACCGAGGCGGGGCGCGAGCACCGGGCCGGGGTGTGGACCGACCCCGTGGTGGCCACGGCCGGGCTCGGGCCGGAGGCCGACCAGGTGCGAACGGCCGAGCTGGCCGAGCTGTTCGCCGCCCACCCGATGCGCCTGCACGGGTTCCTGCGGGACCAGGCCTGCATCGCCGGCCTCGGACGGCGCCTGGCCAACGAGGTCTGCCACCGAGCGGGGCTGTCGCCGTTCGCGCCGACGGCCAGGCTCGGCCCCCCGGGGGCGGAGCGGGTCGTGGCCGCCATCGGGGCGTGCGTCGCCGAGGGTCTCGCCTACGAACGGGGCCGGGCCGACATGAGCTCGTCGGCCGAGCGGCCCGGCGCGGTGCACGGCCGGGCCGGCCAGCCCTGCCCGGTGTGCGGGGGCACCGTTCGGGCCGTGACCTACGCCAGCTACACGGTGAACTACTGCCCGAGCTGCCAGACCGGGGGCAAGGTGCTGGCCGACAACACGACGAGTCGCTTTCTACGGTAATTGCGTCGCGCTGAGGAGCTTTCGCAGGTGGGACTTCAGAAGGGAGTCCCGAGCACCCGAGGAGCCAGCGCAGGGAATGACGGCGAAGCGACAGTCGAACGTCCGCACGGGGGCAGACGCTGCGGGAGTGCGTGCTGCGATCTACGCCCGGATCTCGCTGGACAAGGCCGGCGAGGCGGCCGGTGTCGGCCGCCTCGACCGACGGTTGTCGCCACTTGGCCGACCTCGAGGGCTGGAACATCGACGAGGTCCTCATCGACAACGACCTGAGTGCGTACTCCGGCGCGTGCCGCCCCGAGTACGACCGTCTGCTGGAACTCGTCCGCCGACGCGAGATCAATATGATCGTTGCGTACCATCCCGACCGGCTCTATCGGCGGCTCGCCGACCTCGTCGAGCTCACCAAAGTGGTCGCCACCGCCGGGGTCGAGATCCGGACGGTCGCCGCCGGTCACGTTGACCTCAACACGGCGAGTGGTCGGTTCACCGCCCAGGTCCTTGGGGCGGCGGCCGAGCACGAGTCTGCTCGGATCGGCGAGCGCGTCAGCGCGAAGCACCACCAGAACGCCGAACGCGGCAACGCTCACGGCGGCGCTCGCTCCTACGGCTACCGGCGAGTGGCACAGGGCAGGATCGAGGTAGTGCCGGAGGAGGTGGATGTTCTGCGAGAGGCCGCCGAACGCGTGCTGGGTGGGCAGTCACTCGCGTCGATCGTCGTCGACCTCAACGAGCGCGGGATCCCATCAGCGCATGGCAAGAAGTGGCGGCCAGGCTCGTTGAGCATGATCCTCAAGTCAGGGCCAATCGCTGGACTACGTGAATCCAAGGGGGAGGTGGTCGGCGATGCGAGCTGGGAGCCGATCCTCGACCGCTCGACCTGGGACCAGGTGCGTTCCCGCCTCACCCACGCTCCGCTCGGTCGCAGGGCGAAGGTCAACCTGCTCGCCGGGATGTGCCGTTGCGCCGAGAGCGGGGCCGTGATGGCCGCCGTCAGCGAACGCATGGACAAGCAGCTCAGGCCGGGGCAACGTCCCCCGCGTCGCACGCTCGCGTGCGACAAGGCCAACCGGCACGGTTGCGGCTCCAACACGGTGAAGGCCGACTACGTCGAGCAGATCGTCATCGACTACGTGCTCGCCGCGCTGGCCCACACGGACGTCGCCACGGCACGAGCTCGTCGCGCAGGCGGCGACGCCCACCAGTTGGTCGCCTCGATCGAGACGGACGAGCAGTTCCTCGCCGACCTCGCGGCGGACTACGGCGCACAGCGAATCAACCGGACGCAGTTCCTCGCCGCGCAGGACCCGGTCCACGCTCGCCTGCTGCTCGCGCGGCGACGGCTCGATCAACTCATCATCGACCCGAGCCTCGACGGTACGACGTTCGAGGGAGTGACGGCTGACAGCTGGGATCGCCTCGACCTCGACCAGCAGCGCGCCCTCATCGGCCTGTTCGTCGAGCACGTGGTGATCCGGAAGGGCAAGCGGGGTCGCTACTTCGACCCCAGCCGAGTCCAACCAGTGCCAGTCGAGAACGGCGTGTCATGAGGCAACGAACCGCCCGAGCCGCGGAGCCCTCGCTGCCTTCGACAGCCCACCGTGGCGGGGCCCGAACCGCGCATTGGCTGCAACGCTGAGACTCGAGCAATGAGGGTGGCGAGGCGCGGTATGACGAAGTATGATCTTCGCATGACCGTCGAACGACTCACCGTCTCGATCGAAACAGAACTCGCCGGCGCCGTCCGCGAAGCCGCCGAGGCCGACGAGCAGAACGTGTCCGCCTGGCTCGCCGACGCCGCCCGTCGCCAGCTCGCCAACCGCGGCCTCCGCGACGTCGTTGCTGCATGGGAACGCGAACACGGCGCCTTCAGCGATGAAGAACTCGCTGCCGCGCGCGCCCTCGTCGACGGATGACCGCACTCGTCCTGGACACCGGCGCGTTGATCGCGCTGGACCGCAACGACCGCACGGTCTGGGCGATGCTCCGCAACGCCGCCGACGACTCGGCGCAGGTGTCGGTGCCCGCCGGCGTCATAGCACAGGCATGGCGCGACGGAAGCCGCCAAGCCGTCCTCGCACGAGCACTGACCAACTGCGACGAGGTCCCACTCGAGGGAGCACTCGCACGCGCGACCGGGCTGTTGTGTGGACGGGCGGGCACGGCCGACATCGTCGACGCATCCGTCGCGCTGGTCGCCGCCGCTCGAGCGCAAACCGGCCTCACCGCCCTCATCACCTCCGACCCCACCGACCTCAGACACCTCCTCCAGACGCTCGACTCCTCAGTCCGCCTCGTCACCATCTGACGCCGAGCGTTCCATCCGGCCACGACTTGCGCGCACCCGACTCGGGCCGGACTGTGCGTGCCGATCCTGCTTCGGGGGCGGGGTATCGATCGGCGTTATGGGGTGCCCCAGACCGGCGCTTCGGGGAGTGTGGAAGAATCGGAGGGAGGGTACGGGCCGCTTCGCTCAAGAACGAAAAGGCTGGACGATGGCAGAGGAAAGCAAGAAGGTCGAAGTATCACGCAGGATCGAAGCGCCAGCGACCCGCATCTTCAAAATCCTGGCGAATCCGCATCGTCATCTGGATTTCGACGGTTCGGGCATGCTCAGGGGGGCTGTCCTCGACCGTCCAATCTCCTACGTGGGCGACACCTTTACCATGAAGATGCATCGCCTCGGAGACGACTACCTCATGCTCAACTACGTCGTGGAGTTCGAGCCGGATCGACGCATATTCTGGGAACCGGCTCCTGGAGACGCTTCACGGGCTGAGGACAACGATCCGTCCAAAGTCGGAATACCTGCCGGCTACCGCTGGGGCTACATCCTCGATAAGGACGGGGACAACGCCACCGTCGTCACCGAAGTCTTTGATTTCGGTCCCTTGCCCGAGGATCTCTTTAGCGATGGCGGGGCGTGGATCAACGGGACCAACTCGGTGTCCGAGTCCATGACGGCCAGCCTTGAGAGACTCCAGAATATCAGCATCGAGTAGAACCGGTGCCTACGAATGTTGGTGCCAGTCTTTAGGAGGCCGAAGGCCGGATCGGTAACGTGATTCCCGGGCACTCGGCTTGGGCCGAAGTGTGTGGGTCGTTCGGAGCTGCTAGTCGGAATCGTGTGCGGTGATAGCGGGTGGCTATCGCGACAGTTGGTGGGCTTGATCGCGCTCGCCGAGAATCGGGAGTGTCAGGAATTCGGTGTAACTGACTCTGGGTCGGTCAGTTTCCGTTGGGGAAGATTCGGCCTTCGAACATGAGGTTGAAGGCGTTGAGTGCTGGCTTCCAGCGTACGGCCCAGCGTGCCCGTCCTTTGCCGGTGGGGTCAAGGGATCGGGTCACCAAGTACAAGCATTTCAGGGCGGCCTGCTCGGTCGGGAAATGCCCTCGCGCTTTCACGGCGCGACGGAACCGGGCGTTGAGCGACTCGATCGCGTTCGTCGAGAAGATCACCCGGCGGACCTCGACTTCGAACGCGAGGAACGGCACGAACTCGACCCACGCCGATTCCCACAGCCGCACGATCGCCGGATACTTCACGCCCCACAACTCGGCGAACTCGGCGAACCGGTCCCTGGCTGCTGGTTCGGTCGGTGCGGTGTACACGGGCCGCAACGCTGTCGCGATCGCTTCCCAGTCGTGACGCCCGGCGAGACGGAACGTGTGACGGATCAGGTGCAGCACACAGGTCTGCACGATCGCCAACGGCCACGTCGCCGAGATCGAGTCCGGCAGACCCTTCAGCCCGTCGCAGCAGACGATGCACACATCGGCGACACCGCGGTTCTTGATCTCGGTGAGCACCGTCAACCAGTACTTGGCGCCCTCGCCGCCCTGGCCGGCCCACAAGCCGAGAATGTCGCGTTCACCATCGACAGTCACCCCGATCGCGACGTAGATCGGCCGGTTCGCGACCTGGCCGTCGCGGATCTTGACGAAGATCGCGTCGATGAACACCACCGGATACACGGCGTCGAGTGGACGGGACTGCCACTCGGCGAGCTCGCTGATCACCCGGTCAGTGATCACCGAGATCGTGTCTTTCGAGATCGACGCCCCATACACCTCTGCGAGGTGCGCAGAGATCTCCCCGGTCGTCAGCCCTTTCGCCGACAACGACAACACCATGTCGTCCACACCACCCAACCGGCGCTGATGCTTACGCACGGTCTGGGGTTCGAACGTGCCGTCTCGATCACGGGGCACCTCGATGTCGACCGGACCGATGTCGGTGATCACCGTCTTGGTCCGCGTGCCGTTCCTGGAGTTGTCCCCGTTGCGGCCTTCCACCGCATGCTTCTCATACCCGACATGCACATCCATTTCGCCCTCCAGGCCAGCCTCGAGCACCCGCTTCGTGAGATCGCCGAGCAGACCGCCAGGGCCCGTGAGCTTGATCCCCTCAGCTCGGGCACGATCGACGAGCTGCTGCGCGAGCTCCTGGTCCACCACACTTGCTTCGGACATTGGTCCTACTCTCCGGCGAGCCATCGCTCACCTTCTCAGACCAGAAGCCAGTTACACCGATTTTCCGACAGTCCCTCACGGAATCCCGCAGCCGGTTCCTGGGTGTGGTGTTCTAGTCGATGGTGGCGGCTCCTTTGTTGTTCGATGGTCGGCTGGGCCGCTTGTTGGGGCGGTAGCTGCGTCCGTCGAGGTGGATGTGGTGGGCGGTGTTGATGAGGCGGTCGAGGACGCTTTCGGCGACGACGGGGTTGGGGAACAGCGGGTACCAGTCGACGGGGGATCGGTTCGAGGTGAGCACGAGTGAGCCGTGGTGCTGGCGTTCGGTGATGAGTTCGTAGAGGTCGTCGGCTTGGGCGGCGGTGAAGTCGCGCATGGCGAAGTCGTCGAGGACAAGGACGTCGGGGCGGGCCCATCGTCGGAGTCGGGTGCCCCAGGTGCGGTCGGCGTGACCGCCGGCGAGGTCGGCGAGCAGGCGGCTGGTCTTGGTGAACGCGGTGGTGTAGCCGCGCCGGCAGGCCTGGTGGCCGAGGGCTTGGGCGAGGTGGGTCTTGCCGACCCCGACGGGTCCGTGGAGGATCACGGCTTGGTTGGCGTCGATGAACCGCAGGGTGGCGAGGTCGCGGATGTGGGCGGCGGGGATCTTTGGGTTGTAGGCGAAGTCGAAGTCCTCGAGGGTGGTGGCCTGCTCGAAGTGGGCTTGGCGGACCCGGCGGATGACCGCAGCAGCTTCTCGGCGGGTGATCTCGTCTTCGCAGAGGATCTGGAGGAACTCGAGGTGGCCGAGCTCACCGGCGCGGGCCTGGGCGAGGCGGGCTTCGAGGGTGTCGAGCATCCCGGACAGCTTCAGGGTGCGCAGCGTCGTTTCGAGTTGGTGGCGGCGGGTCATGAGGCCACCTCGGTGTCGAGGGCGAACAGGCGGGCGGGGCCGTGGAGGTGGGCCGGCGCGACCGGGGTGGTGGATGTCGGCGTGGTGGTGGTCTCGGTCCCGGCTGCGAGGATGCCCTTCACGGTCCGATAGGTCGGGTCGCCGACCTCGATCGCTCGCCGGCAGGCGGCGTCGAGGCGCGCCGCGGGGTGCTTGTCGGCCAGGCCGAGCACACCCTGGGCGGAGCGGAGGCGGTGCAGCGCGTTGAGCTCCAACAGCTGGCCGATGAGCTCGACGACGGCGGGGCCGAGCTCGGCGGCCCGGCGACGGCACCAGGTCGGGTTACGCATGAAGAACGCCACCTTCTCGGGCGGGTAGTCGCTGTAGTCGGTCTGGCGGCCCCGCTCGATCCGCGCCCACGTCTTGACGAGTTGCCCGTCGAGGAACACCTCCACGGTGCGGTCGGCTTCACGGGCGTCGACGTGACGGCCGATGAGCCGCCACGGCACCGAGTACAGGGCCCGGCCCACCTTGACGTGGCAGTCCGGATGGACTTTCGGTCTCGACCAGGCGGCCAGCTCGAACGGTTCGACCGCCAAGCCGCCGAGCGCGGGCGCTTCGACCGCGGCGAACACCGCGGCGGGCTGCGCCCCGTCGAGGCAACGATGGGGACGCCGACCGGCGACATCGGTGCACCAGGCGAGCGCGCCGGTCTGCATGTGCTCGACGCTGTCCCAGTCCCGACCCCGCCACATGCTGTCGCGCACATAGGGCATGGGCCGCTCGACCCGGGCCTTGTCCTTCGGCTTGGCCGCCCGGGCCGGGTCGATCAGACAGCCGTAGTGGGCGGCCAGCTCCGCGTAGACCCGGTTGATCTTCGGGTCATACAGGTCGGGCTTGACGACCCCGGTCTTCAAGTTGTCGGGCACCAGCCGGGCCGGGACCCCACCGAAGAACTCGAACGCGGCGACATGGCAGGCGACCCACACCCGTTGATCCATGGACAGCACCGGACGCACAACATGTGCCGGCTGGCGGCCAGAACCATCACGAACGCCCACACCCGCCGGGCCCGCTCGGCGATCGGGTCGAACCAGGACCCGAGATAGCCGTAGTCGATCTGAGCCTCGCTGCCCGGCTCAACCGGCGGCCGCCACACCGTCACCTGCGCCGGCGATGGCCGCTCACCGAACTCGAGCCACACGTAACGACGGACACTCGAGATCCCAGCCACCAGGCCGTGCTCGTCGCGCAACCGCTGATGCACCGTGGTCACCGTGTTCGTCGCCAACATCGCCTCGATCCGGTCGCGATGCGCGTTGATCACCGGATAGGTGAGGCTGCGCGCCTTGGCGTCGACCAGCTCCGGGAACCAGCCCTGCACCAACTCGATCCACTCGCCCCGGCTCAACGGCGGCCCGCCCGGCACCAGCCCGGCCGCCTCCGCCGGGGCCACGTACTTGCGGACCGTGCCCCGATCCACCCCCACACTCGCCGCGACATCGGCCTTGGACCGGCCCGCGTGCCAGTGCTGCAACACTTCCACTACATCGATCATGTCGAACGTTCTCCTTGCCATCACACCTCGCCCCTCGTCGGAGCGAGACGATCTACGTGGACAACGAACCGAACTGGTGGACCCCACGCCGCTCGCCACCACGATCACCGCGATGGATTACCTGAACGTCGAAGCGGTGGATTACGTGAACGCCATCCCCGTCACGCGGTGGATTACGTGAACGCCGACATCCAACCCGTCGGCGCTACCTCCCCGATCACCAACCCAACCAGCGAACCCCACGACGCCGCCAGTCACTGACATCGTCTCAACGACGCCGTAGCAACCCCGACGACGCGCACAGCTTCGCTCAAACCCGACCACGCCGGCGCCGCTTGCGACAACCGGCGTTGCCGAGTGGGAGTCTCGTGACCCGCGACCACGGGTGGGCGGGCAGGCACCAACGGAGCGCCCTCACCTACCGTTGGGGGTTGGAGACTGATCGTGGTCTCTGGGGGGTCTGTCGGGTGGGCTGGGTGGGCCTGTCGGTGTGGGCGAGCAGGAGTCGACCCCAGGTGTCGGCGAGCCAGCTTTCGTAGTCCGCTGGGGTCCAGCCGCGCTCGTGGGTGAACAGGATGTAGAGCTCCGCGCTGGCGGTCGCCCAGAGGACGTCGGCTGCCTGATCGATCGTGAGACCGGTTCGGAGCGTGCCGTGCGGGCCGAGGTCACGGACAAGGTCACGCATGTTCCGGGCCCGCCGATCGCTGATCTCGGTCCACACGCCCCGCGCCTCGTCGTCGGTGGTCGCGGCGTCGCGCAAGGCCAGCAGGAGCGGTGCCATGCGGGAGTGGATCTCCCGGATGGCGCCGGCATAGATGGCGAGCTTGCGCTCGGGTGCCGACGCCGCAGCCATCGCCTGGACGTAGCTGCGTTCCGCCGGCGCCACGGCTCGATCGGTGCCGGAGATCGCCCGCTCGATGAGCTCGCGCAACAACTCGGGCTTGCGGCCGATCAGTTCGTAGATGGTGTCGACGTGCACCTGCGCGGCGCGAGCGATCTCGGCGATGGTCGTCGCTCGGTACCCGCGTCTGGTGAACGCGTCTCGGGCGACGGTGAGGATCCGAGATCTGGTCTCCTCCGAACGCGCCTCGCGGCCCGCGTTGTCGTACGTCCGTTTGACATGTGGGTCCATCGCGGCGATGCTACTTCCATCCGAATAACCCTCGGAATGAAATGGAGGGCTGATGTACGCGTTCACGCAAGACGTGCCGATCGACGCCGCGTTCTACCGGCGAATCACCGACGGCCTCGGCGACACCCCACCACCGGGACTGCTCGTACACCTGGCAATCGAGCGCCCCGAGGGCGGGTTGCGCTACGTCGACATCTGGGAAACCGAGCAGGACTGTGACCGATTCGGTGAGGAACGACTGCACCCGGTCGTGCACGGCCTGTTGGCCGAGCTGTTCGGCGACAACCTCCCGCCCGAGCCGGCACGAGTCCCACTTCCGGTCGTACACGTATGGGGGGCGGCGGTCCGCTCCCACCCCACCGTCTGAGTTCCCCCGACCAGAGCAGACCGCCCTGACCCGGCAGCGCCATCGAGCCGCGAGGTCCGGACCTGCCAACGCAACCGGTATCGCCCCCGCGTAGCCCACTTTCGGGCCGCCCAATATCCGGCGATATGCAGTGGTCCAACGCGTCTATGAGGTAGCTCGATTGCGACAACGGGAACGCGACCGCTGGCCCTCGCGCTCACGAGCAGACGATCGTGAACATCAGGGGTGCGGCGCGCCGGGAGCGTCGAGGCTCTCGGCGTTCCTGACCGCATTCTCCGACCCGGTGGCGACAGCTCCTACCGCCGTCGAACTCCCGGAGTTGCTCCCGGCGGAACTCCCGGACTTGCTCCCGCTTGCCGACCGATGTGCTCGTCAGTGGGGAGGCCGAGCCGCTGGTGCGTCCAGGGCGGTGTGCACACGGTTCACCCAGCGCTGACGTGTGGTGAGCCGCCAGTGCTCGACGTCATGGCGGTCTGAGGCTTGCGCCACGACCGGGTCATGATCGGCGGCATCGACGGTGACGTCGATCCCCTCGGCACGGAGGCGCCCGGCGACTCGTCGCAGCTCTTCGAGGTCGAGATCGCTCGACACCGACACCACGCTGTTCCACCAGCGCCACCGGTCCCCAGGCCACAGCCATAGCCACCGCCAACGCCGCGCCAGCGCCTCCCAGCGCTCCGACAGCGACAGGGCGACCCAGGGCGAGCGATGCGACGCCGCCGGCCAGGGCTGCCGGGGCGAGCAGTGCAGTCCATCCGACGGCGTTCAGCTCGATCATCCGGCACGGGCCACCTCGCAGGAACGGCAACACGGAACCACGACGGCGCAGGACCGAACCCAGCCCCGTACTCGAACCAACCACCTCTGCTCACGCCGCCCATCGTCCCACTCCACGCCGCTCGACTACTTCCGAGAATCGTGCACAACGTCCCGGTGATTGTCTGTGTGGACGACGGTGGCTCACTCCCGATCGCGCGTGCGCCTCCTGCGCTGTCGAGCGGGTCGGCGACACGCATGGCGGCCGGTCCTCTCGCGATACGGGCGTCGTGCCGGCGACCGACGATGTGCGGTGGTGTCACGACGTGTCGCGGGTTTCGGCACAGCGGGGTGCGTACACAGACATGCGCACCAGCTCGACATCCGTCCGATCAGCGGGGCAGATGGATCGTGCCTCCGCTGACGCGTCGACAGCCGGCCCGGCCGCACCAAGCGCGGGAACGTCGGCCGGCCCACCGGCGGCCCGAAGGTCCACCGATAGCTCCTCGATCGTCGGAGTCCGTTCCGGGACCGTGCTCGATCCGAAGCTCGTGGCCACGTTCCGGGCGGCGGCTGCTCGCACCGACATCGCCCATCGCGTACTGATGATCCTCGAATCGAGTCAGGGATCGAAGCCGCTGGCCTCTGCTAGGCAACACGGACGCTGAGGACGCGGCTCACAACACGCTGAACCCTGGCGCGCCCGACAGCCTGGAGTGGTACCGGTGCTACCGTTCGAGCGGAGCCTCCCAGCGCTGCGGTGAATACCTGTCGAACGAACTCGCCGACAACCCCACTCATCTCTTGCCATGCCAGGGATCATCTATTATCGTCGATGATCGATGGATGTGGTTTCGAGAGACGACGCGACAACGTGGGCCACCTGGTTCAAGGCACTTGGCGATCCGACCCGGATCCTGATCCTCAACCTGCTCGCCACCGAGGCTCGCCCGATGTCGGTCGCCGAGATCGTCGAAGCAGTCGACGTCGGCCAATCCACCGTGTCCCACCACCTGAAGATCCTCGGCGACGTTCGCTTCCTGCTGGTCGACCGCGAAGGCACGTCGAGCTGGTGGCGGATCAACGACCGCTGCCTCGACTGCTTCCCCACCGCAGCCGAGCTCGTCATGGGCCGCCTGCCAGCCAGCCCGCCATGGGACCACGCGCCGATCCCCATCTCATCCGAACGGAACCGACGATGACCACCGACCGACATCTCATCCACGTCGAGGTCCAGGACCATTACGCCGCAGCAGCCACGGTCGCGGCGACCGGTCAGGCCGCCTGCTGCGGTCCCGACGCCATCAACTGGGGCGCAGCCCATTACGACGACCTCGGCGAGTTGCCCGACGGAGCAGCGCTGGCGAGCCTCGGCTGCGGCAACCCGACCGCGGTGGCCGACCTGCAACCGGGCGAAAGCGTCCTCGACCTCGGCTCAGGTGGCGGCATCGACGTGCTCCTCTCCGCCCGACGGGTGGGCCCGACCGGCCACGCCTACGGACTCGACATGACCCCGGAGATGCTCGCCCTCGCCCGGCGCAACGCCAACGACGCCGGCGCGACGAACGTCGAGTTCCTCCAAGGCCAGATCGAGCACATCCCGCTCCCCGACCGGGCGATCGACGTGATCATCTCCAACTGCGTCATCAACCTCTCACCCGACAAGCCCGCCGTGTTCGCCGAGATGCACCGCGTCCTGCGCCCCGGCGGACGCATCGGCATCAGCGACGTCATCACCGACGACCACCTCACCGACAACGAACGCCTCGCACGCGGCTCCTACGTCGGCTGCATCGCCGGCGCCCTCCCGATCACGCAGTACGAGGCCGGGCTGCGCACCGCAGGGTTCACCGAGATCACCATCACCCGCACCAACACCGTCGGCGACGGCGTCCACAGCGCCATCATCAAGGCCGTCAAACCCGCCGCCGCATGAACCCGTCCACATCGGTGATCCGACCGATGACAGCGGCCGACTGGCCGGCCGTCCGCGACATCTACGAAGCCGGCATCGCCACCGGCAACGCCACATTCGAAACCAGCGCACCCACCTGGCCCCGGTGGGATGCCACACATCTCACCGAGCACCGCCTCATCGCCGTCGACGACGCGATCGTTGGTTGGGCTGCGTTGTCGCCGGTCTCCGACCGATGCGTGTACGGAGGCGTCGTCGAACACAGCATCTACATCGACCCCGAACATCGGTGCCGGGGAGTAGGGCGCGTGCTCCTCGATGCGCGGATCGCGAGCACCGAGGCCACCGGGATCTGGACCATCCAGACCGGCATCTTCCCCGAGAACAGCCCAAGCCTCGCCCTCCACGAACGATGCGGGTCCCGCATCATTGGACGACGCGAACGCATCGGCCAACTCCACGGCACCTGGCGAGACACGCTCCTCCTCGAACGACGTAGCCAGGTAGTCAGCTGAGATCCGCCAGCACCGCCCCACCCAGCGACTGCATCGTCGACGATCCATTGATAACGGCGATCCATGATTCGGATCGCAGCGCCGGCCCTCGCCTGGACCCAGACGCGACCTTCGGGTTCTCGACCTGCAGCTAGCCTGGACTCAGCCTGTCGGTGGCGGTCGTCGGCACCAGTAGGTACCTGTTGCGCCGCTCGGGCATCCTCCAAACGCCGCAGCCTGGGACAGCCGCATCCCGCCGCAGCCATGCACCGACGAGAGCAACCGAGCGCCGAGGTCGAAGCGACCGAGCGGATCGGCGCTGACCGCTACGAACGGACTGAAACCCATGTCACCGACCGCAACGGGTCCCGGGCACGGTTGTTGGCCACCCAGGCCGGCGACATCGAGCTGCGCATCCCCAAGCTGCGCAAGGGCTCGTTCTTCCCGTAGATCCTGGAACCGCGCCGGCGGATCGACCAGGCCCTGTACGCGGTGGTGATGGAGTCCTACGTCAACGGGGTGTCGACGAGAGCGGTCGATGATCTGGTCGCGGCGTTGGGGGTCGACTCGGGGATCTCCAAGTCCGAGGTGTCCCGGATCTGCGCCGGTCTCGACGACATCG
>Ga0209048_10004504_pt1 | contig 13319 bp, 13 predicted proteins | sample FrelakmetCRP12CR_FD_187146 | JGI IMG/M metagenome (GOLD analysis project Ga0209048, IMG submission 187146) | Freshwater lake sediment microbial communities from the University of Notre Dame, USA, for methane emissions studies - CRP12 CR (SPAdes)... | ecosystem: Environmental > Aquatic >... | reverse complement strand
CTTCTCCTTCGGGTTGGAGGAGCATACAGGCAGCCACACCAGTGATCTGTACTACTACGATCTGGGAGGCAGACTGCCAGGTAGCCTGGATAACCGCTCAGACAATGAAGATTCTGTGATACTGTCCATCTTATTGCAGGTCATATGATATACTTTCCTCAGAAACTCTTTTCATGTGTCACCTATTAACCTGGATAAAACGTAGTATGTCTCGTTCAACCAATTACACGCTCACCTTCACCTGCCCTTGTGGTGAAGTGTTTAACAGCCAAATTTATGAATACGTCAACGTTTCGACAGACCCGCAGCTGCAATACACAGTGTTGGCCGGCCTGTTGAATGTATCTTCGTGTCCCGCCTGCGGGAGACGATCCGCTATCTCGCGCCCATTTATCTACTCTGATTCAGTCCATAAGCTGCTTGCATATGTTTACCCGCGTAATGATGTGCCTGAAGAAGCGCGGTTAATGATTCTTGATAAATTGAGCGATGTGTATACATCCATTGTGGGCGATAGCGAAGAACACTCTAACAATGGGAATGGCCGGGAAAATGATGGCACGCAGAATGCTGTCTATCTATCAAATCAGGCCCAGGAAATCCCGCCATTGCAAGTTGTCTTTGGAACGGATCAATTGCATATACTTATCAATGCAGTCCTAAGTCAGGAAGAGCGCCTTGGCAGAATTGCATTGAATACCTATAGTCGTGACAGCGCCGAACGCGGACAGTTCCTGCATATAGCACGTAAACTTGCTCAAGAAATGCAATGCCAGATCGAGGTGGAAGATCTGGCCGATGAATTTACCATCTGGATGTTCGGATCGCGCCGCCAGATTGGAGCTATTATGAGAGAATTGGCTGCACGATGATAGGTAAAATTAGGGAAGGGGCGATGATACTGTGATTACGATTGGGGTGCTTACTATCAGCGATAGCGGGGCGAAAGGTGCAAGGCAGGATACCAGCGGCGAAAAGATCAGAGAAATGGTCACGCAACTACCCGAAGCAGTTATCAGTGCAGGCGCAATTATCCCTGATGAAAGCGATCTGATCGAGGGAACATTGTGCGAATGGAGTGATGACAGGCACCTTAATCTTATTATCACAACAGGAGGTACAGGACTGGCTCCACGCGATATCACACCAGAAGCAACAAAGGCTGTCATCGACCGGGAAGCTCCTGGGATTGCTGAAGCTATGCGTGCCGTGAGTCTCCAACATACGCCGTTCGGCATGCTTTCCAGAGGTATCGCAGGCATGCGAGGTCGTACTCTCATTATCAATCTTCCTGGCAGTCCCAAAGCCGTGAAAGAGTGCCTTGAGTATGTTCTACCTGTGTTGCCCCATGCCATCAATCTTCTTGTCGAGGGTCCTCGAGAACACTAGTTGATGTCTTCTGAAATCCCCATTTTCATGTATCATGGCCATGATGACACTGTATTTGCGGTTGCATGGTCGCCCGATAGTACCTCAATAGCTTCAGGGTCAAGAGATAAGACCATCCACATCTGGAATGCATTGACAGGAACAGTCAATCGCATCTATCGGGATCATGCTTCATACCTGCTCTCAGTTGCCTGGTCGCCCGATGGGAAATACATTGCCAGTGGTGATAGTGGAGGAGTTGTGCAGGTGTGGGAGGCAGATACAGGTAGAAATATTGTCTCTTATCATGGCCATACGAGATTTGTGCGTAGCCTCGCCTGGTCTCCAGACTGCTCACACATCGCTTCCGCTGGAGACTTTGGGGATAACACGGTTCAGATATGGGACGCATGTAGCGGTCACCTCCTATATACGCATAAGCAGCAATATAGAATATTTGGCGTTTCCTGGTCGTCTGATGGTAAACGAATTGTCTCTGGTAGCTTTGATGGTTCAGTACAAACCTGGGATGCAATGACTGGCCTCGACATTGCGAGGTATCGAGATCTTTCCAGCCCGATTTACGCGATTGCCTGGTCTCCAAATGGCGCATATATCGCCTCCGGTGGCGAGGATAAGACAGTACAGGTGTGGGAAGCGACTACGGGGAAGAACATTTTCATCTATAAAGGCCATAACAATGCAGTGAAGTCGCTAGCCTGGTCGCCTGATAGCAAGTATATTGCCTCTGGAGGTGATGATAAAACGGTGCAGATCTGGGAGGCAGCTTCTGGGAAAAGTATCACGACGTATAGAGGTCACACAAGATGGGTACGTACAGTTGCCTGGTCGCCAGATGGGCAGTATATTGCTTCAGCGAGTGATGAAACAGTGCATGTATGGCAGCCATGTTGATTTACTCGTCTTTCAATCCCTTTTTCAATTCCCTGACAAAGCCAATCATTCCTTCGATCCATGTCATTTCAGGTTCGCGCTTGACCTGCTGCTGGCGACGTATGAAAGCTGCCTGTGCTTCTGCTTGTTGTTGCTTCTCCCTGCGTTGCATGTCGTAAGCTGCGCGTTTTTTCGGGTCGCGCAACACTTCGTAGGCTTCGTTGAGACGTTTGATTTGAGTATCCCGAGCATCCTGATTCAGGTCGGGATGATGGAGACGGGCAAGGCGGCGATACGACTTTTTGATTTCAGAAGTGCTTGCTGAAGATGAGACTTCAAGAATAGCGTAGTAATCCAGCATTATACACCCGTGCTTCCGAATCCACCTCTCCCTTGACCCATTTCATCGACCTCGTCCCAACGTACATGCATGACCGGAATAAAGATCCCCTGGGCAATACGTTCTCCACGTGTGACCGTCACCGCTGCCTCTCGGAAATTGAAGACCTGCACCTTCAACTCATCACCCTCGCCACAATAGTCTTGATCGATGATGCCAACGCCATTTGGGATGAGTAACCCTTTTCTAAGCGGGGTGCTACTTCTCAATGTCAGCATCAGCACATAGCCAGCAGGTATCTTTACAATGACATTGCTGGGGATAAGCTCCACTGTTCGAGGTGCAATCTCTGTTTCTTCACGGCACATCAAATCAAAACCAACCGAACCCGCTGTAGCGTAGGTAGGTAGCGGTAAATCTGCATCAATGCGTTTGATTGCAACTTGTAAGAGTTGCGAAGAAATATCCATGTCTGCTATTCTAGAGGAGACACCCCGCAACGTCAAGTGATAGCTTTACTGAGGGAAGTAGTGCAACTAGTGGGCATACGCTCCAGACTCATAGTAACAAGCATTCTATTATGCCTGGCACTGGGAGCAACGATATTCTGTGCTTTTCAGACCATACGGGCAATACAGCGTTTTCAACTCGCTCGTTCGCTCGCGTATCAGGATGATGTAAATGCAATCCAGCCCTGGATGACCATCCACTATATATCTCATGTCTATTCTGTTCCCGAAGAGTATTTGGCAGGGTCCTTAAACATCACTACTATCAGACCTGTCGCCCGTGTTCCTCTTCGTACTCTAGCAGTGCGCTATAATCGATCAGTCGATGGCATCATCAGGGATCTTCAAACAGCTATCAAAATCTATCGAAAACAAAATCCTCACCGTCTTTCCTTCTCCGACTTGCATGTCAATGCGTTGCTTGCATTGGAAAGGAGTATGACGTGAGCAATCTTCTATCTCTTTTACTCACTTTCCTCCAGAGTTATGGGTATGTTGGGCTCTGGATCACCGTCTTTGTGGCAGCCGTTGGCATTCCAATTCCCATCACACTCTTATTGCTGGCCGCGGGAGCCTTTGCGGCACTGGGTGATTTCAATCTGGCACTTCTTTTTGTCATCTCCTTTAGCGCATTGATATGTGGGGACAACACTGGTTACTGGATTGGCCGCATCTGGGGCAGCAGAGCCTTGAACTGGATCGAACGTTCAAAAAGGTGGAATCATCTCATTCCACCTCAGCGAATTGCGCAATCGCGCCAATATTTCCGGCATCGAGGTGGATGGGCAATTTTTTTGAGCCGTTTTCTCTTCTCGGCATTAGGTGGTATCATTAACTTGCTTTCCGGTTCAGAACTCTATCCTTATCCTTACTTTCTCTTTTTTGACAGCTCTGGAGAGGCACTGGGTGCAATTATTCCACTTTCGCTTGGTTATGTTTTTGGAGCGAGTTGGGAAGCTGTAGGAGACGTGTTAGGATATTCCTCATTTTTAATTTTGAGTCTGTTGATAGTCATTTTATTAGTGTCTCGTTTGATAAGAAACGTGCGAATCTTGAGACAAGCACTAGCGACAAACGCCAATCAGGCAGGAGGTACTGAGAGCAACCTTGAGGAAGTCCCTCTTAATGCGAATGTTGAGATTTCAACTAAATCATCTGGCAATTTGCCACTTTTATGAGTCTGATACGTATTAATTAGTAGAAGTATTGATGTAGGCTCCGGGGGACAAAAAAGTATGTTATGCCTGCTCTCATCGCAGATATGAAGCACATTCATAGCCCTATCGGTTGATGAAAGGAGGTATTTGCGTTATAATTAGAGTATCGAAGGAATATTTTCTGTTCTTTCTGTGTTTACTATAGAGGATAGAGAGACAGAATTATGTGCGTCTATAACTTCCTCCCAACTCGGTACTCAGATACAGTGTCCAAATCTAAGGTTTACTTTCCCTGAGTATAGGATCGAACCGACTGAGGAGAATGCTATCTTGCTGCTTAAGATGCTACTGTTCATGGAGGGCGCAAAATGATTGAATTAGAGAATGCTACTACAAGAACCCCACTTGTTCTGGATGATGCAGACACAGTAAATACCGATCTTACTAAGCAATGCGGTGAAATTGTCGATCGGTTGCTAACAAAAGATCTTGAATATAACGAGGAAGACATAGAGAACGTTGGCAAGGACGAACAGGAGTTTGAAGAAGATATCTCAAATCTGGATACATCTCCTCTTGAATTAGAAGAATTGTCAGATACACCTGACGATCTCGCTCAGTTACCGACCCCACCAGACATTGAAAATCCCTCTATACTGGCTTTGCCAAAAATCGTAGCAGACGATGTACCCCCTATCAGACGTGTGCCAATGCGCCGTCGCCGTTCTGAAGATCAGGACGAGAATGCTGTCAATTCTACTGATGCAGGTGAATCGGACGCGGTAATGACGTACCTTCGCGAGATTGGGCGCGTGCCTATGATTACGCACGAAAGAGAAATCGAGCTTGCCCAACGCATCGAAATGGGCGATCGTGATGCAATGAAACAGTTCATTCTGGCGAATCTGCGACTGGTAGTTAGTATTGCTAAGCGTTACGTTGGACGCGGCCTTACCTTGCTCGATCTCATCCAGGAGGGCAACATTGGCTTGATCCGTGCGGTGCAACGCTATGATTGGCGGCGCGGCCATAGGTTCTCCACTCATGCTACATGGTGGATTCGCCAGGCCATCAGCCGGGCCGTTGCTGATAAAGGTAGAACTATTCGTCTTCCTGTCTATGTAAACACCGCTTTAAACCGCATCCGCAGGGAACGCCAGCGCCTTTTGCAGGAGCTTGGTCGTGAACCTACTGAAGAAGAGTTGGCAGAAGCAACAGGCCTGGATCCCATTCGCATGGTGGAATTACAATCTGCTCCCGGCGCTCCTATCTCGTTAGAGTTGCCTGTTGGCGAGGATGAAGAGCAAGAACTGGGAGATGTGCTTGCCGATACAGAGTCTGCATCGCCTGAGGATATAGCTACAACTCAAACGTTAAAGGATGAAGTTCAGCGCGTGCTCGAATCCGTGTTGACTCCTCGCGAGCGCCTTGTTTTACAGTTACGCTTTGGTCTTGGCAATAGTCAGGCACATCCTTTGGAACAAGTGGGACGCGAACTGGGCATTACTCGTGAGCGCGTGCGGCAGATCGAGGCGGGAGCGCTGGCTAAACTACGCCAGCCACCTGTATTAGAGCGACTACGCGGCTAATAAAAAGAAAACCAGGGCGTTTGTACCAAAGGCATAAACGTCCTGGTTTTTTATCGTTTCTTACTCTTCCCTAAATCCCGTTCGACATGCATGACACCCTTGACCTTCTCAAGTCGAGTGAACACGCGCTGTAACTGCTCCAACCCATCGATCTCTAGTGTAGCACTGATAATGGCTGTCTCCTTGCCCAAACTGACATTTGAGCTTACAGAAGCCATGTTGACCCCAATTTCAGAGACAACCGTGGCAATATCACGAATCAACCCTGAACGGTCACGAGCAGTAATCATCACAGGGGCAAGGTAATGCTGGTAGCCCATCGTCGTCCAGCTAACATTTACCAGCCGTTCGCGTTCGCGTTCTCGATAACGGCCAATATTTTTACAGTCTGCGCGGTGAATAATAGCGCCCTTCCCGCGACTGATGAAGCCCACAATCTCATCTCCGGGTAGAGGGCAACAGCAGTTCGCCAGACTGGTTAACAATCCACTGACACCTGCCACCTGCAAATGAGCCGAAGGCAACTGTTTGCTTATTCCAGGAAGAGTAAGTGGTTCATCTTCCTCTTTTACCTCTTTGCCGTCTCTCTGCTCGCGTTGTTGCCAGAAATCGATGAGTTTCACCGCGACGGCATGCTGCCGAATGTCATCCCATCCAATAGCTGCCAAAACATCTTCAAACGACTCTTTGTGGTACTCATGGGTCAACCAGTTTTGTGCTTCTTCAGTAAACATGTCGACACCACGAACTCCCATCACTTTGAGTTCACGATCCAACCGCTCTCGCCCAATCTGAATATTGATATCCCTCTCATGAATTTTGAGGTAACGTCGAATTTTGCTCCTTGCTGCTGCAGTACGGGCAAAATTCAGCCAGTCACGAGTTGGATGAGCCGTGCGGCTGGTTACGATATCGACAATCTCACCACTTTTCAGCTCGTAGTCAAGAGGAACCATGCGCGACACAAGCCGCTCGTTATCACCGCTCCCACTCTCGGTGATTACACGCGCTCCCGCGCATCTGTCTCCAACTTTCGTGTGGATACGATACGCAAAATCAAGCGGAGTCGAACCGACGGGCAAATCCTTGACCTCGCCTTTAGGCGTAAACACAAAAATCTGCTCCTGGAAAATTTCATCCCTGACGGCTTCTACAAATTCGGTATCATTGGCGGTAGCAGACCGTAATTCTCGTTGCCAGTCTGTGAGCTGGCGTAACCATGTGAGCAGTTCTTTAGCGGAAGCGGTAGCATGGTCGCCGACATCCTTATAATGCCAGTGCATCGCTACGCCATGTTCCGCCATCTCGTTCATAGCAAAGGTGCGGATCTGAATTTCTACAAGCTGATCGTCCAGGCAGAAAACCGTTGTATGTAATGCCTGGTAGCCATTCGGTTTAGGATTTGCGATAAAATCCTTGATACGCCCATCTTTAGGTTTCCACAGGCTGTGCACATGGCCAAGCGCGACATAACAATCAGGTGTTGAATCTACCAGAATACGGAACGCGATGATATCGTGGATCTGGCTAAAATCGGCGGAAGCTTTGAGATCTTCCAGCCGTTCAACATCTCCAGCATTGCGTTGTAGTTTCTTATAAAAACTGTACAGGTGCTTCACTCGCCCGGAGACTACAGCGTGCAAACCAAGCTTCTGCATTTCTTCGCTTAAGACGGCGCAGACCCGATCTACATACGAACGCCATTGTTTGCTCTCTGCTTCCACCTCGCTGCGTACCCACTCGTACTTGTCCGGTTCAAGAATTTCAAACGCCAGGTCTTCCAACTGGCTCTCCACAATCGACATTCCCAGCCGTCCCGCCAGAGGTGCGTAAATTTCGCGCGTCTCTTCGGCCATCGTCAGCATTTCCTGCTGGCTTGCGGAGGATCTATGTGCTGATATCATAAGCATTGCATGCAATCGATATGCAAGCTTGAGCAAGACGACACGGGGATCCTCTGACATAGCGAAAAACATTTTCCTGACGGTCTCAGCTTGCTGCCGGCGCAACGCTTCGCGTATCCGCTGCTTCTTCTGCTCGCGGTTACTTTCGTTCTCACTTGCGGCTGTATTCGTCACACCCGCCTTCTCAGGAGCAATCAATTGAGCTCCAACACGCTTTTTGCGCTCCAGTATATTCATGCGTAACATACTTCCCACGACACGCGCGACAGGAGTTCCAAGCTTCGTTTCCACGTCTTCAAGCGATAGCAGATCGGAATCAACTGCTTCGAAGACCAGGCCGGATGCTACTCCAACCGCATCTATATGCATGATTTGAGCGAGAATCGTTGCTATAGCCAGGGCGTGCTCTAATGGGGGGATAGCTCTCTCACCTTGAACACCTTCGCAGGTTTCGCGCGCAAGCTGAAGTGCTCGTGAAACCTGCTCAACATCAGCAGGGGGCATATACTGCTCTACAATTTCGAGTAGCTGTTGTGCCTGCCTTGCCGTTGTCTCATCCGCTGCAAATTGTGTGTGTAAGGACGTATGTATCATAAAAATTTCCAATTTGTCGTATATGAAGAATGAATAAGCATCTATCCAGCTCTGCGGCCTAGATCGCGACTAACGCTTACTACATTCTTTATCTGTTGCAGCCGTTCGAAGATTGGCTCGATTTGATTCATCGAAGTAATCTCTAATGTGGCTGTAATGACAGCTTTTTGCAATGAGGCATTCGTCGTTGTAGCTACTGCCGTCAAATTGATACCAGCATCAGCAACGACCGCTGCTACATCGCGTAATAGACCTGCCCGATCATGAGCAATAATGATGATGGGTGTTAGATAATTCTGAGGCTCAATTTGCAACCAATTGACCTCAATCAAACGCTCAGGCTCCTGTCCACGGTAACGCCGCAGCGTTCGACAGTCGCTGCGATGGACCATGATACCTTTATTTGGATTCAGGACACCCACAATAGAATCACCGGGAAGTGGACAGCAACAATTCGCCAGTTTAACATATGCCTGTGACGTCTCATGTTCACCAATGCTACTAAAATGTCCGTTTATTACAGTTTCTGCCTCTGGCTTTATCTCGCCACGTGTCTGCATGAGCGGCGTAAGATAGTCAAGCACTTCTCCTGCCGATATGTCCTCTCGACCTAATGCTATATAGAGCTCATCAACTGAGTTGTATTTTTTTGTCGAGTTGAAATGTAAGAGATCCTCATCGTGTACAACTCGTAATCCCGATGCTCCCACAGCTTTCAGCGCCAGATCCAACCGCTCACGGCCCAATTGCAGGTTTACCTCACGCTCGTATATTTTCAAGTAGCGGCGTATCTTTGTGCGAGCAGTTGCGGTTCGAGCGAATGAGAGCCAATCGCGTGTCGGATGGGCCTCCTCGCTCACCAGGATATCCACAATCTCGCCGCCTTTGAGTTCGTAATCGAGCGGGACAACGCGCGTTACCAGACGACCACCATCATCCAAATTGGTAATGATACGTGCGCCGGCACAATGATCGCCAATATCAGTATGAATTCGATACGCCATATCCAGTGGTGTTGAACCTCGTGGCAAATCTTTCACTTCACCCTTGGGCGTAAATACAAAAATTTGCTCCTGAAAGATATCACCTTTGACAGCTTCCACAAACTCATCCGCATTTTGTGGCAATTCGCGCTGCCACTCACGTAGTTGTTCGATCCAGGCAATCATTTCTCGGGTTGAGAGTCGAGCTGCGCCACGTTCTTTCAGATACCAATAGCTGGCAATACCATAATCAGCAATACGCTGCATTTCATGTGTGCGAATCTGGATTTCCGCTAGCTGATTGTCCAGGCAAAACACTGTGGTATGCAGCGACTGGTATCCATTTAGCTTGGGCGTGGCGATAAAGTCTTTTATTCTTCCGTCTTTAGGACGCCATAATGCATGGATATGTCCCAGGACCAGATAACAATCCTGAATACTGTCGACCAGGATACGATAAGAAACAAGATCATGTATCTGACTGAGTTCATCTCCACTCTGCTCTAATTTACGATTGATACTGGCCAGGTGTTTCTGCCAGGGATGAATCTCCGCGTGAATCTCCGCTTTCTGCATCTCATCCTGTAATGCCTGGCAAATCCTATCGATTGTAGGCTGGCGTTTTTGTATTTCTTCTGCGACTTCACGAGCAAGATTGGTATATTTTTCAGGTTCCAGGTAGCTAAAAGATAGATCTTCCAATTCAGCCTGCACCAATGCCATACCCAGGCGCCTGGCAAGCGGCGCGTAAATCTCTCGTGTCTCACGGGCCTTGTTTTGCTGCTGTGCCTGATTCATGACACTGAGAGTGCGCATATTATGCAATCGGTCTGCTAATTTGAGCACAACAACGCGTGGGTCCTCTGCCATAGCTAGCAGCATTTTTCGCACAGTCTCTGAACGTTGGCGTTTTTTCATATCACGTGCGAGGCGTTGCTTTTGCTCCATCTGTTCAGGCGTATGTGCTGCTCCAGGCCCTCCAGCATTCGTTGATAGCGATAAAGGAAACGTCTGTGCGCGAGTCACTTCTTGTGTTCCTATTACATCGGCCGGATCCAATGGATTTCCTGCCAGGCTATCGAATTTGGTGACTCCATCGACAATGTTTGCAACCGCATCCCCAAATTGTTGTCGTAACTCATTTAAGGTAAAATCAGTATCTTCAACCACATCATGCAGCAAAGCTGCCACTATGCTATCTGCATCAATACGCATATCGGCAAGTAAGAGCGCAACTTCCAATGGATGTTGTATATAGGGCTCTCCAGAGCGACGCACAGTTCCCTGGTGAGCTTGATTTGCAACATAATAGGCACGTTGAATCGCCTCCATGTCATGTGGATTCAAGTATTGGCTAACCTCTGCCAATAGGTCTTCAAAGGTCACATGCGAAAACGCAATAGACTCTTCTTCACCTGGATTCACGGCCATCATTGGAAAACCTCTAGATTTTTGATAATACCTTTTACGATAGTCTAGAACACAAACGATTACAATGCAATAATATGTAAAGTTCCCTTTGTATTGTTTGTTACGGATAACATCTAGACAATGTCACTGAATAGCAGCACGAATAGGAAAATATATGTTCTTTGACTGTAAGGAGGAAAAGCTTCTGATAGTGACGACTCCCTAGCCATGAATGGCAGGGCTTCTCAAGTTTCCTTGAACGCTCCGTCCGAGCGCAAGAATGTTGATGGCGGCATTGTGGTCACGGTCTAACTCAGTGCCACACTCGCAAGAGTGCCACCGTTCGCTGAGTTCCTTTTTACGGACTTGCCCACAGCCACTACAGCTTTGGCTGGTGTATCTGGGGTTCACGAACAGTACGTCTCTACCAGCGTTTGCAGCTTTATAGGTACAGAACTGTTGGAACATCGCCCAACCAGCATCGACAATACTTTTGTTTAACCCGCCTTTCGCAGCCGCTCCGTTGGGAAGATACGTCCCGTTTGCATCCTGTTTGGGCTTTGGACGTTTGCTCATATGAGCGGGTTGCAACTCCTCAAAGACCATCAGCCCATAGGATTGTACCAGGGAGTCAGAGGCTTTGTGTAGGAAGTCACGGCGTTGGTTCGCTACTTTCCTGTGAGCCTTGGCAACCTGCTTGACCGCTTTCTTCCGACGAGCGGAGCCACGTTTCTTTCTGGCCAGGGATTGCTGCAAGCGTTCGAGTTTCTGCTCACCCTTGCGGTAGTAGCGCGGGTTCTCTATCGTACTTCCATCTGAGAGCGTGGCAAAGTGGAGCAAGCCAAGATCAATGCCTACTGCCTCATGACAGACTTCCAAGGGTTCTTGTTCCACTTCACAGGCAAACACGACATACCAACCCTCACCCTCACGTTTGATGGTGCAGGTCTTGATGGTTCCCTTGATCTCTCGATGCAGTTTGATCTTGATGCTCCCTATTTTCGAGAGACAGACACGGCTATCATGCGTCAAGGAAAAGCCTCCTTGCGGATAGGTGATGCTATCAAAATGGTTCCTCCCTTTGAAGCGAGGAAACCCAGGAGTAGTGCCACGTTTGCAGCGAGCAAAGAAGGCTTTGAATGCCTTGTCTGCTTTGCGTAGCACATCTTGCAGCACCTGTGAGTGGATATCCCTGTACTCTTCTCTGATGGCTTTGATGTCAGGGAGTTGGTTCGCTTGATCGTAGTAGGTGATGTGGTTACCCGCCATGCGGTAGGCATCACGCCGTTCCTGAAGCGCGGCGTTGTAGAGTTCTCTGGCACGTTCAAGCGTCCAGGTGAGCGTGTGTATCTGTTTCCTGGTCGGGTACAATCTGAATTTGTATGCTTGCTTAGACATACTTTTGATTCTCAATATACTGCTTGATGACGCTCAAGGGTGCTGCACCCACCGTACTCACAAAGTAGGAGTTCGTCCAGAGTGTCGGCATGCGAGTTTTGAGCGATGGGAACGCTTGACGCAAGAGACGAGATGAACGCCCTTTCATGAGCCTGACTAACCGATGTATGCCGAATTGCGGGTCTACCTCTACCAGCAGATGCACATGATCGGGCATGATCTCCACACGCAATACCTCTGCTTGATGCTCCTGGCATACCTCACCAATGATGGCTGTCAATTGCTCGGCTACTCCATTCACAAGAACTTTACGACGATATTTAGGACACCACACCACATGATACTTGCAAGAGTAGTAGACGTTCCGATTGGACTTGTAGGCTTGCTTCGTGTTCATGCAAACATTATACAGCAACGCGCTACTTACTGTCAAGGAGTCCACTCCACCCTCCTCCAAACAAGGAACGCGCCTCATATCCCTACTGCTAAAGCAGAGGGTTTTACGGCGCGGCTTGATAAAATGAAGTCCCTATTAGTAAAAACGTTCACATAGACACGAAATAAAAAAGAAGCAAGGCCACGAATTCACCTGACCTTGTCTCTTTGTTTTGATCGTTCTATCTTCATCCAAGAAACAGCTGGATGTGATGGTACTCACTAACAATCCGGTACTTGTTCAGTACAGGAAAAACCAAATAGCGTTGAAACGCTTAGTCTCGTGCTACTCGGACCTTGTCATAGCATGTGCTGCAATAAACAGGGCGATCATTCTTGGGTAAGAATGGTACCTGCGTCTCGGTTCCACACTCGGCACATATGACAGTATGCATTTCGCGTGGGCCACGATCACGGTTACCTGAACCAGACGAACTACGACGTGCTGCCCGGCATTCAGGACACCTGCCAGGCTGATTCATCAAACCTTTTTGCTGGTAAAATTCTTGTTCACCTGCAGTGAATGTGAAGTCGTTTCCACATTCGCGACATCTAAGGGTTTTGTCTTCGAAACTCAACTAGGGACCTCCTTGTGATATGTTGGTATTCCTCCGGGTCCATATCTTAGCAGATGTCACCAGTTGTCTGTCACCCCTAGCAGCGCGGGACTAAATGTTCTGGAAGAGCACTGTATGCCAGACCAAGATCGGATACCGCATGCAAGCATACACCATAAAT
>Ga0209048_10004503_pt1 | contig 13320 bp, 17 predicted proteins | sample FrelakmetCRP12CR_FD_187146 | JGI IMG/M metagenome (GOLD analysis project Ga0209048, IMG submission 187146) | Freshwater lake sediment microbial communities from the University of Notre Dame, USA, for methane emissions studies - CRP12 CR (SPAdes)... | ecosystem: Environmental > Aquatic >... | reverse complement strand
CACCGCAACCGGATGATCGCAACGTTCCTTAACCGGTTTGAGCAGGGCTCTGACCGGTTGCACAAGGAGCGCAGGCAGCTGGGTCTTAAGAAATACTCTGAGGAACTGATCCGGGTCGCGGACCGGATCCATGAGCTTGCCCAGGATAATGCCTACGATGTACGAAATCTGATGGTCCACTTCGATCGTCAACGGGAACTCAGCGACAGCGAGGGTGGGATTACCAGTCACCATGGTCCGGTAAGCTATATTCAATAAAAAGGAGGGTTTTAGATGGATTCAAAAAAGATATCAAAAAAGAATGGCGGGGCAGATTTACCCCAGCAGAAAGAAGAAGACTTCAAGGGGAAGGATGTCACCGAGATCATCTGTATCATCGACCGGAGTGGCTCGATGGAATCGATCCGATCGGATGCGATTGGCGGATTCAACCGTTTCCTCGCAGATCAGCAGGAACCTGAGGATCCTGCCCGACTCACCATGGTACTTTTCGATGACCAGTATGATGTTACCTACAATGGCGCGGAAATCCACACGGTGCCGGCCCTGACAAAGACGACCTTTGTCCCACGGGGCATGACCGCTCTCCTGGATGCTGTCGGCAAGACGCTGAATACGGTATCGGCCCGGCTTTCAGAAATTCCGGCCGATGACAGGCCGGAAAAGGTCATCGTGGCAATACTGACAGACGGACATGAGAACGCCAGCAAAGAGTTCTCTCTTCCCGTTATTCGCGACATGATCTCCCATTATTCAACTGACCTGAAATGGGATTTCATCTACCTTGCCGCGTCCCAGGATGCATTTTCCGAGGCCGGACAGATGGGAATCTCGGCTGACAACACGTTACAGTTTACTGCCAACAAAGCAGGCATTCGCGGTTCCTACGACAACATTTCACAGGCAATGGAGATGAAGAGGAAATATAACGATATCAAAAACTGGAAGGAGCGGCATGATAGTGATCCCGATGCATAAAAGGTGTAAATAATTATGAGCAGTGAAAATCCGTCAGGAGTTATTTCCCTGCCAAGGATCCAGGGGGGCGTTGTTACACGGATGACAGTGCTCCCCTCTAAAGGGGTAATTTGCTATCTGGAAATTGAGACGAGTGAGTCGAGTATCTCGTTTCCTGATCCGCTCAAGTTTGACTTGGATGCGGAGATCAACATCCAGAGAATAGTCATCGTTGGTAGTTCGGGTCTGGACCACCAATAAGCTCGGAGGAAAAGATATGGAAGCCATAGGACAGTCTGGAATGTTTGTAGAGAACAGGGTCACAGAAAAATCAGGCCCGGTTGATTATGTAATGCTGAGCAGTGAAAATCCGTCAGGGATTATTTCGATTCCAAAGATCCGGGGGGGTGTTGTTACACGGATGACCGTGAACCCTGCGAGCGGTGTAATATCAGAGATTTTTATTGAGACGAGTGAGTCGAGCATATCGTTTCCCGAAGAAGTCAGGTTTGATCTCGATGCGAAGATCAACATCCAGAGAATCATCATTGTTGGTGGCTCTGGTATGGACCATCAATAATTTTAGAGAAAAAGAAATGGATTATCAGGCCAAACACTCGTTCAGACAGAAAACTCATGGAATGACGATGTATTGCACCAATGTCTGAAAGGTATGGTTGAAAATGAAAACAATCCCAACCACGGAAAATTACACAAAAGTTTGGTGCAATGATGGAAGAAATAATCAAAGAGAACGAGCGAAAGGAGGTGCACCATGAGATACTTTTTAAAAACACCGTGTATTTACTGCAAACACCTTAATCCGGAAACTCTCGATTGGCACTGTGAAGCGTTCCCGGACGGAATCCCGGAAGATATAATAAACGGAAATTTCAATCACACCATTCCCCACGAAGGCGATCATGGCATCCAGTTTGAGAAGATTGTAGATAAAGTCGAACACAAAATACCCGCACAGCAGACAACAATTTCAAAAAACGACATGCAGAAAGTAATGGACATATCAACGAAATATTTTATACAAGACCCATTTATTAGTGATAGTGCAATGGGCGGTTTGATTGTTAAATTCGACGGTGATTTTTGGTATTGGGGTGAATTCGCGAAAGAATGGTTTCGTGACATCACATTATGGAAATCGAATTTTTGTAATGGAGAACTATCTCATATTACGGAGGAAGAGGCAATGAGATTAATTGAGGAGCGTGAACGTGTCTTTAACAGATAAAGAGCGTCCGTTCACTGGAGCGTATAAAATAGCCGGAATTAACCCGGTGACCAAAAAAGATGAAGAACTGATCCGTTCTCCATTAAAAGCAAGTCGAACGAGCAGGGGCTCCACTCTTCCTTCCCAGTGTCCAGGAAACACCGGGCAGCTTGCTCAATCCGATGAGAAAGGAAAAATATTGAAAAAATTGATTGTTGATGATCAAGATACGGTTCTCTCTCTTTTAAAACGACAGATCACTCCAGTGAAAATTCCAACCAATTAAATCAATTTACAGATCTTTTTTTACCAAACCTTATTCCCGTCCCCTCCCAACATACCATTATTTACAACAGGTGAATCCCCATGACTTCCATCACTATCTACGACGGCGCAGAATCGATTGGCGGTAATAAGATCTTTGTAGAAGAAGGTGGACGGGGCGTCTTTCTGGACTTCGGCACGAATTTTAATACAACCGCTAAGTTCTTTTCAGATTTTTTACAGAACCGCACCTCCCGCGGGATCAACGATGCACTTGCCCTCGGCATCATCCCGAAACTGGACAACTACCGCAGCGACCTCAAGCCCTCGGATGTAAATACAGCGGTTTATCCGCACCTCAACATCGATGCCATCCTGCTCTCCCATGCTCATGTTGATCATTGCGGCGCTATCGGATACCTGGATGAAAAGATTCCCATTATTGCCTCAGCGACAAGCATCGCTATCCTCAAAGGGATGCAGGACACAACCCTGACCAGCACAGATGTGGTGTATCTGGGAAAGAAAGTGCCTTCTGATGAAAAAGGTATGAGGGTCAAGTCTGATAATGATGAATTGGTAGGACGCAATTTTTATGCAACTGCAGCACCGTCAGCGAAATTAAAGGATTTTCTTGCCGAAAAGCCTAAAGGACCGAAATCAAAAAAGACCTTGACGCCCGGCATCCTCTCTCGCCATGAGGAACTCGACCTCCCTTTCGAAGTACTTGCATATGACATGGATCACTCCATCTACGGGGCCACTGCTTACATGCTTACCGGGGACGCGACAATTGCCTATACCGGGGATTTCCGGCTTCACGGGAAGTATGGCAATACCTCAAAAAAATTTATCAGTGCCGCAAAATCCGCATCAGTGCTAGTCATCGAGGGCACACGGGTAGAGCGGAGTGGAGAATCAAAGGATGATGAGACCGTTTCGGAAGATTCCGTCCGGGAGATCTGCCGCTCAACGGTTGAATCTGCGGGAAAGGATCTCGTGATTGCCGATTTCGGGCCCCGCAACTTCGAGCGCCTCGAGACGTTCCAGGCAATTGCACAAAAGACCGGACGGCAACTTGTGGTAACCGCTAAGGACGCATACATGTTCCTTGCACTAAACTGTGCGGATCATACCTGTTCAACGAAAGACCTTCTAATCTACAATGAGTTAAAAGACCGAAGGAACATAAAATGGGAGACTGAAGTGGTCATGCAGCAGTTCGGGAATAAGTACCTCTCCTGCGATCAAATCCACGCGGCACCTGAGAAGTACATTCTTTGCTTTTCCACGTATGACCTTAAGCACTTGCTCGACATCAAACCGGACCAGGGTACGTATATCTACTCGGCCTGCGAGTCCTTCTCGGAATCAATGGACCTTGATTTTAAGATGCTCTGGAACTGGCTGGATTACTTCGGGTTCGATGTGAAAGGGTTCGGTGTTTCTGAAGAGAATGGTAAAGAGGCTGTTTCGTTTGACAAGGAATACCATGCCTCAGGTCACGCATCGCAAAAGGACCTTGCGTGGACAATCGACACGATCGATCCTGAAGTGATCATCCCCATCCACACGGAAAACCCGGCATGGTTTGCAGAGAAGTGGGAGAACACGCGGATCGTGCATGACGGTGAACGCATTGAGTTCTGATTCAGTCTACATCACGATGACGGGGAGGTCCATTTGGGCTCTCCTGAATGCATACTATGCAGTGCTTCGTGAAACTAAATTCCGTCCCACGCATATTATCATCCTGTCCGAAACCGAGCACGGTGGGCAGATTCCGGTAGTGAAAAAAGGGCTCGCCATACTCTCAGAAGGATTCGGGATCGCTCCCCAGGTTGACGTGGAGCAGATCCCGATCGGGGATTTTGTTGACGCGGGTAGGAAAATTTCCGCACGGATCAAGACCGGCAGGAAACAGGGAAGTAAAGTTGCCATCGACATCACACCGGGCCGGAAAGCACTGGTTGCCGGGGCACTCATCCCACTTGCCAGTATATCCGTTGATCACGTCTTCTACCTCCAGATCACTTCTACAGACGATGCCGCCAAACCCTATATGATGATTCCGCTCTCATCCCAGCAGCTCAGGGATTTCCGTGCCACATCCCCCCAGGTGTTACCTTGACGAAGGAGGAACGTATCTTCGTCCACGAGCTGCCTCTGCTCCTCAATTACCTCGGATCCACGCTTGAAGTTTCTTATCCTCTCTATGACTTCGATCTTTTTACATCGAGACCCGATAGCAACGGATATCCACTCGAAAGTTTTGGTTCTAGGGAACTGTTCGCAGAAGTCCTTACACCACTCGGCAATGCAGTGCAAGAGATGCCGGCATTCAATGATCTCCTCTCCTGCCTGATGAACAGCGGGATTCTTCCCTATGCCAACCGGGATAGCTTCATAGAAAAACAGCACATGTTTTCGAACCTGAAGAAAGGAGTTCGGTACGGGCTTGATACAAATGTCTTCTACCATGGCCTGCCGCTCAATGCCGGGATTGACCCGGCAGCATTTCTGCTGGTCGAAACAGTCCAGAACGAGATTGAATCATCCTTGAATTACAAGTACTCTCCGCAGCAAATTACCGATCTCAAACGCTCTGCCCGGTTCCAAAAAACGTTGCTGGATGAACTCGTTAATGCCAGGACAAAGCGGGCCCGGCAGGCAGCCCACCTTGCACTGCCCCAGTTCCGCTCCATCCGTGATCGTGCAACCATAGTGCCTGCCGTAGAATCATCATCGTCAGACAAAGAGGCAAACGATCTCATCGTTGTCAAATCGCTCAAAGTGTTCGGAAAAGAAAAGTTCGCGCTGCCAGTGATGCTGACTGCTGATCGAAACCTTGCAACGCTCTGCGATGCGGAGGGTGTTGAACACTTCCTCTTTGAGATGCCTAATGCATTGGGAAAAACTCATTGCACCCAATCAGCATTTACGAACCTGCTTGGGACACTTGCAGGAGTCTTTGGTTTCATCCAGTGCAATTCAACCATCATCTTCGGGGAATTTCGGGGAAAAGGCAGTAGAGGTGATGAACTGAAAGTGCAGTTCCTCAATGAAGTGCTCTACGAACCATTCAAAAAGGATCTTACCCTATGTCGGAAGTTGCAGGAATTGAACATCACCGTATAACTGCTGTCATCTTCGACATGGACAATACTCTGTTTGACTTTGTCGAAGCCAAACTTATAGCATGTGCTGCAGTCATCGCCTACCTGAAGGTCCTTGTTGAACCGGTGGTGCTGCTCAAATATTTCCTCCGTCCCATTCACGGCTTTGAGAGCCATGAAAACATCCGGGACTTTCTCTACGATAATAACCGTTATTCCGAAAATGCATTCACCAGGTGCTGTGCAATCTATGATGAAGAAAAGATCGCCGCGATCAAACCCTATCCGCACGTAGCCGAAACACTCTCGGCATTGCGGAACCGCGGGCTCAAACTTGGCGTCGTCACCGATGCCCTCAACGGTAATGCGCTGAAGCGGCTGAAGAAAGCAGGGCTTGAGGAATTCTTTGATGCCGTCATCACCAAAGATATGTCCGGAAAGGCAAAGCCATCGCTCGAACCCTTCCTGCTTGGGATGCAGTTACTGGGAGTGAGCGCTAACGAGACTATGTTGGTTGGGGACAGCATCCGCAGGGACATTGTGCCGGCAAAAGCGCTGGGGATGCTCGCGGTACATGCGGTGTATGGTGATAGGAATTTCCACGAGGGGGAACGGGATGGGGCGGATTGTGTGATTCATGGGATAGGGGAAGTGATTGGGGTGATATCGGAGTTATAATATGGATCCATTTCTCATCCCGGTTCAACTTTTAATAATCGGAATATACCTTATCAGAATCCCAATTATCAATCGTTTCCCAAAACCTCCCAAAGAGTTTCTCTTGCAGATTGCCAACGATATGAAATTGGATCTTGGGACGCCATGGAAAACCATTTTGGTCCCAGTCCTGGTGATTTTTGTATCATACCTCGGATGGATCCTCTATCATACTACGGTTTTTCACACATTCCCGATATTTCCCAGTACCGATCCACTCCCACTATACATTCTAAATTCAGGGATACTTGCACCCATATCCGAAGAAATTCTGCAATGTTTCTTCCTTACTGTAATATTTATCCTGTTCATCCATATTTACAAAAACAGATGAATTATCGCCATTATGTGCTTTGCAGCATTGACGATTGTCTCATATATTTTTGCAAACGCACACAAAAATCTAACGTCGGTAAATTGGTTGTTGAGATTTTTCCAGTTTATGATCTACGGTGCATTATACTACGTTTATGGCAGGAATTTATTGCCGGCGATAATTGCCCACTCTACATGGAATCTGATTTTGCTCAATCCGGTTGAATTTTAGATTCTTGATAACAGTATCACTTTTACACATATTTCTCCACTAATCCATTCACCCTGTCATCTCCGGATCTCACCCACCGGCTCCCCCTATTTCTGGCTAAAATCCTGTTTTTCAGTCATCCTCGGAAAAAATGGCCCTCTTATTAGTGTTCTGGCAGCCTTTCCGGGGTCAGGATGGGATAAACTAAGTGGCGAAATTCACCTCGATTTAAAGGGCCTTACATGCCAACGGGTGAGGTGTAAATCTGCCGTATTTTGTCAAACAGGGCGATTATTGGGTATATTCTCCACAGGAACAGAAAAAGGCGGTTTTACGAGGTTTTCCAAAACGCAGGTGAAAATCGAGAGAAAATCGGAGCCCGTATAGGACTTATTTCACTCATTTTCAGCATAGGAGATAAAAAAGGGGTATAAAAAGAGGCTATCAAAAGGCCATACAGAACTATTTAATCCCTTATCGCAAGTCATCGGTTAACAGGTAAACAGCCTTCTGATTATTACCGAGGTTTGCATACGCAATGCCCTTATAATAACGTGCACGACCATCTTCCGGATTCAGATCTAAAGCCCGGTTAAAAATTCCAATCGCTTCACGATATCGTTCAAGTTGTATTAAGGACAATCCTTTGTTGCGCAATGCTGTGTCATATTTGGGATCTATTTTTAGGGCTCTCTCAAATGCTCTTAATGCCTCTGAGTGTCTTTTCAGAGCGCCCAATGATGCCCCCCATCCAACCAATGCAATCGTGCTTCGTGGATCAATCTTCAGTGCAAGGTTATACGCGATAAGAGCATCGTCAAACTTTTGCTGATCGAATAAATCATTTCCTCGAATTATCCAAAATTCAGCGCTTTCCATTTTTCTGTTTTTCCTGACGTTTAATTGTCTCAACTAATACTGAAAATACTACAGCTTCGAGTGGATCATCACAGGCAATGAACGCTTCGCTCGAATGCATTTTTGCCAGTTCTACCAATTTTTCACCGTACTGCTGATCTTCCATTTTCAGTGCCCGCGATGACCGGGCCCAGCGGTCAACTATGTGTTTCACCCCTTGATGGACGCTCTCAAAACTTCTTCCCATCTTATGACCTCCGGTGTTTCATGAAACTCACCTTGCGGAGTTCGACCAACATAGTACTGGATTACTCACCCGCTGGGGTGGATAAGGCTCCGGGATAAGGGGTGTGAAAGTGCAGAACTAAATTGTCGATAAAATCCGTTTCGATCAATTTATCGGTAAAAATATCAAAAGGTTTATTATGCCTGATGATTTTGAATTGAATTTTAACGATGGATTACAATATTTTCAAATGAAACAATATCCTGAAGCGATTCAAAAATTCACGGATGCAACTAATCTAAAGCCGGGTTCTTCCGAAGCACACTATCATCTTGGACGATCCTTTGCAGAGAACGGCGATCTCGATGAATCGATAAAAGAATTAAAAGAGACTATTCAATTAAATCCAAAAGATGCTGATGCATATTTTGAGCTTAGCCGAGTATATGAGGCGATTAATCAGAATGGTGAGGCAAAGGACGCAACAACTAAAGCGATAGAGTTAGATCCAGAAAATGACACATATAAAGCATGGATTTATCATATCTTTTCAAAAAATAAACAATTTTCAAATGGGATCTCCTTCTTTCGTGGATTAATAGAGAAAAATCCCAAAAATGTACGGAATCATTCCATTCTTGGTTTATTTTACAATGAAAATGGAATGTTGGAAGAGGCACTAACTGAATTTAAAGAACAGATTAATCTCGAACCTTTTGAGTTCAAACACTATGTTTCCGTCGCAGAACAATTAAGAGAAATGGGTAGAATAAAGGAGGCAGAAGAATTTCTTCTAGATGCATTAAAGTCGTTTCCTGACAATGATACTCTTAAGATACATCTGGGATTTACTTGGGTTGATAAAATCCTTCAATATTGTAAAGAGGAAAATTGGGATCAAGCAGTAAAAGAGTATAAACCTTTTCTCGATTTAGATAAAAATGACGATAAAGGAAATATTAAAAATTCTGGGGTTACACTGTATTTAAAAGAGAAATTTAAAACTAAAAACCAAATATCTGACGGAATTAATTTGTTCCTTCGGGTTTTTCCAACGTACCCTACTAATTCCGAATTGTATTCAAGTTTAAGTGAATTCTTGAAGTTAGAAAAAGTAAACCAAGAAGTAATTGACGATTATTTATCCTTTATCCGACAGGGAAAGGATTGTGCAGCAATACACATAGATCTTGCATATCAACTTGAAATAAAAAATCTTAAGGAAGTAGCTGTCGATGAATATCGACGAGGACTCTGTTTTGAACCCGATTTGGCCTGGCCGCATTGTCACATAGCCGAAATATTAATGATGAATCTAAATAAACCAAATGAAGCTTTTGAGGAATTTAGTGAAGGATTAACAAAAGATCCAGATAATCCCCATCTTGCAATATATCACGAATACTTTGCTCTATTATTACTCGGAAATAGAGATCGAATAGACGAAGCTCTTTCGCATTTCCACAAGTCGATAATGCTGAAACCCACTTTTACTAATACTGCATACAATGAGGTGCTGGACCTTTTTAGGATGGGATATGAGACTGAAGCAGAGCAATTTTTTAAAAAATCAATTGAACTTTATAAAGAAATGGATGATAAAACCCCAGGAGTAAAAGGTGGGCTTTCTGAATCTCATTGCGGCTTGGCAAAAGTCTATGAAGAAACAGGACGGGTGGAAAATGCAATTTATGAATATCGTCAAGCGATAAATTTAGATCCAAACGATTCGGATTCGTATAATTCTCTTGGAAATCTTCTTTTAAAAACGAATAATATTACCGATGCAATTGCGGAATATCGTAAAGCGATTCAGTATGGATCAAAAAATCCGATTTATAATTTGATAAATACGAATATTCATAAAAATTTAGCCGATGCACTTGTGAAAAATTCTCAAATTTTAGATGCAATGAATGAATATTGGGAAGCAATGAAACTAGATCCTGCTAACGATCAATATGTTGATGCATACTTAACATTAAAAACGTCTCTCAAGGAAAAAGACGAGATTGAACGGATAATATCCTCGAAAATTAAAGAAATATCTTTATCTGGGGGATTGAATCCCCCACAAGATCTTGATTTTCAGCAACTAATCGCAAAAGGCGAAAATGAATTCGTTGAATTTAAAACGAGTGCGCTGTGGAGTAAGAATTTTTCAAAAGAAGATATTGAAAACAGTAACGAGAGAGATATTAAAAAATTCGGCAAAGACGTATCAAAAATTGTCATCGCAAAAACTATTGCGGGATTTCTAAATACAGATGGTGGTAATCTCGTCATCGGAATTCAAGAAAATAAAGTGGGTAATAAAGATGAAATTACTGGAATTGAAGGTGAATTCTCTAAGCTGAAAGATCAATGCAATGACGGTTACAGACGGATGATAATTGATGAAATAATAAGGCAATATTTCCCGAATGAAATATTCCATCATCTTACTAATTATATCAAGATTGAATTCCTCCTTTGTAACGGTAAAACAGTTTGCTGGTTGAAAGTCAAAAGATCAGAAAAACCTGTGTATTTGAAAATTCAGAACGATGATAATTATTTTTTTATCAGAGTTGATGCAACAACCCGTCAAATTGCAGGGAAAGTGGCTACAGAATACTGTCTTACAAGGATTAAGGAAAAATAAGAATGACTGCTATTTCGATATCAATGTTTTCTGCAGATAACTGAAGGTTACCATGTGCGGCAGGTATTCCCTTATCTTCATCGATGATCTCGGCAAAAGGTTCCGAATCTTCGACCCGATACTCGGCATCCGGTCCCACTTCAACATCGCTCCATCCCAGATGATGCCAGTGATTGTGCAGCACGAGCAGGTCGAAATGGTCACGATGCAGTGGGGACTCATCCCGCACTGGGTGAAGGACCCGAAAAAGTCAATGCACCCTATCAACGCAAAGGCGGAAACACTTGCTGAAAAACCAATGTTCAGCGGTCTGTTAAAGAACAAACGCTGCCTAGTTCCTGCAAGCGGTTTCTATGAATGGAAGAAAGATGGAAAGAGAAAAATTCCCTATTATATCCATCTGAAAGAGAGCTCACTCTTTGCGATTGCCGGTCTCTATGATGTATGGTATGATGCTTTTAATGTGGCACATCCGACATACACGATTATTACAACCGATGCAAATGACCTCGTGGCGCCCCTCCACGACCGTATGCCGGTAATTCTCAAAAGAGAGGAAGAAAACCGCTGGCTTGCCGGTGATGCTCCTACATCTGCTGAGATGAAAAAGCTCCTCGGGCCTTATCCATCTGGCGAAATGGATGCGTATCCGGTATCCTCACGGGTAAATAGTCCGGCTGTTGATGATGAACAGTTGATTCGGCCTTTGGTAACCCTATAAGGATCGGCGAGTTTTGAAAAAATTTAAAATATTGTTCCGATAGAGGGGATACTTCCCAGGTATCCCTCATTTTTCTGCTTCGTTCTCTCTTTAACTGGAGTTAGTGACGCTACGGTATTGGCCCAGGTTTCGAACTTAGTTCTGATTGAGTCGTCTGAATAACCCGCGAGTATGACATCATCGCGGGTGAAAACAATGTTATAATTTTCACCATTCACATCGTGGCACTTAAGCGTCGCACTATAGATGTCGAATTTTGAATCGTGACTCGTTATGTCACCTTGGGAAGTGGTAAGCTGAGTATTTGCCAAAATTGCAGCAACCCCCGATTTATATTCAGCCGTGCTGTTGAAAGTTTCCTCACTGGTGCTGACAATGTTTGCGTTATTATCTTTATACAAAATTCGGGCTGTGTAAACCTCTTTAATCTTTTCAATAGGGGCATGGTAATTTCCGTCTGACGTGTAGCCTGCACACGAAAAAGGGTTATCGGTGACGACCGACTGAACAATCAGGTTGAATGTTGACACATCCTCAATCGGATTCGCAAGTTCACGAAGGACTATCTTTCCTTGTGAGCCCTGCCCAAAATCTGATTTTATTATTTTGTTAGGACTATCTTTTGAAAAACTAATGCATCCTGAAATTAAAAGAAAAGAAATCAAAAAAAGTGCAAAAACTGATAGAATCTTCATAATTGATTAAGTCTCTTTTAATCGATTAAATTTTGGATTTAAAACAAAAAAAATAAATATAAAAGTGGAACGAGGGGGAGGCAATTCCCTCCTCAATTTTGCTCACACCCCTAAACCCGTAATAATCCCTACCACTTGCTGAGCTGTCACCGGGTCCACCACCCGGGCCAGTACCAGCCCGGCCATCGCCACGAACAAGGTCCAGAACACTTTCTTTACCTGCTCATTCTTCCCAAACGCATCGATGACTGCATCCGCATCCGCCTTCATCGCACACTGAATCAGCTTAGGCATGAATACGAAGAGTGGAAGGAACACGGCCATCCCCACCTCTCCGAACCAGAAATAATGTTTTTTCTGAGCATAGTTCACGTTCTCCGCATCAGTCAATGTGGAAACATCAAAGATGCCGAGCGTGTTCAGCATCCCGTACCACACCGCATGCGTCTCTTCCGGATCCGCAACGATACCAAGGAACAGCACCGCGACCGGCACCGTGAGCAGGATGAGGGGAAGATGGGCCATCACAAAGATGAGCCCGAGCAGGACCCCGGTCCCGCAGATGGCGCACCGGGTCTTCATCTCATCCTCAAACATCAGTGTCCTCAGCGATCATGATCTCAAACACTGGGCTGGTATAGCCGCCATTATCCGGACTGAAGTCCCGGACCCGACCCATCTGCGCAAACTTGCGACGACCTGTCCGGATCTGCACAGTGTGGATACCTGGTGTCCGCGGATACACACGTCGGCCATCAATATCATGCATCTCCTCATAGGGGGGAATATCGAACCAGTCCGGCCAGAACCGGACACCTCGTGGGATATCCGTCCCCCTCCGCAGGTCCTGCAACCTTGTGGGCGAGAGGTTGTCGTAGATCACATCGATGATCAGGTTCTCATCGCTCGTGTCGGGATTCAGGTCCAGTTCGTAGAAGATGGGATTCCGGCGCACTTCGTCCGGGGTCAGCAGGGTGTTCACCGTGAGAGGTTCAAGCCCATCGAATCTGCCCCAGTACAGGCCGGTCACTTTCGCAATTGCATGGGATACGAGTTTAGTTTCCATGATAGTTCTCTTTGTGGGCATCAGTTCGGCCCGGAGTTGTTTGAACTGCTCAACAATTTCGTCATATTTGCCGATCTTCTGATAGATGGCAAACAGCATGGGATAGAGCGGGAGCACAACTCCCAGCAAAATCCCTACCATTTCGGTTTCCATAACGGTCCTTTCGCAAACGACGAGAGGACCACAAAAGAGAGGGGACCGGGGGGTCTCCTCCCCTCCGGGTCGTTTCGTCCGGCGAATTTATGCGAGGGCCGGGACGGTGTCCGCCCAGGTCTCGACCGCGGTGCGGATGGCCTCGTCCG
>Ga0209048_10004502_pt1 | contig 13323 bp, 19 predicted proteins | sample FrelakmetCRP12CR_FD_187146 | JGI IMG/M metagenome (GOLD analysis project Ga0209048, IMG submission 187146) | Freshwater lake sediment microbial communities from the University of Notre Dame, USA, for methane emissions studies - CRP12 CR (SPAdes)... | ecosystem: Environmental > Aquatic >... | reverse complement strand
GGGCGGGACCTTGAACAATGAGCCCGCGCCGCAGACGCCCACGAGCATGATGACGCCGACCACGTAGAACGCGTTGGCGATCCCCGAGCTGGCGACGATCTTGGAGATCAGCGGCCCGAACACCAGGGTGCCGGCGCCGAACCCGAACACCGCGAGGCCGGTGATCGTCCCGCGCATGTCGGGGAACCACTTGATGCAGGTGGCGATCGGGGTGACGTACGCGAAGCCCACGCCCAGCCCGCCGAGGACCCCGTAGGCGAACACCAGCCCGCCGACGGTCTTGTAGAGCATGCCCGCGAGGAGCGCTCCGGCGCCGAGGAGAAGACCGCCGAAGATCGCGACCTTCTTCGGGCCCGCCTTGTCCTGCCACCGGCCCGCGAAGATCATCCCCACCGCGAAGAAGAACAGCGACGCCATGTAGGGATAACCCGCTTCCTTGACCGTGAAGCCCACCTCCTTCATGAGCGGTCCGCGGAACACCGACCACGAGTAAAGAACGCCAAGGCACAACTGCATGACCAGCGCGGCGGCAACCATCAACCAGCGGTTCGTCAACTTCTCGTCAGCCATTCTGTTTCCCCCTCCTTCCGAAATTATCTCGTTTTGGATCCTCTGAACTCGGTCCCCTCGATCGTTGTCGACACGTCCCGGGTCCACCTCCTTTCGGGGAGAAGCGGTTTTACTCTGTAAAATGAGATTACCTATTTTCTACCCCAAACGAAAAACCGGTGTCAAGGAATTTTATAAACGTGGTTTTATTGTCGCAAGCCGGATCCCTTCCCGCGGGCGTCCGCGCGCGGGTTCGGCCGCCATGCCGCAGCGGCCTGCGAAAGGGCGCGGGGCTTGATTCCGCGGAGCGTGGAGGGCGTCGTCCGGAAATCCGCCCGGAGCGGGAATCCGGGCCGCGCAGAGGCGTCATCTAATGCAGAAATACGGATTCCGACCGAGAGGAGATTCCCCCCCATGACCCCCTTCCACGAGATCAAGATCGTCCCCCCCGTCAAGGCGATCGGCATGCGCGGCGACCTGTCCCTTTGGGACGTCGACACCGCCTTCGGGCGGCTCTACGACAAGGCGATGGAAGGACGGCTGATGTTCCGCCAGCCGGCCCTCGGCGTGCGCCACGGGGAGGTCCGGATCCCCGATGCCTTTCGCTCGGAGTACCACGTTCTCTTCCCCCTGAACCAGGACCCCGGGGTGGAGATCCCGGGGGCCGCGATCGTCGACCTGCCCGGGGCGGAGGTCGCATCCTTCGTCCACCGGGGCCCCTACGAGTGGATCCAGTGCACCTATGAAATGGTGTTAGACTGGCTCCGGGAGAACCGGTACGAAGCCACAGGGGAGGCGCGCGAGGTCTTCTTCGTGGCGCCGGAGCCGCACTCGGGAGGAAGCCAGGACGACATGCTGACCGAGATCCAGGTCCCCATACGTTCCGCGGCGTGAACCGGCTTCCCGGAGGGATGGGGGAGGCGTGAGCGATCGGGAGAAGATCTTCCTGACCCACCTGTCGTCCTGCGCCGGTTGAGCGTCCAAGCTGGGGCAGGGGGTCCTTGCCCGCGTGCTGTCCGCCTTGCCGCCGCCCGACGATCCGCGTGTGCTCGTGGGCACCTCGCACGCCGACGACGCCGGGGTGTTTCGCCTTTCGGGGGAAGAGGCCCTCATCGGCACCCTCGACTTCTTCACCCCGATCGTCGACGATCCGTACCTGTACGGTTCGATCGCGGCCGCCAACTCCCTGAGCGACGTGTACGCGATGGGGGGGGAGCCGCTCTTCGCCCTCGCCATCGCCGCCTTCCCCGAAGACGAGAAGATCCTGCCGTACCTCGCGGACGTGATGGCCGGCGCGGTGGACAAGGCGAAAGAGGCCGGCATCTGCATCATCGGGGGGCACACGATAAAGGACAGGGAGCCGAAGTTCGGCCTCTCGGTGACCGGCCGGGTCCACCCCGACCGGATGTGGCACAACCGCGGGGCGAAGCCCGGCGACGCCATCGTCCTGACGAAGCCCCTGGGGACCGGCATCGCCACCTCGGCGATCAAGTGGGGGATCTGCCCGAAGGAGACGGAAAAGGCGGTGATCGCTTCGATGGGTCGGCTGAACGCGAATGCTTCGAACGCGGGGCGGGAGGTCGGGATCTCCACGGCCACCGATGTAACCGGGTTCGGTTTGATCGGGCACCTGCTGGAGGTGCTGGATGGGAGCGGGTTGACCGCCGAGGTCCGGCGGCAGGACGTTCCGGTCTTCCCCGGGGTCCGGGACCTGATGCGGCGCAAGCGGATCGACGCCCTGACCGGCGTGCGGCGATTCCCGGGGTCGGAATGGATCCACGGCGCCTTCGGGCAGCATCCGATCCCCGGGGGGACCCACCAGAACATGGCGCACCAGCTCGGACGCGTCCGCCTCGCCCCCATGCTGCCGGCGGAGGAGGCGTATCTCCTGTCCGACCCGCAGACCTCCGGCGGGCTGCTGATGTTCGTCCCCGAAGCGAAGGCCGAAGCGCTGTGCGACGCGCTGCGCGCGACGGGCGAGGGTGCGTGGCGGATCGGCCGGACCGTCGAGGCAGGCGACCTCGCGGTGCAGCGGATCACGGTGATTTGAGTGATATTCTTTTGAGGTAATATGGCAGGCATCACCGCGAGGGGAGGTGGGACGATGGGGAAGATGGCGTTGGGGACCGTGAGGTCTCTTTCTGTTACGTGCCTCTCCGAGCTGTCGTGGCACGACAACTCGCGGATGCGGCTGGATTTCCGGGAGGGGGGAGGGCCATCCGCCGACCAGTTCGACGTGAAGTGGACGCCGGGGAACGCCGCCGGGGTCTCCGCCCTCCTGTCCATCGCGGATGCCGAAGGGCGCGCCAGGACGATCCTGATGGACGTGGGCTGGGACGTCGAGTATATGGACGGCGTCTTCCGCCGGGAGGGGGTCGACCGGCTCCTGGCCGATGGGAAGATCGACTTCGTCTACGTCACCCACGAACACGTGGACCATTTCTGGGGGATGCCCGCCGTCACGAAGTACCGCCCCGACGTGAAGGTCGTCATCCCCGTCGGCTTCTCCGCCCGCAGCAAGGAGCTGCTGAAATCGTCCGGCCACAAGGGAGAGGTCGTCGAGATGGCGCCCGGCCCGCACCTGCTCTTCCCCGGATGCGCCTCCGTCACCTTCGACCAGCCGATCTTCCTCAAGACCCACGGGGAGCAGGTCCTCTACGTGAATGTGGAGGGGAAGGGGATCGTCACCATCACCGGCTGCTGCCACCCCGGCGTGCTCGGGCTGCTCGAATACGCGAAGGAGAACTTCAAGGGGTTCTCCACCTTCCACGGCGTGTACGGCGGCCTGCACATCTCGCCGTTCGAGGAGTGGGGGCCCCCGCAGGAAGAGGTGCTCGACAAGCTGCAGGCGTTCAACGTCCGGAAGTTCGCCTGCAACCATTGCACGGGCGAGATGGCGGTGCGGAAGATGCGGGAGCGCGGCATGCCCGTGGCCGGCGGCACGGCGCGCCACGGCAGCAAGAGCGTCCTCTACCCGGGGAACGGCGACACGATCGACTTCTGAGTGCTCCCTGGCGGAGTCGCCGCAGGAGGGGGGGCGCAGTGAGGTAAAGCGCAGCCGTGCAGGTTCATCGCACGGCGAGCCACGAACGGAGCCCCGCCCTCCGAGGCGGCGCAGCCGATCGGTGAGTCCCGCAGGCGCGGCGCTAGGCGTTCCACCCTTCGATGAGCGCGTAGACGATCCGCGTCATCTCTTCGATCCCGCCCACGGGGATCCGCTCGTCCACTCCGTGGATCTTCCCGTGCTCCTCCCGCGCGAGCAGCAGCGGCATCAGCCCGTACGTGGGGATGCCGATCGACCGGAAGAAGCGCGAATCGGTGAAGCCGGTGCACATGTACGGCAGGACGACCGCGTCGGGGTGCACGGCGAGGATCGCCGCCTCCATCGCCCCGTAGAGCGGGCCCATCGGCGATCCGTTCGGTTCCTCCGCGAAGAGGATCTCCACCGACACTCCGAGGTCGGCCACCATCGTCCGCAACCGGTCGACCACGGCGGACGGCTCCTCCCCCGGAACGATCCGCGCGTCGATCGTCCCTTCCGCCGAAGACGGGATCACGTTCGGCTTGAACCCGGCCGCAAGCGTCGTCACCGCGAACGTGTTCCGCAGCAGTGGGTCGATCTCGGGGAACCGGCCCCCGAGGGCCTCAAGCGCCGCCGCCTCTTCCGCGCCGCCTCGCAAGGCGTCGACGTCGAGGTCGAGATACCCCTTCGCTCGCAGCACCCGCAACATGTCCCGAACCGGCTCCGTAAGCCGCGCCGGTTCCCGGAACTCCGCCACCCGCGCCATCGCCCGCGCCAGCCGCGCCGGAGCGTCCTTCGCCGACGGCCGGCTGCCGTGCCCCGCGCGACCCGAGGCGGATAGCTTCATCCACACGGGACCCTTTTCCCACATGTTGAGCAGGAAGAACTTCCCACCCGCGCCGAAGATGTCCCGCACGCCGACGCCGCCCTCGTTCATCCCGAACGCCGGGCCGATCGGGAACGGCAGGTTCCGCACGAAATATTCCGCCCCCTCGCCTCCGCCCACCTCCTCGTCCGCGTTCGCCACGAGGAACAGTTTTCTCCGCAGGACCCCCGCCTTCGCGGCGCGCAGCGCGGCGCACCAGTGCGCGGCCCCCAAGCCCTTCGTGTCGAGCGTCCCGCGCCCGTACAGGAAACCGTCCCGGACCTCCGCCGAAAACGGCGGCACGGTCCACTCCTCCGCCTTCGCGGGCACAACGTCCATGTGGTGAATGAGGACGAGTCCCGGCTCCTCCGTTCCGCCGACGTGGCACAGGACGTTCGGCTTCTCCGGCTTCGCCCCGAACGTGACCGGCGACAGCCCCTCCGCCCGCAGCGCCCCGCAGAGCAACTCCGCCGCCCCCCGGCAATCCCCCGGCGGGTTCGACGTGTCGATCCGAAGGTATTCGGAGAGCAGCGCGACCGGGTCCGTCATTGAAGTTCCCCCTGTTTCAGGATACATTTTCCTGACCGCGCAAGCGCGGCCCACATCGCGCGCCAGGGGACACCCGCATGCCCAAGGCACTGATCACCGGCGTCACCGGCCAGGACGGATCGTACCTGGTCGAGTTCCTGCTCTCGAAGGGGTACGAGGTCCACGGCATCATCCGCCGCGCCTCCACGTTCAACACCGGCCGCCTCGACCACATCTACGTCGACCCGCACGTAGCCGGCGCCCGCATCTTCTTCCACTACGGCGACCTGTCGGACGGGGGGCAGCTCACCAACCTCATCTACAACGTCCAGCCCGACGAAATCTACCATTTGGGTGCGCAAAGCCACGTGCGCGTTTCCTTCGACATCCCCGAATACACCGGCGACATCACCGGCCTCGGCACGACCCGCATCCTCGAGTCGCTGCGCCGCGCGGGCGGCAAGGCCCGCTACTACCAGGCCTCCTCCAGCGAGATGTTCGGCGCCACCCCGCCGCCGCAGGGCGAGAAGACGCCCTTCTATCCCCGCTCCCCGTACGGCGCCGCCAAGGTGTACTCCTACTGGATGGCGATCAATTACCGGGAGGCGTACAACATGTTCGCCAGCAACGGGATCCTCTTCAACCACGAGTCCCCCCGCCGCGGCGAGACGTTCGTCACCCGCAAGATCACGCGCGCGATCGCGAAGATCAAGGCCGGCCGCCAGAAGGAGCTGTTCCTCGGGAACCTCGACGCCCGGCGCGACTGGGGGTTCGCCTACGAATACGTCCAGGCGATGTGGCGCATCCTGCAGCACGATCGTGGGGATGATTTCGTCATCGGCACCGGCCAGTCGAACTCGGTGAAGGAGTTCCTCGAGGAGGCGTTCGCTTACGCGGGCCTCGACTGGAAGGAGTACGTGAAGATCGACCGGAAATATTTCCGGCCGACGGAAGTGGAGAACCTGTTCGCCGACGCGTCGAAGGCGAGGAAGTTGCTCGGCTGGGAGCCGAAGGTGACGTTCAGGGAGCTTGTGCGGATCATGGTCGACGCCGACCTCGAGGACGCGGGACTTCCGACCCCCGGCGAGGGCCGCAAAATCCTCGCCGCCAAGGGCCTCCCGGTCGGCTCGAAACTCTAAGAATGAGCGCGTTCGCGGGAAAGAAGATCCTGGTCACCGGCGGGTCGGGGTTCCTCGGGGTTCCCGTTATCTCGCAGTTGCTCGGTCGCGGCGCGCGGCAGGAGGACATCACGGTCCCGCGGTCGGCGCTGTATGACCTTCGCCTCCCGGCGGCGTGCGCCGAGGTCGTCGCGGGGCAGGATCTCGTCATCCACCTGGCGGCCAACGCGGGCGGGATCGGCTGGAACCGGTCGCACCCCGGCTCCCTTTTCTACGACAACGCCGCGATGGGGATCCACCTGATGGAGGAGTCCCGCAAGGCGGGCGTGAAAAAATTCGTCCAGATCGGCACCGTCTGCGCGTATCCGTTCCAGCCGCCGCGCATCCCGTTCCGCGAGGACGACCTCTGGGCCGGATATCCCGAGCCGACCAATGCCCCGTACGGCATGGCCAAGAAGGCGATGATGGTGATGGGGCAGGCGTACCGGGAGGAATACGGCTTCAACGTGATCTACCTGCTCCCGGTGAACCTGTACGGCCCTCGCGACCACTTCTTCGAGCCGGAGAAGTCGCACGTCATCCCGGCGCTCATCAAGAAATTCGTCGACGCCCGCGAATCCGGCGCGCCGGAGGTGATCGTATGGGGGAGCGGCTACTACGAGGGCACTCCCGTCTCGCGCGAGTTCCTTTATGTGGATGACGCCGCCGAGGCGATCGCGCTGGCCGCCGAGCGGTTCGACGGGGCCGAACCGGTGAATGTCGGCACGGGACGCGAGGTGCCGATCAACGACCTGATCGCCATGGTGTGCGGGATGACCGGCTACCGGGGGAAGGTGGTCCGCGACCTCTCGAAGCCCGACGGCCAGCCCCGCCGCTGCCTCGACACTTCCCGCGCGAAGGAGAAGTTCGGCTTCGTCGCCCGCACGCCGTTCGAGGAAGGCCTGCGCAAGACGATCGCGTGGTACGAGCAGGCGCGACGGGAACGGTGATTCGCCGACAGGAACGTCGCCGCGAACGGAACGGATGAAAATTCGGTGGAACGAGGGGGAGGAATGAAGCGCGTACTGGTCACCGGCGGAGCCGGGTTCATCGGGTCGCACCTGTGCGAGCGGCTGCTGGCGCGGGGAGACGAGGTGCTGTGCGTCGACAACTTCTTCACCTCCCGCCGGCAGAACATATCCCATCTCCGCGACAACCCGCAGTTCGAGTTCATGCGCCACGACATCACCTGGCCGCTCTACGTCGAGGTCGACCGGATTTACAACCTGGCGTGCCCCGCCTCCCCCGTCCATTACCAGTTCGACCCGGTGCAGACGACGAAGACGAGCGTCCACGGCGCGATCAACATGCTCGGGCTCGCCAAGCGCCTCAAGGTGCGCATCCTCCAGTCCTCCACTTCCGAGGTGTACGGCGACCCGGCGCAGCACCCGCAGACGGAGTCGTACTGGGGGAACGTGTCTGCCACGTGGACGACCTCGTCACCGGGATGATCGCGATGATGCATTGATTATTTCAGGAGATGCGATACTCCGGATGGAAACTTGATAATCCTCCCCGGAAGACGTAATGTGTCAATTGTGCAATTAGCACAATTGTGGGGAGGGGAACGAAAATGCCCAGGATGACGATGACGGCGGCGCGAAGGGAACTTTCCGAAGCGGTCAACCGGATGGTGTACGGAAAGGGGGAGCCGATCGTCCTTTCCCGGCGGGGGAAGGACCTCGCCGCGATCGTACCGATGGCGGATCTGAAGCTCATGGAGGAAATCGAGAACCAGGTCCTGCTCCGCGAAATCCAGGCGAGAAAGAAGAACCCGAAGGGGAAGGGGATCTCCCTCGCGCAGCTCCTGAAGAAGTACGAGGAGTAACCGGACCGCGGATGCACCTCAACGACGGCCGCGTGGTGTCGAAACTTCATCGTCAAGATGACCCGGTCCGCCGCTGCCCGAACATCGCCCTGGCGAAGGCGAAGCTTCGCTGGGAGCCGACGGTCCCGCTGCGGGAGGGCTTCATCCGCACGATCGAATATTTCAGGTCGCATCCGGGGATTCTTCCGGGGTAAACCCTCCCGGTTTACCGCGCTTGGCATGCAAAAACGCTCCCTTCCGGGGGCGTTCACGTTTCCGGCCCCGACGGCAGGGTACATGCACCCATCGGATGGAAACCATTTTCCCGGGGAGAACAGACCGATGACCGTACCGATGGAACGAGTTGCAGACCGGATCCTGTCCATCCGGGGAAAACGGGTGGTATTGGAGGCCGATATTCCAAGGTCACCGAAAAGGACTTGGGGATGAAAATTTCGGAAGGGGGTGATAATATCACCCCTATAAAAGCCGTCCTGATCCGCCATACGCGGTTGCGATTCGCCGACGGCGGGTTGATCGAGGTGAAGTTGTGGGGCGTGCCGGCGTCTCCCGATAAACCTCACGGGTACAAGTACTCCCTGGTTTACATTGCAGAGGGGAGGCGCGTCATCGGCTACGATAACGCGGAACGGCGGGGCGATCATCGGCACGACGGGAATAGGGAGGAACCTTATCGGTTTACCTCCCTTGACCGGTTGGTGAGCGACTTTTTGGCGGATGTTGCCAAGTGGAGGGGGGAAAGATGAAGGTCAAGAAACTCAGTATCGGGATCAGAAGCGTAGACGAAGTCATGGGAGATTTCGTCGAAACCGCCAAGGCGATTGAACGGGGAGAGCATGTGACTCCGAAGAAGGGGTTGTACTTCACCGACCTGCGAGCGTTCCGTCGGGCGCTGACAGACCAGAGACTTGCCCTGTTGCGTGCGATCAGGTCGAAGAACCCGGACTCGGTTTACGCGTTGGCGAAGATTGTCATGAGGGACGTGAAAAACGTTTCGGCCGACCTTGCGATCCTTGAGCAATTGGGTGTGGTCGAACTCATGAAAACGAAGACGCCGCGGGGGAAGGTTAAACCGATCGTCCCATACGATTCGATCAATCTGGACATTGCCGTTTGATCCTGGAGTAGTTCGATAGGGACATGCCTGCCTGTTTCAGATGACTGCGGAGGAATTCACCGCTTTGAAATCGCAATTTGCGATCTCAAAGCCAGGGCGCGGCGGTCGACGAACCAATCCGTACGTTGGTATGACGCGCAATTCAAGGTGGTGTTCGACGCCATCCGTGCGTTGATGGAACCGCCGGCGAAGCCGAGGCGGCGGATCGGGTATTGATACGACGGGGAAGGGCAAGAAGGTCTGGATCGCACGCGGAGCAGACGGCGAAGATCATGGTGGCGTTCGAGAAGGGGGACGGCCGCGCCGCCGAGCGGATCGCCGACATCCTGGTGAGGCCGTAAGCCGCCCCCGACGAGCAGCGATCGTCTTGCGCGAAAGCCCCCTTTCCGGGGTTTTTCGCGTTTAGGGGCACGGCGGCACGGTAGATGCCCTCTTCGGATGAAAATCCTTTCCACGGGGGGAACAGACCGATGACCGAATCGATGGAACGAGTGGAGAACCGGCGAATAATAACGTTTGACGATAATACCGCCACACGTTATTGTATCTCCCGATGATCCGGAGTTTCCGATGCAAGGAAACGGAGGGGTTGTTCGGACGCCGGTTTTCCCGGAGGCTTCCCGGAGATGTGCAGCGGATTGCGCGCAGAAAGCTTGAGATCCTGGACGCCGCGGAGAAGTTGGAGGACCTGCGGATTCCTCCCGCCAACCGACTGGAAAAACTCCACGGGAAGCGGGAAGGGCGGCACTCGATCCGGATGAACGATCAGTGGCGGCTCTGTTTCGTCTGGCGGGAAGGCAACGCATACGACGTTGAGATCGTGGATTATCATTAGGGAGAGGTCACGATGACGAAGGAAACGCTGCCACCGATCCACCCCGGAGAAATCCTGCGGGAGGAATTCCTCCTTCCGATGGGTGTCAGCCAGTATCGGCTGGCGAAGGAGATCGGCGTCTCGCCCCGCAGGATCAACGAGATCGTGCACGGGAAGCGCGCGATCAGCGCCGACACGGCATTGCGGCTGTCGCGCTACTTCGGGATGTCGGAGCGGTTTTGGATCAATCTGCAGGGACGGTACGACATCGAGGTGGAGAAAGACCTGCTGGCCGACCGCCTGGACCGCGAGGTGCGCCCCCGCGTCGCCGCCGGCTGATCCGGCGTTCGCCCCCGACGAGCTGCGCTCGTCATGCAAAAACGCCCTCTCCCGCCCATTGATCGAATGGTACAATTCGGACATTAAGGCGAGGGAGGCCGATATGCCGAAGATGGCGACAAGCGAGGCGCGGAACAAATTCACCGAACTCATCAACCGGGCCGCGTACCAAGGCGAAAGGACCGTCATTCGCAGGCGGGGGAAAGGGATGGCGGCAATCGTCCCGATGGAGGACTTCGACCTGCTGGAGAAGGTGGAGGACCTTATAGAACGCGACCTGTTGAAGAAGGCGCGGGCGGAGGTTCGGAAGAAGGGGACGATCCCGTGGGAGAAGGTGAAGGCGGGCGCGGGCAGGTAGATGGCGACGTCCCGTTATCGGATCGAATTTTCTCACCGGATCGTGTACGAGGTGCACGACCGCGCATTGATCGTGATGGTGATGATCGTCGGCCATCGTCGGGAAGTTTACCGGCGGACCTGACACAGGCCCCGCCGCCGCCCGGACATCACCCTGGCGAAGACGAAGCTTCGCTGGGAGCCTACGACCCCGCTGCGCGACGGCCTCATCCGAACGATCGATTATTTCAGGTCGCATTCAGGGGTTCTTCCGGAGTGACCCCCTTATACGGACTCTTCACGGCACTGGGACAGACCTGATCCAAGCATCCTCGCGAACCCCGAATGGCGCTATTCGAGCAAGAAGGCCACCTCCCGGGGGCGTTCGCGTTTTATCGTTCAGAATTGTTCAGGCGGCGCGGTGGCGGGCGATGAATTCCAGCGCGGCGCGAAGCAGAAAACCGGACCGGGTCTCGCCGAAGGATTTCGCGCAAGCATCCAGTTCCGTCAAGGCGCGCTCCGGTAGGGTGATGTTGATCCGCTTCGCCCTTCCCGAGAATGTTCCGGGTTCCACCGGAACGAGGGCCCACACGCCTCCCGCGTAGTCCGGGTTCCCCTGGTGGGCGTCGATGGACGTCGGGAGCGGATTGCGCTCACCATCGAGCAACAACCCCTCGATGTGGGCGGCGACGGCCTCACGGGCCGATTCCAACGCCTCCTGCATCGTCCTCCCGGCCGAAAAGCATCCCGGCAGATCCGGGACGCTGACGCCGTAGTCGCTCCCTTTTTCCTTGTGGATCACCACCGGGTATCGCACCTCAGGACCCCCATGTCCAACCGGCCTGCCGGAAGATGCTGCGGAGCGTCCCAGCGGGGAGATCCCGCTTCGGGTGGGGGACGGTGATCTTCCCCTGCCTTTCCGGGTGTTTGAACTGGTAATGGCTGCCTTTGACATGGTGGAGTTCCCATCGCTCGGATCGTAGTCGCCGGATGACGTCGACGCTCTTCATAGTGTGTATCATACACACTCACAGGATGCAAGACCACGATCGCGCTTGCGGTGCGGTTGCATGAAGGAGGGAAGGAACAAGATCCATGCCGCCCGTCAATGACGAACCGCACGATTCCGCCGCTCTGGGACGGCCACGCCGCCGAGTGGATCCCGGGGGCGTTTGCATTGATGGCTTGACCCCGCGTCCTATGTTGCTATAATTGATATAATCATATCAATCGAGGTGAAGCGATGATTCGGGAAGCGACGGCCATGAAGGTTCGCCAGAACTTGGGGGAACTGTTGAACGAAGTCCAATATCGCCGGGATTCCATCCTCGTCACCAAAGGGGGCAAGCCGGTGGCCGCCCTGGTCGACGTCGACCTGTTCCAGAAGATTCGTCTGTTGGACAGGGAGTTCGACCGGTTGACGGCGGAGTTGGCAAAAACCTACGAAGGCATCGATCGGGAGACCGCCACGAAGGAAATCGACGAAGCTGTAAATGCCGCGCGGCGGTCGTGAAGGTCGTTCTGGACACAAACGTGCTGGTATCGGGGCTCATGCTCACGGACAGCGTGCCGGGGCGGTTCGTTGCTGCCTGGCGCGGCGCCCAATTCGAATTGGCGGTGTCGGAACCCCTGCTCGACGAGATCGGGCGCGTCCTTTCGTATTCGAAGATCCAGGGGCGTCTCCGGTGGGGCGGGGATGAGATCGCCCGTTTCCTGCTCCTCCTCCGGTTCAAGGCCGACATCGTCGATATCGGAAGTGAAAAGGCCGGCGTGCCCCGCGACCCCGGGGACGATCCGGTTCTTGCCACGTTGCTTGCCGCGGACGCGGATTGCCTTGTGAGCGGCGACGGCGATCTGCTTGCCCTGCGAGACCGGTTTCCGATCCTGACGCCCGCCGAGTTCGCCCGCCGCCTGAAATAGGCACCCCACCCCCGCGTAGTCAAGGTTCTCATGGTGGGCATCGATGGATGTCGGGGGCGGCATTGCATCTCACGCGGTAGCATGGTACACATATTTATGTGAGGATGTCTTTTACGGGGGGTTCGCATGCAGAAGCGAAACGTGACGTTGTCGATGCCTACGGACCTGATCCGCCGCGCAAAGGCACTCGCTGCCGCCCGGGACAAGTCCCTGAGTGAACTCCTGAGGGAATCGCTCGAGGAAAAGGTAACCGAGGCCACCGGGTACCGGCAGGCGATGGAGCGGCAGTTGAGGCTCCTTGCGACCGGATTCGATCTCGGGCTGCGGGGGAAGGTCGCCTGGTCCCGGGATTCGTTGCATGAAAGGGGATAAGGTTTTTCTCGACACGAATCTCCTGCTCTTTGCGTACGACGCCGGGTCGCCGGCGAAGCATGCCGTGGCCGTCCGGATCCTCGAAGATTTGTGGAAAAGCGGAAACGGCATCCTCAGCACCCAGATCCTTCAGGAATTCTTCGTGAACGTCACGAAGAAAATCCCCAAGCCGATATCTGTCGCGGTCGGCAGGGAGATCGTCGAGGATTTCCTGAAGTGGAAGATCGTCCCCGTGGAGGGCCGGACGATCCTGCGGGCGATCGACCTTCACGAAAAGCACAAATACGCCTTTTGGGCTTCCCTCGTGATCCAGTCCGCCATCGAAGGCGGGGCCAGGTGGTTGCTCTCCGAAGACCTCAGGCACGGGCAGAGAATCGGGGACCTGAAGATCCGTAACCCGTTCCTCCACGAGTAGAAACGGGTCTGCATCGGGCAAAGCCGAGGCGGCGGATCGGGTATTGATAAGGAGCGCCCGG
>Ga0209048_10004501_pt1 | contig 13323 bp, 11 predicted proteins | sample FrelakmetCRP12CR_FD_187146 | JGI IMG/M metagenome (GOLD analysis project Ga0209048, IMG submission 187146) | Freshwater lake sediment microbial communities from the University of Notre Dame, USA, for methane emissions studies - CRP12 CR (SPAdes)... | ecosystem: Environmental > Aquatic >... | reverse complement strand
CTGGATCAAGAACCAGCGGTCGTTGTTCGTTAGCCGCACCCGGCCCTGCACCTTACGCCGCAGAACGATCAACTGATGTCGGAGAACCGCATTCTCTGCCTCAAGTCGGCTATTCGACTTGAATTGCGCGGCCAAGACGGCCAGGACGAAGCAGAAAAGTCCGAACATGGTCCATAGAGGTTAGGCGATTCCTTCGGCTAATCAATGCGGATAAGGTTTTCGGTACACACACGACCGCGAGATCGAGATCGCCACTCAACAGGTCGCGCTCCATATCGACGCGCGGCACCAGGCGCGCGGTCACATGGACGCCGGGATACCGCAACGCGAACTCGGACAAAATCGGAGGCAGCATGGAATGGGAAAAAGAGTGGAAGACTGCCATGCGAAGCGTCCCGCGCATCAAGCCTTCTAGCTCGGAAATGGCCAGAGCGCTGGAATCAATTTCTTTCAAGATGCGTTCGCAATAGGGCTTGAACAACCGTCCCGCTGCGGTGAGTTCGACGTCCTTAGTTCCACGTTCGAACAGAACAGTGCCAACGAGCGATTCGAGTTGCTTGATCTGATGCGACAGGGTCGGCTGCGTCACATGAAGGCGTGAGGCCGCGCGCGTGAAGTTGCGCGTGTCCGAAACGGCAAGGAAATAACGAAGATGACGTAATTCCATCAGGCGACCGTGTCCGTGCCAAGGAGCAGGATAGCCGATACTGACGTGGCCCACCACTCGATAGCCGAAAGCGCTCTAGCGTATCGCCAGCACTACCGCACAGGCTGTGACAATATCGTCCACGCTGGCGCCGCGCGACAGATCGCTGATCGGGCTAGCAAAACCCTGCAGGAATGGCCCGATCGCTTGCGCTCCGCCCAACCATTGCGTCAGTTTGTAGCCGATATTGCCGGAATCGAGATCCGGGAAAATCAAAACATTGGCGGCGCCGGCCACTGCGCTAGCGCCCTTCAGTTTTTTCTGAGCTACTGCCGGCACTAGCGCGGCATCGGCTTGGAATTCGCCGTCGATGGTGAGCTGCGGCTCTCGCTGGCGCACCATGTCGAGCGCCTGCCGCACCTTGTCGACCCGCGCGTGCTGCGCGCTGCCTTTGGTGGAAAACGACAGCATGGCGACGCGTGGCGCCTCATCCAGCAGGGCTTCCGCGCTGCGTGCCGAAACGATTGCGATGTCGGCGAGTTCCTCAGCGGTGGGATCGGCATTGACCGCGCAATCGGCGAAAATGAATGTCCGCGGCCCTCTTTTGAGAAAATCCGGCACGATGATGAGAAAATAGCTCGACGGCAGTGCTATACCTTCGGCCAAACCCACCGTCATTAGGCCGGCCTCGATCACTCGCCGGGTCGGATTGGCGCAACCGGCCACCATGGCTGCGGCATCGCCCTGTCGAACCATCATGCCGCCAAAATAGAGCGGCTTTGCCATGAGCCGCACCGCCATCGCCGGCGTCATTGAGGGACGAACGCCCGCTAAAGCGGCGCTATAGGCTTGCAGTTTTGCATCGCTGCGCGGATCGGTGACCGTAATCCCATCGAGCGACACGCCAGTTTCACTCGCGATTTTGCCGACGGCGTCGGCTGCGCCCAGCAAAATTGGCTGCGCGAGTTTCTCGGATTTGAGACGCGCGGCAGCTGCAACGATGCGCGCGTCCTCGCCCTCCGGCAAAACGATTTTGCGATAGCGCCGGCGTGCGCTATCAAACAAGCTATCGATTAAATCCATGCTTCTCACCGTGTGAGAATACGTCGCGTAAGCCAAGTGCATGATCCCCGAAAAGTGGATACCGGTTTTCGGATAAGGATCATACGCAACCGAAGAGGCATCAATGACCGAAACGACCGAAGCGATCAAGATTCATCGCGGCCTCACGGGCGTCTATTTTGACCGTTCGCCCTGCACCTTTATCGACGGCAAGGCCGGCGATCTGCGCTATCGCGGCTATTCGATCCACGATCTTGCCGAGCACTCCAGTTTCGAAGAGACCGCATGGCTGCTGATGCATGGCGACCTGCCGAGCGCGCAGCAACTGGCGAGTTTCGAAGTGGAACTCAAAGCGGCGCGCAAATTGCCGGCGCCGATTTTGGACATCATTCGTTCGATCAAAACAGCACATCCCATGGACGTATTGCGCACGGCGGTGTCCGCACTCGCCGGCTTCGATCCGGACACGTCGGATAATTCGCGCGAGGCCACGCTGCGCAAAGGCGTGCGGCTGTCATCTCAGGTTGCCATGATCGTTGCCGCCCATGCGCGCATCCGCGCCGATCTCGCACCGGTGCCGGCCGATGAAACGCTCGGTCATGCCGCCAACTTGCTGTGGATGCTGACAGGCAAAAGGCCAAGCGCCGATGCGGCACAATTGATGGACCGCGATCTCATTCTGCATGCCGAGCACGGCTCCAATGCCTCGTCCTTCACCGCCCGTGTGGTCATCGGCACCCAGGCCAATTTGCACGCGGCGATCACAGCGGCAATCGCCGCGCTATCGGGACCCGCGCATGGCGGCGCCGCCGAGGACGTGATGAAGATGGCCGAGGAAATCGGCGATCCCTCCCGTGCCGCCAATTACGTGAAGGAAAAGCGCAAGGCGGGCGTGGCGATCACGGGCTTCGGTCATCGCGTATATCGCGCCGAGGATCCGCGTGCGCGCCATATGCGCGCCGGCGTCGAACGCCTATCGAAGGAAATGGGCCAGCCGAAATGGTTTGAAATTTTGCAGGCCGTGGTGGCCGCGATGGCGCCCTATGCGCGCCACGGCGTCAATGTGAACGTCGATTTTTATTCGGGCGTCGTCTACCACTTGCTCGGGGTCAAGCGCGACCTGTTCGTGCCGATCTTCGCCATCGGCCGTGTGCCGGGCTGGGTTGTGCAGGTGCTTGAGCAATTCGAGAACAACATCCTCATCCGGCCGCTCACGCTCTATAACGGCCCCGAGGCGCGTGCCTACGTGTCGCTCGCGCAGCGCCTGCGCTGAGCACCGGCGGTCCTGCGGCTTGAGAAAAGCGCCTATCGCCCGTGGTTCCCATGGGCGAATTCCCAACGCATGAGACGGGCGGGCTCAAGTTTCCCGTTGCGGGGACAAGCCTGTCTGTTACCGTATTGAGAATAGCAGTCTCAAAACATGAGACTATAGCGGCCAGGGCCAACCGGGCGGCGACAGGGAGGACTATCCATGCGTTCAACTACGCCAAGCTTCGCTATGCTTGTGACGGTTGCCGTCAGCGCTGCGCTGTTCGGCGGCCAGGCGAGATCGGCCGAATACCCCGATCACCCGATCAACTTTATCGTTCCGTGGGGCGCGGGCGGCGGCGCCGATCTGCTGGCGCGCACCGCCGGCAAGATCATGTCGCAGGATCTGGGCGTCTCGACGCCGGTGATCAACGTGCCGGGCGCGACCGGCATGACGGGCATGTCCAAGCTCGTCAACTCGCCCGCGGATGGCTACTCGCTCGCCGTACTGATAGGCGACACCTACGCGCTGCTCGCCGGGCCGAAGCCTGCCTTCAGTGCCGACCAGGTGATTCCGCTGGCGATCATGATCCAGCAGCCGTCCGGTTTCTGGGTGAACGTCAATAGCCCGATGATGACCTGGGACGACCTCGTGAAGACGGCAAAGGAGCGTTCTCTAAAGACAGCCGTGCTCGGCTTCGGCAGCGCCGACGACATCACCGTTAATTATCTCAAGACCAAAGGTCTCAAGCTCGACGCCATTCCCTATGCCGAGCCCGAGCTTCGCTACACCTCGATCCTTGGCGGCAATGCCGACGTGCTCTACGAGCAGACCGGCGACGTGCGCAGCTATTTTGACGGCGGCAAGATTCGTCCGCTAATTTTCTTTTATCCGCATCGGCTCAACATTCCGAAATTCGCCAACGTGCCGGTTTCGAAAGAGCTCGGCCTTGACGTGACCTTGCCGCAGTTCCGCGCCATCGTGGTCAAAGCCGGAACCGATCCCAAGCAGGTCAAGATTCTCGCCGATGAGATCGCCAAGGTCGCGGAGAGCGCGGAATTCAAGGCGTACCTCGATCAGCAATATGCCGATCCGAACAGCTATGTGCCGATGGAAAAGGCGCGAGGATTCATGGACTCCTGGCTGGAAGAGGCCAAGAAATTCCGCGCCGAGACCAAGATGGGCGTTAAGTGACCACGGCGATCACACCGCTCGGCCGGCTGCGGGCGACACTGCCTTACATAGTGGTGCTCGCGGCCGGACTTTATCTTTACTATTTGGCCGAAAGTTTTGAATTTGAGGAGTCGTCGGGGCGTATCGGCCCGGGCGCATGGCCGCAAATCATTCTGGTTCTCATGATCGTGACCGCGCTGTGGGGGATCGTCTCCAGCGCGCGCCGCGCCGTCGCGGACGTACCCGAGGTGGTCGCCGAAGAAGACGAAGCCCTGATCCAGCCGCCGGAAATTTATCCGTGGCTGGTCTGGCTCGCGGTCGCCACGACGCTGATTTATCTCTTCGTGCTTCCGATCTTCGGCTTTTTTCTGACAACGGCGCTCTACTCATTTGTGCTGATGTATATCGGGCACTATCGCAAGCCGGTCAGCGCCGCCGTTCTCAGCCTGGCTATCGCATTGAGCTTCATGTTCATCTTTATGCGCGTGGTCTACGTCGCGCTGCCGCTCGGCATCGCGCCCTTCATTGACGTGTCGTACGCCCTGATGGCGGCGATGGGCGTACGCTGAGGACGTACCATGGCCTTTATCAATCTCATGCACGGCTTCGTCCAGGTCTTCCAGCCGTTCAATATGCTGGTGCTGTTCATCGGCTTGCTGGTCGGCATGGCGGTGTCGATCATGCCGGGGCTTGGGCTCGTCATGGGCGTCGTGCTGGCGCTTCCGTTCACTTACCGGATGGATATCGAGCCCTCGGTCATTCTCCTGACCGCGATCTATTTCTCCGGCACCTATGCCGGCTGTTTCTCGGCCATCCTGTACCGCATCCCCGGCGAGCCAATGGACGTGCCGATGCTGTGGGATGGCTACACAATGGCGCGCAAAGGCGCTCCGGCCAAGGCGCTCGGCTGGGCGCTAGTCGCCGCACTGATCGGCGGCATTGTGTCTTCCGTCGTCATGGTCGCGCTCGCCGGCCCGCTGAGCGACGTCGCGCTTAAATTCGATTCACCGGATTATTTTGCGGCGGTGCTGTTCGGACTCACGACGGTCGTGGCGCTGGCCGGAAAGTCCATGGTGAATTCGCTGATCAGCCTGTGCGTCGGGCTGCTGGTGGCCACCATCGGCATCGACAGCATTTACGGCACCGACCGGTTTACATTCGACGTGCCGATTCTGCGCGATGGCGTACAACTGGTCGAGGTTCTGGTCGGCATGTATGGCCTCGGCGAAGTCCTGGCCCGCATCGGTCAGGGCCTTCGCATTCAGAAGCCCCTTGAGACCACGGAAAAAGTCGGGACACAGTTCCCGACCCTGCGTGAACTTCTCGACATCAAAGTGACGCTGTTTCGAAGCACGGTCATCGGCACTTTGCTTGGCATCGTGCCCGGCGCGGGCGCCACGATTACAGCCTTCATTTCCTATGGCATCGAAAAACAATATGGCCGGCGCCGGCAGTTGCTGGGCACCGGCCTGCCGGAGGGCATCGTCGCGCCGCAGGTCGGCGCCACGGCCTCGGTGGCGGGTCACATGATTCCGTTGCTCATCCTCGGGCTTCCGGGCAGCGGCGCAACGGCGGTGATCCTGGCGGCTTTCCTGCTGCACGGCGTGCAGCCCGGCCCGATGCTGCTGGAGACCCCCGCCTCGACGCTGATGGTTTACACGATCCTGGCGTCGATGTTCGCCAGCGTCGTCGGCATGTGCATCATGGGCTTCTTCTGGATTCGCGTCGTGATCAAGGTTCTCACGGTGCCGCAAGGCGTGTTGTCGGCGATTGTCGTCTTGTTCTGCCTGGTCGGCGCATACGCCAGCCGCAACAGCATGTCGGATGTCTGGATGATCGTGATATTCGGCGTCCTCGGCTACCTGTTCGAGAAATTCAAGTTTCCGATCTCGCCGATGGTGCTGGGCGCGATCCTTGGGCCGATCGGCGAGACTGCGTTCATGCGCAGCATGATCGCCAGCAACAACGATTGGACAGTGTTCGTGAGCGGCCCGATCAGCGGCACGCTGATTGTCGCCTCGCTGGCGGCTTTAAGCTACCCGTTTTTGCACCGTGTTCTCGCGGCGCGGCGGATGACCGGCCCGGTGGCAACCGCAGGCAAAAGTTGAACATTTGGATCAGGTGACCCATGCGTAGCACTCTAGGTTCTGAAGCGCGATCCGCCGATACGATTCCTATCGGCACACGCCGCACTGTGACCGTGCCGCCGCCGCGGGCCGCCAAGACGGCAAAACACAGCGAACAGAAACTTAGCGCCACCGCCCGCTCCTTCGCCATCCTCGAACATGTCGCCAAATCGCGCGCGCCCGTCGATGTGCTTGACATCATCGCCTCGCTCAAATTGCCGAAGGCGACCGCCTATCGGCTGGTCGACTGGTTCGTCACGCAAGGCTATCTGTTGCGCGAGCCGGGAAGGCGGCGGCTGATCATTGGCCCCAAACTCACTAATTTGGCCTTCGGCGCGCTGTCGTCTTCGATGCGCAACGACACCCCGCATGTCGTGCTGCAGCGGCTGGTGCACACGCTCAACGAGACCTGCAATATCGGCACGCTGCTCAATGGCGAGGTAGTCTATCTCGATCGCGTCGAAGCCGAGGACTGGCCGCTGCGGCTTCACTATACTTCGGGCTCGCGCGTGCCGTTGCATTGCAGCGCCATCGGCAAACTCTATCTGGCGCTGGCTGCCGCGCCGCGCCGCCGCCGCTTACTGCAAAATCTTGAGCTGCGGCGCTTCACCGAACAAACTATCACCGACGGCGTACGCCTTGACGCCGAGCTGCGTCAGATCCGCAAGGAGCAAGTATCCTTTGACCGCGAGGAATATCTTGCCGGAGTGATTTGTATTGCGGTGCCGGTGGTGGGTAAGAATGGCGAGTTACTGGCCGCGCTCGCGATCCAGGCGCCGGAAGCGCGCATGAACGTGCATATCGCACGCCGCCACCTGCCAGCGCTGCGCAACGCCGCTACTGAACTAGCCGAAATCTTTCAGACTAATGACTAAAACAAATCGCAAGAACCGTTTCCGTAGCGGCGGAAAATAACCTTGATGACATTCAACGAAGCTGGAAATCGAAAAAGGACACGGCCATGAAGATGACGACGGAAGAAGCTTTCGTGAAAGTCTTGCAGATGCACGGCATCGAGCATGCTTTCGGTATTATTGGTTCGGCATTCATGCCGATTTCGGATCTATTTCCGAAGGCCGGCATCACATTCTGGGACGTCGCGCACGAAACCAATGGCGGCCTGATCTGCGACGGCTATACGCGTTCGACCGGAAAAATGGGCATGGCGATCGCTCAAAACGGCCCGGGCATCACGAATTTCGTCACCGCCATGAAGACGGCCTACTGGAACCATACGCCGATGCTGCTTGTAACACCGCAAGCCGCCAACAAGACGATTGGCCAGGGCGGTTTCCAAGAGGTGGAACAGATGGCGCTGTTCCGCGATATGGTCTGCTATCAGGAAGAAGTGCGTGATCCTTCGCGCACCGCGGAAGTTCTCAACCGCGTCATCTTGAAAGCGAAACGCCTGTCGGCGCCTGCGCAGATCAACATCCCGCGCGACTACTGGACCCAGGTCATTGATATCAATCTGCCGGCGATCGTCGAGTTCGAGCGTCCTTCGGGCGGCGCCAATGCCATCGCGGAGGCGGCAAAATTGCTGTCGGCTGCGAAATTCCCGATGATTCTCTCAGGCGCCGGGGTCGTGATCGGAAATGCGATCTCCGAATGCGTGGCGCTTGCCGAGAAACTCGATGCGCCGGTCTGCAACAACTATCAACACAATGACAGCTTTCCCGGCAGCCATCGACTGGCCGTCGGTCCGCTCGGTTACAATGGCTCAAAGGCCGCGATGGAGCTTGTCGCAAAGGCCGACGTGGTCTTGGCACTTGGTACGAGGCTCAATCCGTTCTCGACCCTGCCGGGATATGGCATCGACTACTGGCCGAAGACCGCCAAACTTATCCAGGTCGACATCAATGCCGACCGGATCGGTCTAACCAAGCCTGTCACCGTCGGCATCTGCGGCGACGCCAAGCTTGTCGCCCAGAGCCTGCTGGCGCAGCTCTCGCCGTCGGCTGGAGACGCCGGCCGCGAGGACCGCAAAGCGCTGATCCATACAACCATGTCCCGCTGGCTACAGACGCTCTCCAGCATGGATCATGAGGACGACGATCCGGGCACCACGTGGAACGAGGACGCCCGCAAGCGGGACGCCGACCGGATGTCACCGCGACAGGCCTGGCGGGCGATCCAGGCGGGGCTTCCGAAGGACGCCATCATCACCAGCGACATCGGAAACAACTGCGCTATCGGCAATGCCTATCCGACCTTTGAAAAGGGACGGAAGTATCTTGCACCCGGCCTGTTTGGGCCTTGCGGTTACGGCTTCCCTGCGATCATTGGCGCCAAGATCGGCAATCCAGAAATACCTTGCGTCGGCTTTGCCGGCGATGGCGCGTTCGGAATTTCCATGAGCGAAATGAGCTCGATCGGGCGCGAAGAGTGGCCGGGCATCACGATGATCGTATTCCGCAACTACCAGTGGGGCGCGGAAAAGCGCAATTCGATCCTTTGGTACGACGACAATTTCGTCGGCACCGAGCTCGACCCACATCTCAGCTATGCAAAGGTTGCCGAAGGCTGCGGGCTCAAGGGTGTTATTGTAAAAACGCAGGCCGAACTGACGGAAGCGCTTCGGGCGTCCTGCGAAGCGCAGAAGAAACGGGTAACGACCTTCATCGAGGTTGTCCTCAATCAGGAGCTTGGTGAACCGTTCCGCCGCGACGCGATGAAAAAACCCGTGGTAGTGGCCGGCATCCGGCGCGAGGACATGCGTAGCCAGCAAAGTGTCTAGCGCATGATCCCGAAAAGTCCTGCCCCCGGACTTGATCCGGGGGTGGAATCGGTTTTCGGATAAGGTCATGTGCCTGAAAAAAATGACGGAGCTTAAGTGATGACGGTTGCAGTGAAACCGGCGATCGATCCCAAGGCGATTGCCGTCGTTGACGATCTGGTGCGGCGCGGCCGCGCAGCTCAGGAAAGCTTCGCCAAAGCCGACCAGGCGAGTACCGACATGGCGGTCACCGCGCTGGCCTGGTCGATCTATAATCCCGCGCATGCCAAGGAGCTCGCCGAGCTGGCGGTCGCCGACACCAAGCTCGGTAATGTCCCAGACAAGATCACCAAGAAACAGCGCAAAACCTTCGGCACCTTGCGCGATCTCATGCGGGTGAAATCGGTCGGCATTATCGAAGAGGACAAGAAGCGCGGCATCGTCAAATACGCCAAGCCAGTGGGCCTAGTCTGCGCCATCACACCGTCAACCAATCCCGGCGCGACGCCGGTCAACAAGGCGATGATGGCGATCAAGGGCCGCAACGCCGTCATCATCGCGTCGTCGCCCGCCGGCCTGAAGACCACCATGCGCACGGTCGACTTGATGCGCGCGGAGCTGAAGAAGGTCGGCGCGCCCGAAGATCTAGTGCAAATCCTGCCACCGCCGGCGTCCAAAGATATGACGCAAGCGCTGATGCAAGCAGCCGATCTGGTAGTCGCCACCGGATCGCAGGACAACGTACGGCGGGCCTATTCTAGCGGCACGCCGGCCATCGGAGTCGGCACTGGCAATGTGCCGGTGATCATCGATGAGACTGCCAATCTCGATGACGCGGCGTGTAAGATCTGCGCTTCGAAAATCTTTGACAATTCGACCTCTTGTTCCTCCGAAAACTCCGTAGTGATTGTCGATGCGGTCTATGAAAAGGCTATGGCATCGCTCGAACGCGCCGGCGGCTATCGCGCTTCAGCGCTGGAGAAGGAGCGCATCCAGCACGCGCTGTGGCCGGATGGAAAATTGAGCCGCACGCTGATCGCGCGCGATGCCGACATCCTGGCGCGCGGCTTCGGCTTGCCGGCTGCAGCCGAAAGCAAGAAATTCTTCATGGTGGAAGAGACCGGTGTCGGCCGTGATTATCCGTTCTCCGGCGAGAAACTGTCGCTAGTGCTCACCGTCTACCGCGCCGAGAATTTCGAGGCAGCGATTGTGCAAGCCAATGACATCTTAGCCCATCAGGGCCGCGGCCATTCGCTTGGGCTGCACACCAAGGACATGGCCCGCGCCCGGCAGTTGGCCGAACGCTCCGATGTGGTGCGTGTATTAATCAACCAGGCGCATACCTTTGCCAATGGCGGCGGCTTCGATACCGGCCTGAACTTCACGCTCAGCATGGGCTGCGGCACGTGGGGCGGTAACAGCATCACCGACAATCTGAACTACATGAATTTTCTCAACATCACTCACCTCGTCACCACCATCCCCGAAGACAAACCCAGCGAAGATGAGCTGTTCGGCAATTACTGGGCGAAATACGGCCGCTAAGGGGACGCTGAATGAATTTCGAGGAACACGTGGCGAAATCGCTGATTCTTGGCGCTGCCGGAATTCCGATTCCGCGCGGAATTTTGTGCGTGAGCGCCAAAGAGGCGGCCACGGCGGCGGCGCAGATCGGTCCCTGCCTGGTGAAGGCCCAGGTCCCGGTCGGGAAACGCGGCAAGGCCGGCGGTATCAAGCTCGCCAGCACGCCGGCGGAAGCCGAGCAGGTGGCTGGGCAAATTCTCGGCATGCAGATCGGCGACTACACGGTCGAGCGCTTGCTGATCGAGGAGCAGGCCAAGATCGCGCGTGAGTTCTACGCCGCTGTGCTGCATGACACCGCCGCGCGCAAGCCGCTGATCCTGTTTTCGACCGAAGGCGGCATGGATATTGAGGAAGTCGCCGCCGACAAGCCCGATGCTATTCGTCGGCTGCTGGTCGATATCGACGGTGAGCCGCGCAAGCAAGATATTGCCGGGATGCTCGCGGGCCTCAACCTCGGCGCCGCCGAGGCGCAGATCGCCCGTATCCTGGAGCAGCTTTACGCCGCCTTTCGCGCGCGCGACGCGGAACTGTTGGAAATCAACCCGCTGGCGTTGCTCGCCGACGGTCGGGTGGTCGCGCTCGACTGCAAATTCGTGCTCGACGATGCCGCGATCTATCGCCAGCAACAGATCGTATCCGGGGGGGCGCCCGGCGCCATGACCGATCTCGAAAGGCGCGGCGCCGAGGCCGGGCTCAAGTTGATCCAGCTCGACGGCAATGTCGGCGTCTTGGCCAATGGAGCGGGTCTCACCATGACCACCATGGACGTGATCCGCCACTTTGGCGGCAAGCCCGCCAACTTCCTCGAAATCGGCGGCGAGGCCTATACCAAATCCGAAATAGCGCTCGATCTGGTGCTGTCCAATCCCGGTGTGAAAAGCCTGGTGATCAATTTCTGCGGCGCCTATGCGCGCACCGACGTCATGGCGGAAGGCGTGGTCAAGGCTTGGCAAAAAATGCGGCCAAAGGTGCCGGTGTTCTTCTCCATTCACGGCACTGGCGAGGACAAAGCGGTGGCGCTGGTGCGCGGCCAGCTCGGCATCGAACCTTATGACTTCATGGAAGATGCCGTCCAGGCGGCGGTGAAGGCGGCGCAATGATCGTTCGTAAAAAAGACCGCGTTGTCGTGATCGGCATTACCGGCAAGCAGGGCACTTTCTGGACCGAAAAGATGATCGGTTACGGCACCAATGTGGTTGCCGGCATCAATCCCAAGCGCGCCGGCGAGAATTATAACGGCGTGCCGATCTTCGCCACCACCGCCGAGGCCGCGAAAGCAGTCGGTGCCGACGTCGCGGTCGGCTTCATTCCGCCACCGATGGCCAAGGACGCCGCCGTTTCGGCCGCGGAAGCCGGCGTCAAGCTGCTGGTCGTGCTAACCGAACATATTCCCGCGCAAGACGTGATGGTGATGCATGCAGCGGCGGCGCACCACGGCACCCGCATCGTCGGCCCCAATACCGCCGGCCTGGTGACGCCGGGCGAATGCTTCGTAGGAATCATGCCGGCTTTTGTGCCGAGCGTGTTCAAGCCCGGCCGCGTCGGGGTGGTTTCGCGCAGCGGCAGCCTCGGCACGCTAATCTGCCTCAATCTCACCCGCGCCGGCCTCGGCCAGTCTGCTTTCATCGGCATCGGCGGCGACCCGATGCTCGGCACGACGACGCGCGACGCGCTGATGGCGCTCGATGCCGACGCCGGCACCGACGCGGTCGTGATCGTCGGTGAGATCGGCGGCGCCATGGAAGAAGCGGCGGCGGAATACGCCAAAGGAATGGCCAAGCCCATGGTTGCCTTCATCGCGGGCTCCGCTGCTCCGCCAGGCAAGAAAATGGGCCATGCTGGCGCCATCGTCACCGGCAATGCCGGCAGCTATACCTCCAAACGCAGCGCGCTGGAAAAGGCCGGCGTTGTCGTCGTCGATACCCCTTCGCAAATTGCCGTGGCGGTCGCCGCGGGTCTCGGTGCCCGACGTTCCGGTGGCCCCATCGCCGCCCGCCGGCATTAAGGAAATCCCGTGGCTGTACCTGCTCCGCAAGTGGACCGTCCGTTTTGACACCGTCATCGACTTCGCGCCCGGCGTTACGCTGTCGGCCGCCGGCGCCGTCGCTGCCTATCTCGCCGCACCTTATGTCGCCCGCGCCTTGCCGATCCCGGCCATGGTGTTGGCACTCGTGATCGGCATCGCGCTTAATCCGACCGCCAGCAAGCCGGCGGTCAAGCCCGGCATGGCATTCTGCGTGCGCACGGTATTGCGCTGGGCGGTGGCGCTGCTCGGCTTGGCGGGTGGCGCTGGCCGATATCGCGGCGCTCGGTCTTGCTACCGGCGCGATGATAGTCGTCTCGATGATCGTGACCCTGCTGTCCGGCTTTTTCTTCGCCCGCATGAGCGGACGGCAGGCTGGCTTCGGTGCCCTGGTTGGCGCGGCTACAGCAGTCTGCGGCGCGTCAGCAACGCTGGCGACCTCGACCGTGGTGCCAGAATATCCCGGCAAGGAAGCTGATATCGCCTTTGTCGTGGTCGCAGGTGAATGCGCTCGCCACCTTGGCGATGGCGGTCTATCCGCCATTATGTATCTTGCTCGGCTTCGATCCACAGACCACCGGCGTGACGCTTGGTGGCACAATTCACGACGTGGCGCAGGTCGTCGGCGCCGGATACGCCGTCTCGGAAACGGTCGGAAACACCGCCGTGATCGTCAAGCTATTCCGCGTTTTCCTGCTGCTGCCGGTGGTACTGGGCATTGGCTGGTATTTCACCCGGAAGGGT
>Ga0209048_10004500_pt1 | contig 13325 bp, 21 predicted proteins | sample FrelakmetCRP12CR_FD_187146 | JGI IMG/M metagenome (GOLD analysis project Ga0209048, IMG submission 187146) | Freshwater lake sediment microbial communities from the University of Notre Dame, USA, for methane emissions studies - CRP12 CR (SPAdes)... | ecosystem: Environmental > Aquatic >... | reverse complement strand
TACATGCGGCTGGACACCCGTCTTTTCTATTATATATTCGGGCATGGCGGTCGCTGCTGGCCCGCCGACCTCTACCTCGCAGTAGTTCCGCGCCTGATTGATGTCCTCGACCGCCTGCGGCAAGTCCCAAGTAAAACAGACGGAGAAGTAGGCTTTGCCGGCGTCCAGCAGGTCCATCGGTCTCAGGATGCGGTCCTGCAGGACTTCATCTCCGAGGTTACGGTGGTACTGAGCGATGCGGTCGCAGGCTAAGTTATAGCTCGGCGTGCTGCGCGGCCCCACAGGGCTGTTTTCGTTTATTACGACGATCTTCACAAGTCCTCTTTCCACGCAAAGTTCTCGCAGCAGTTCCAGTAGTTCTTAGTTTGGCGTAGGTGCAGATCTCCGCCGGGAGCCTTCACGACTTGATGGCACGTCCCGAATTGAGCCTTTTCTACGGGAAACCCGTGCGGCGTGAAGCACGTACAATGCTCGCACTTTCGGTTCGACCGCTTGGTTTTGTCAACGGATTTCTTCTTCTCCATGACTCCTCCTTTACATTTGACAACTATCGGTTTCTCCGCGGGCTTCTTCATTTGAGTTCCTTTCTAGACATGGCCCATGTTTTAACGTATTCGGTTAGATCATATACCAATCTGTAGATATATACACCATCGTCGGCATTCGTAACGATGAACCCGTTCTCTGCCATGCGTATCACCAGAGTAAAAACCTTGGTATCATGTTTTGGATATTTTTCGTGCAGCTCTATCGCCTCTCGCAGCTTGTCGTCGGTTATATCGAACTTCTCCTCGGTCGGCCAGACGGTTGGCGGGCGGCGACGGCTCATGGATGGGGAAATAGACGTGGCCCTTATGCTCTACCGGCGCAGGGAATACGGTCAGCTCTACGAAGTCGTCCAGTGGCTCGCAGACGTAACCCATGCGCTGAACGAGAGACTTGACGAGCATACAGCTCATCACGTCCTTAAGAAAGTCGTCCGTCCATTTCGCTAAATCTGAATCCACCCGAGGCCTTTACATCCATAACATTCCTTGCGCCAAGGGTTGCCGCCCGTCAAACCTTCCGGTAGCGGGCATTGTAAGTCTCCAGCTCCATTACAAATTGGGCATAGGTGGACGCCGCCTTCAACTGAAAGCACTCGACACGCGAGACGCGGGATGTACTCCGGCATGCGTCCGGGTTGCACCAGAAGGAAATGGGCGCCATAAGTCTCGCTATTGGCGACGCCGACCGCCGTCCATGGTCCGGCGTGCGCTGCATAATCCAGATCGCAAATCTTCGGCCAGACGGTTGGCGGACAGTGTTCTCGCATAGTGTCTGGCGGCCGTACAATTTCTACTTTAAAGGGAACCAGTCGCTCTATTTCCATGATGGACAACCCTTACAGTTTTCGACGCTCGGTGTTCGTAAGCAAATCTCATATGCTTCATCATTTGTGCAATGCGGCAATAGCTTGTATCCTTCCAGATAAGGCTTTAATCTATCACTATACTTAGGATGCCGCAAGCAGCGTAGTGCCTTACATTCTAGCTGCCGGATTCTCTCCGATGTAACACCAAAATATTCTCCAACTTCTCTACGTGTTCGGCCACGAAGTTGGCCGTCTGCGCGGGGCTCAAACCCAAATCTCAGGAGAATAACCCTCAGTCCCTTTTCACGCATTGATGGCCGGCTCAAGCTCAAGTTGCTATTCCAATCGAGGAGTACCTTAGCAAGGGCCAGTTCCCCTTCGTGTGAAAGCCAGTGCTTCTCTTCCTTTGGCATGCCAAATAAGGCAATAAGTAATCTTTCGGACGGCGTTAAAGCCCAATAGTCTGCAATAGTATGTTTCATACGATTCCCTTTCTTGGATTGTTCCAATCCAGCGTGCTCTGTCCGAGATCCGTAATCTGATAAATTACGGGCGGCTCGACCTGCCCCTTGGCGAGAGAAACGGATTTGTATTCCTTGGGGTCCTCGTGTTTTTTGGTGACCTTACCTGTTATGAAATCCCTTTCTGTGATAGGAGCGACGTAGCCTGCTTGTTTGAGTAGGTGAAAGAATTTACTGAAGTTCTCGTAGGTGGTATTGCCCGGAGCTCGCTTGCGTGCCATAATTTTGGCGATGGCCTTCTCTTTACGTACCAGAAAGGACGCCCGCCTATGGGGACTACGTGGATGAACCTGAGAGGCACGTTCTTTAAGAACATCTACGTAGCGGGTGTGTATCTGAGATGATATCCGAGATGATTTTTCCTTAAGTAAATCTTTAGCTGTGAGATTTTGATACCGACGCTTCTTCAACTCTTCCTCGACCTCTCGCTCGACCTCTCGCTCGATCTCTTTTAGGATATGCGCTTCTAGGTTGGCTAGCCTCAGTTTCTGTTGGTTCTGCCAGTCCTCCAGCTTCAGTTTGGTGTACAAGCGATGGCAGTCGCCGATAGAGGCTCCTTTTGCCTCGGACACCAACTTGCCGCGTATTACTTCTCCCGGCTTTATTCTCTGTGCGCTTCGACCCGGCCCGCGCCGTGACGGCAATAGATTTTTAGCCATGCCTTCGCTCCATATACTTTTTCCATGCAGCGTCACAGGCCTCCGTATAGGTAGCCCATGCGGCTTGACAAGCTCGCATGTAGGAAACCCAAGCTGCGGATGGCGATGGCCTCGCTATTCGCTTCATGGTCGCTCCTTTAAATATTTGGCCGTGCCCGTCTTGATGTAATAGTTGCAATCGTATCGGTCTAGCTCCCGCTTAATCTTCGGTATTGCCGTTTTCCAGTCTACTGTTAAATTGATATCATGATTGAGCTTGCCGAACTTATAATGGTCAACATAGGCCGCCGTAGCGCCTATTAAGGCGATAGTTTGATCTGGGTCGATGATTGGCTCCAAGCTAACCCAAGTCTTGATTCCAGCCATATGGGAAGCTTCTCGTAATGAAGCTATCCGATCATTCGGTAATTCTGCGCGGGGCTCCCATTTCATGGAGTCGAAGGTCTCAGAAAAGGTTAGCGTGACTCCGAACCAGTCTTTCTCGGTTAGTAAGTCAAAATCCCGCTCGGCACGACTACCGCCTTTGGTTAAAATCATAACTGGCAACTCGTATTTATGTAGAATCTGGATAGCTTTCCTCGTTAACTGGTGCTCGGTGTTGAGCGGCTGATATGGATCGCAGGTGAAGCAAAGGAATACAGGTCGCGTCTCGCCGCCATGCTGCCGACGCCACGCATCACGTTCCAAAGATTCGAGTATCCCATCTCTGGGCTGGGGGTTGTCAAAGTCAGGATGCCCCCATTTGCCGCAGAGGACTCGGTTGTAGCAGTAAACGCAGCCGTGCCCACAACCGTTGTAAAGGTTGCAGGCCAGCTCACAATATTCTCGGGCCTTTCCTTGGGTTTCGTAAATTGCTCTAGTCATGATATCGCACCTCATCAATCCTTATGCTCCGTAGGAAGTTTCCCTCCCACGGAGCAAAGGTCTATCCATTTTGTTATGGGCCAGTCTTATCGCCAATTCCCCAAGTCCAAGTTGGGGCAGCATAACGCGGCAAATACGTTATATTCATCCACGGATACTTATGCCCGACTACTATCATTCCCCACGGGGTTGGGATTCCAAATGCAAAATCAGCATTGGCATTTACTTTATATTGCATTTTGCCTAGGAAATAATACGCTGTATACCACCCACCAACATAAGTGTGGCATACTGGCAACGTCCTGTAAATTCTTCCAGTAAGCAGTGGTTGAGACGCAGCCAAGATGTGGACACCATCGTACTGGATGTCTTCCCAAACGCTAAACGTCCACAGCAGACCAACCGCATCGCGGCAGGTAATCGTAAGTGTATAGGAATACTCACCAATTGTCAGGGGAACGACACCTGATGTCATTGGAGCGACAGTACCCGATGTCATTTGAGAGACAGCACCTGATGAGGAGGTCTTAGACAAAGTAACAGTGGCACTTGTCGGAGAAACTAGAGCTCCTACAGCTGCTCTCTGCGCAGCTGTAAAGCTGTTCCAGAGAGCATATCCTTCAGATGCTGTATGGGTATTTTTCAATTGTGCAATAAGTTGCTGCGTAGTTGGTGCAGAAGAAGGTCCTGCAGCTAATGCTGGAGTTGTGGCAATCAAAGTAAAAGCCATCAACACTACAACTGCGATTGTCAGAAGATATTTTTTCATTTCCTTTCCTCCTTTTAGCAATCCTTTACCATGAACCTGTTTCAATCATTCTCTTCTTCTCCTTTCTAACGAACTATGGAACTGATGAAAAGACTCCAAATATTCCATAGTTAGTCGTGCACATGAGTACGATATAGAATATCGTCAAGAGCATAAATATAGTACCCGTCAATGTCATCAATATAATCATTGAGCTATTAGCTTTGTTATGCCCATATATTCCAACCCCAAGCAAAACTACGCCAAATATAGGAACCAGAAGAGGGCAAATTATGCACAATGCAACTACGACGCCCAAACAAATCTTCCACCTTTCCACAATTTTACTCCACATATGGTTGATCCACTGTTTTTGAAATCCCATTATTCGCATTTGTCACCTCTCTTAATTCATCCAGTTGCCCTAAAAACCACATCCGCTCTTCAACGTCAAGAGTATCGCGTAGCATGGTCCCGAGCATGTCCCTCTGCCGCGTTACCCGCTCCTTCTCCAGAAACTTAATGCAGTCGGACAAAGTCCCGGCGCCGGCGACGAAAATTTGTTGCGACAGTAAAGCGTCGTAGTGCCGCTGTAGGTGCGCTTCTTCAGGGTATCCGCCCGCTCTCCAGATTATGAAAACTTCCCTATTTTCTAATTTTGCGAAATGGTCGGGAGTTAAAGTTTCTGCCAGCCCTGACATGTCGCTTGTATTTCCGTATTTAAGGATGACCGCAAGGCAATATTCCTCAGCGTTACCTACATTAGCAGAAGTCTCGACTTTGCGGACTCTCTTTACCCGCCCTTCATAATTTGCTGCGCGTAATACCGCTGGCGCAACGCCGATCATCTTGCTGAGCTTCTCCATGTACAGGTCCTGTTCTATTAGGTCGTTTACGTCTCGGATGATAGGTATGAGCTGTTCTGCGGCGCTGGCGCGGCCTACTTCTCGGGTCAAATCTAACCGCGAGAGGACAGCGTCAAACAGGTAATCCAGAACGGGCTTGGCCATAGTAATGCGCAGTTGCCACCCTGCCGGGCTCGCATTGATACACACATCCGGGTCTTTGCCGTCCGGTATCTCTATTATCTTAATGTCGCCGCGCGGCGCCGGATCTCCGTCGAGAAAGTCCGGGGATGGCGCGTGGCCGTTAAAGACATTGCGGGCGATCTTGATGCCGCGCAGCGTCGCCTGTTCCCCGGCGGCGTCGGGGTCAAGTGCCAGTAATATATTCCGGGCGTATTTCTTGATTATTATCATGTGTTCCGGTGTAATGCTGCTTCCACACAGCCCTACAGTGTTACAGAAGCCGTGTTGATGGGCCATCATGACATCTGTATACCCCTCGACCAGAACAAGGCACTTTTCTTTGCGAATTGCCGTCTTTGCCATATCAATACCCCAGAGAACGCTCTTTTTGCTGAAAATAGGGGTTTGCGGCGTGTTGATATATTTCGTCTTACTCTTGGCGTCAAGGGTTCTTCCCGCAAAGCCTACGATGTGGCCGCCCTCATTTCTGATAGGGAATATGATTCGATTGTAGAAAAGGTCTTTGACATCCTTCTGTTTCTCTCCTCTAATGGCAACACCGGACTTTAAGATATCGTCCGTCTTATAACCCTGCCGCAACAGGTATTTGTAGAGCCTATCATTTTCGGCGGGGGATAGTCCTATCTGGAAACGGGATAGCGTTTCTTTGCTGAAGCCGCGCTTGTACATATACTCCAGCGGCATTCCCATCAGGTTTTCGGCATAGCATTTGGCGACCAGCGCATTAATTTCGTAGAGGGTGTCGACTTCCCGACTCTGTTTCTTATCGGGTATCGGAATATTTGCCTTATCAGCTAAAAGACTGATTGCCTCCTTAAAATCGACGCCCTTGATCTTCTCCATAAACGTAAAGATGTCTCCGCCGGACGGAGCGGCGCATCCGCCGAAACAGTGCCACGTGCCCTTATCCGGGAAGACATGGAACGATGGCGTCTTCTCGCTGTGGAACGGGCAGCAGGCTTTCATCGTATGGCCGGACGGCTTCAGCTCCACGTATTGCGAGACTAAATCGACAATCGATATTCGGCCTTTGATTTCTTCTACGATGTCCATATTACCTTTTCCATCTTCGACCTTGCCATGTACAAACGGCTCGTAAAGTAGTTACTCCACTGGTATGGTCAACCTTACGGGGTTTTTCTTGCATGCGCACCAATTTTGCGGCGCCGCGGGCCGCCCAGATATCGAAGTAACCGTAGGCGCAATTATCTTCATAGGTGCGCCCAAGCCGTTCTACGACTACTTTTTCCGGGTGGCAACATGAGCCGGTGGTGCCTTCCTCGGGCTCTTTAAAGAACGTACAGTCTCCGCACTTAAGCATGGTTGCCACTCCTGAAAATCTTTGATTAGCTCTGATATTCCCTTTAGCCGATTCTTCAATTTGGTGCGCAGCGCGCATGGCATCTTGCCGCCTCTCTCCGCCAACTCTCCTACGTCCGCCAGCGCCTTCTCGATGTCCTTGAGCCGAAGCACGGCCATCGTCTTTGTCCACTCTTTTCTCGTTGCTTTCGCCATATCACTCCTTATCAACTTGTCCAGTGGTTTGTCCAGTGGTCTATTTAAATACCTTCTTATACTCTTCCTGTAAATCCTTTGGTGTGAACCTTTGATACGAGCGCGTGGTCTCGTAGTTTGCGTGTCCGAGGATCTGCTGGAGTTGTTCCGCTCTTCCGCCGCTCTTGATCCAGTTCATTGCAAAGCCATGCCGGAAGACGTGGGGATGAGGGCCGAACCCTCGCTTGGATATCTTTTTATCGCCAAAGCGCGTAACGCCGGCATCAACGCAGGCGTCCCGGACGATAGCCCATGCACTCTGACGACTCAGGGGCTGTTTACCATCGTATGTAAATAGGTACGGTCCTTTCAGGGTGCCACCGTCTTTTATAAAGGAAAATATCTTCTGCATGATAGAATCGGGGACAGGAATCGATCGGTAATGGTCCTCGCCGCGTTTCTTGAGCGACTTTATCGTGACGCAGCTCTCCTCAAAATTAATCCTACTGACGGGGATCTGGAGAAGTTCGGTTACTCGGGCGCCAGTGTACCATAGCAAACTCAGCAATAATTCGTCACGTTGGTTCTTTGTCGCAGCAATAGCCGCAAGGGCTTGATCTTTCGTAATGTATTGCTTGGGGTCCTGCATTGCATCAAGGGCCATACTTCTCGCCTCGCCTCAATTTTGGTAGACTGCTCTATCCCGCAATCCGCTACCTAGTCAGGCCACAGAAGCTGTTTGACTTCGTGGCTGATATGCAAAATCCACGTTATTACGACCTCAATGTACTGCCGAATAATGCGCATTTCGAATACCCCTTGCTTGACTGTTGTAAAGACAATAGTAAACCGTTGAGGCGGACTTTGTCAAGACTATTTCTTGGCTTTTTTGGGTTTTGGTGGAGCGTATTCGGGGTTGGGGCGTTCGTTGGAGACGATGACTACCTGAACACCCTTGCGCTCTTCTTTTGTCACGGTATAAATATGGCTGAAGGGCTCTCCGCAGCCATAAGTGTCGCAGAACTTTTGGATGTCTTTATCAGCCCATGCCTTCCGTTCCAGCTCTTTAGCTGTAACGAAGCGAGCTTTTTCGAAGACTTCTACCGCAGTGTCTTGGCCCTCGTATTTGAGCGGGCCCTCTTTTTCCTTAGTATCTCGGAAGATGCCGCCCGGGAACTGCGTTGCCAAGGCATGTAGCGACCTGAATTTCCGCTTAGGAATACCCTGAATATCTAATATGGCCTCTCCATACCGCATACGCGTGATAACGGGGCCAGAGGCTTGAGGGCACGTCTCCAGACGGCTGATAGCCGCTATGATTGAGGTACGCGCAGGATCACTGATGCATTTATCGGGCATAGATTACCTTTAAATTTTCTCTACGTCGGGCGCCATCTTTGCAGCGCAGTCTTTACAGAGCCCGTGGCTGATTTTTTCAAGAGACTCATCGGACAGCCAGTGTCCCTTGTCATTGCACCATGCACACTTTGTTTTAACGGCGGGGCGAACCTTGGCCTGCTCTCGTCCTGTCGAACATTCGCAGCTGACAAAGTCCTCAAGTGCCTTTGAGGTATTGAAGAACTCGGTTTCGAGTAGTTCCGTAAGTTCCTCACCGTGGTGTTTTTCCTCGGATTCTATCTCAGAGAGCTTGGCTATATAAGCCATTATCTTGCTGTCGTCAAGTTTTCCAGCACCACCTAGCAGCACTTCCAAAAACTCCCTGTGGTCTTGGTAATCCGAAACGGCGTTGCGCTCCCCTTCGAGGTCTCTTTCTAAGTGCTGGATAGCTTCCAATTTATACATTAAATTTAGGTAGCATTCCGTCTTTATCATGGCCTAGCACACCAGACTTTCTATCGCAGCCTTAGCTTTATTGATCTGCGACTGGAAGTTGGTTTCGTCGACGTTGCACTCGGAATTGCCGCGTGAGCAGATCTCCTGCACACCCGAGGGCCCTGCATCTTCTATCATCTCGAGCAGGGTCTTGAGGAATTCTACGGTCTCTCTATCGATGCATCCGGCCATGGGGTTATTCCTTCTCTTTGGCCAGCTTTGCGACGTATTCGGGATGAATGACGGTCAGGTGTTTGGAGACTCCCTTGACTGGGCTCGATCCTTCCCCGTTGCCCCAGACGGTGAAGCCCTTGATGGTAAGCGACTCTATCTGGCTATTCGAGCGACAGCTCTTGCCTGTGGGGTCGCATTGTATGCCGGAAGTGGAGATGTTGAGCGCCTTCAGGACAGCAGACGGGGAATCGAACTCCTGCTTGGCGCCGGTGGGCCCGATATAGGTGACCTTGGCTCCCCATTGGCTAGGCATAGTGCGAGTGGATGCAGCTTTCGCTGCGGCCGCCGGCGCATCTACGCAGTCGGGAATCATCATGTCGATGAATTTCATGATAAATGTAGGGTCTTTGGCCGACATGTCTCCCATCAAACCCTTCAATTCCTTTTCGATGCAACTATTGCCGATAGCACCACCTATTACTGTTGTTGCCATAGAGCCCTCCTTCACTATTGAACTATGTCGACTTGCAAGACATTGTTGTATAATCCCAGTGTCCCCTTGACGCCGTGCATGCTGTCTGTTGTTTCTGTAAATCAAGTACAGGGTTATCTACCGTTAAATCTACGAGCTCTCCTCCGTTGTATGTTGATGGGTCACCACCCTCGCATAACCATAAATCTAGGAAGAATGGATTTAGTATTACCATATCTTTGCCATATTTTGCTATGTACCATTGTATCCAACCTACATAAACTGCATTGGAAATTATAAAAAGAGAACCACCTACTTGGTCGACTCGTGGATGTGCCACACTACCATACCATCTTTCACCATTAGGGTTCCATCTTACGATACCAGTACCATACTCCACCCAAGACCTAGTATGCGGTGGTATATAACTCACAAGAACCGGTTCTCCAGCATTCTCGGTGTTCAATAACAGACCTTTTGTCAATATAGCTGTGGCCTGTTCGTCAGTCAATGTAGTGGTTGGCAAGGTATATTGAGTGTAATATTGTCCTACTCCATCATCTGCACCAATGGTATGCGTTACACTTAAGGATACTCCCAGAGAATCCGTTACAGTAAGAGTAACGTCATAGGAATCAGCATTCGGATACGTATACTTGATATTTGCATTGGCGTTTGAGGTTAGCATATGTCCGTCGCCAAATTCCCAGTGACACACAAGGGGTGCAGTTAAACCGCTCTGGCTAACATTTGGAGAAAAAGTATAGACGAGCCCAGCATTTGATACAGTGAAGTCTATTGTTCCGGCGCCATTTTCAACACAGGCGCTACCGTCCCAATGCTGCCCAGTCGGACAAGTATGCACGCTATCATCAACACAAGCTGCCCCATCCCAATGCTGTCCAGTCGGACAAGTATGCACGCTATCATCAACACAAGCTGCCCCATCCCAATGCTGTCCAGTCGGACAAGTGTGCACGCTATCATCAACACAAGCTGCCCCATCCCAATGCTGTCCAGTCGGACAAGTGTGTGTGCCGCCACCGCCGCCGCCCTTGGTAGCTTTGTAGATGCCATACCCGAGCCCTAAAAGCGCGAGTCCGCCTCCTACAACAATGGCGACTTTCTTAGTTTTATCGTCCATGTTTACCTACCTCCGAATGAGCCTACTATAGCGATCGCTATCCCAACCGCCGTCAACCCAATGCCTATCATCCACTTTAAAGTCGCCAATCCGCCTTCCATCTTAGACAGGCGCGTATTGATCTTACTGATAGATTCGTCTACATGAAGAAGATGATTATCCACTCTGTTGCATAATCCATCAAATTCTTGTCTGGAAATATCTGCCTTACCAGTGAGGCCTTTGGGACCGGTGTCTCCTCTGGGACCAGTGTCTCCTTTAGGACCAGTGTCTCCGGTATCTCCTTTGGGGCCCGTGTCTCCATGGAAATTTTCAAGCATCGGATTTCCTCGATACTAAGCTATTCTTATTGTATCGACTTCTTTCGCTAGCGTCAAATCACATTTGCAGTAATTCAAAGCTACCATCGGGGAGAACTTTGTATATACCGATGTGGGAGCACTTCATCTCCATGTCTACGAGTGGAGCAATTTTGAGCTTCTCTGCAGCCTGCTCGCAGAAGTAGAAGTCCTCGCTGACGCAGCCTACATTCCAGACGAACCACGGCCTCGGCAACTGCTCGAACATACTGCGGTGTATCAGCGCGAACCCCAATCCGATAGCGTCTACCATGACATAGCGCCCGGGCTGATTGTTATTAATTGCGGCATAGGCAAAATTCTTTTTCGCCCACGCCTCGTTTCCCGTAGGCTGCTGCCCAACTTTCCTCCACGCTGCCAGACATTTCTGGGCTTGATTTTTCTTTGCCCAATACAACCCACTTACGAACTTATGGTTAAAATGCTCTGCTACGGCCAGCAGGGTGATCAGCCCGGGGGCGTCGGTCCCATCAGGTTTAAGTGGTCCGATAACATCGTCGTCAACAAAAAAGAGCCACTCGGCTCCTGCCATTAACGCCTGCTCCGCCAGTCCGTTGCGCATCGTGCAGAGTGCTTCCCCCCTGCGTTCCAGCAATAGAGTGTCCGAAGGGACCTGTAGTTTATTACGGAACCATTCCCGCCACTCACGATAGTCGCACTCGCTACGGTGCGGGACACCGATAGCTACCTTCATGTTTTACTCCTCGCCTTTATTTTAACTTAAGAATCTTACGAAACTTTATCCGCTTTATCCGCTTTATCCCTTTTGGCACATTGCCCTCCTAGCGTGCCGATTTGATGACTTGAGCTATGGTCGGAATCGCAAATCGGGCACTAGTTCCTTTAAATGAGAGCGCCGCCTGTAACCCTTGCTCCGCCCCAGTGTTTCCCCATGTAGGCTCGTTAAGTGTACACGCTCGTACTAACACCCAATCCAAATCTAGTTCCGAATTATTTGCAGAATAAACATAGGCGTAGGCGCCCATTGATACTGTGTTATTGAGGCCATCTGTTAAAGTAACAGTATTTGCATCGTTGACTTTACATACTATATTCGTTGCGCCGTTTCTAATTATGTCTTGGACTGCGTATGTGTCTGCCACCCATCCTAAAATTGTTTTATATGTACCGCCCGAAGCTACGTATTTGGCATTAGAAGAAGCACTAAGATTAGCATAGTCCGCTTCATCGGTGGCAGACTGGTTTGCGGGCGACCATCCATAGGCTTCGTAAAAGTTGGTGTCGTTGAAATGTTTGGATTTTAGGAGAGACCTGATTGCATAGTTGGTTCCCCAAATTGTTTTTGTGACTATATCAGACCTTACATTAGACAATCCTTTTAATGTGCATATACTATTTGCAACTGTTGGAGTGTTGCCTTGAGTAACAGTCCACTTTGTTACCGTATCTAGTGCAACGCCCGGGAAGTCATCAAAGAAATCGAATGTAGTATCGCCGTTACTGGCATCTGCCGCATCTGCATTGCCGTAGTAGATATAACCAGTCCATGTGCCGCCAAGAGGAATAGAGTTAGCCTTTATCCACCAAGTACCGCTCGTTGCCGTACTTACTTCTCGCCAACACTTAGCCTCCGTTATACCATTGCTAGTGGTAAAGAATATATCGATAGGCCATTTCAGTGCGTGATTGTTGAGGTAGATCGTCCCGAGAACATCAACGCCAACCCCTTTGATGAGCGTGACCTTCATCGGATAGTTAGTCTGCGTACCATCGGCTGTAGCGTTGATGACGATAGCTTTTCTATAAGCCCAGCCCATTGTTTATTTCTCCAGAGCTGCCAGCTCAACAGTTCGGACATTGCGGAGACTTTCTTCTATTGTCGTTAGTTCAAACCCACACTTATTATTAATGTCATCATTCTTTGCCTTAGCGTCGTTTAATGCTGGCTCGTTCTCCAATTTAAACTTGTCCATAGCTACGCTGTATGTTAATTGCGCAGCGGCCAGTTCTGTCTGGGCGTCGGCTTGAATCTTTCGTATTCCGGCTGCTTTCTGCTGTAATTCGGCAACCTCTTTGACCTGAGCGTCGGTCAACGGTGCTACTGGTTTTAAATTTCCCATAATGCCTCCTAGTAAATACCTATCGCGCAGAGCGGGTTTCCGCTGTTTATCGCACAGCCCTTTATCCTATTGAAATTATCCACATCCAATGTCAGCGCCTCCCCTGCATCAAGTGGCATCCCACCTCCGGGATACGGATATTCTCCTACCTGATTACCGCCAACCCATACCGTGCCCGATACGGCTCGTATTGTTGCAGATCGAACCTGACTTGAGGTAAAAGCGGATCCACCCGAAAGCCCTGTACAGTTTACCTGCTGTATGCGCACGTTGGTAGCGGGGATAATATTTACATCTTGCCCTGATATTGCAGCGATAATAGATTCCCCGGATATTTTAGCAACAATGATTCCGGATATTATCACTGTACCTACTAAGCTAACCTCGCCTGATATCGAGAGTAGAGCGCCCGATATCTCCGCAACAACTATCTGACCGGAGATCTTCGCTTCAACGGTTTGACCGGAGATCTTGACAGTCTCGCCGGAGACCTTTGCTATGACCGTCTGGCCCGAAACCCCTACGCCGGCTACTACAACCGTCTGGCCCGATATTTGAACTGCTTGTCCTGAT
>Ga0209048_10004499_pt1 | contig 13329 bp, 10 predicted proteins | sample FrelakmetCRP12CR_FD_187146 | JGI IMG/M metagenome (GOLD analysis project Ga0209048, IMG submission 187146) | Freshwater lake sediment microbial communities from the University of Notre Dame, USA, for methane emissions studies - CRP12 CR (SPAdes)... | ecosystem: Environmental > Aquatic >... | reverse complement strand
ATCCACCCTGGGCAAGGTCAAGGACGGCACCGATGACTACACCTTCTTTGCCACCAACTACCGCCACAAGGCATATGAGCTGAAGAAAAACGTCATCTCCCACCAGGAATATGTATCCAACTTTGAGCTGCACGACTACCCCATCACCGAAGACGACATACTCTCCCGTGGTCCTCATGCCTGGGATTCAGCGCTCAACACCGTAAACATCGGCAAGTTCAACATCGGCCCTGCCTCCATCGGCGTGTCCGAACACTGCTTCTACGAGGCCATCACCCATGCATCCAACCGTATCCTCTACGGCATAAAGGTCACCGACATGCCGCATGTGCGCAAGAACTTCATGGATGCCTGGCTGCGTCTGTTGGGCATGAAGATCTATCAGCGCCGCGCCTCCGACTACTTCAGGGGCGCCAGCGAAAATGACCGCCGCTATCTGCTCTACAACCCCACCAGCAAGATGAAGGTGACCCTGCAGTCCGAAGAGGTAATCAACCTGCTCTGGGACGTGATCGCTGCCAAGGGCTTTGAGAAGGATACCTACTTCCACATGGCCGCCGGCGACGTGCGCGGCCCGTCCAAGCTCGAGGGCACTGTGCACGTGAATGTGCAGCTCATCCGCAAGTTCATGAAGAACTACTTCTTCAACCCGGCCGAGTACGCCCCTTCAGCCCCGGACTTCTCACTGAACGACGATTCGTTCCTGTTCAACCAGGGCCCCACCAAGGGCCTGGGCAAGGTCCAGTTCCACGACTACAAGCCGGTCTTCGAGGCCAACAAGGACCTGCCGAACGTGGCGACCTTCATCAAGCAGATCGAGATCTTCAAAGAGATGCTGGAGAAGGCCGGCCCAGACAAGGTGCAGGACATGGACCCCACCTTCTCCCTGCCGCTTGGCGAGATGTTCTCCATCGTAGTCTATGGGCAGCTCATCCTTGAGCAGGCCAAGTTTGACAACATGGACCTTGACATCATCAACCAGATCTTCGATTTCATGGTGCGGGACTTCGCCCACTTTGCACTGCAGATCTATGGCAACCACACTACCAAGGACGAGCAGCGGGCCTACTGCACGAAGATCATGCTCATCAAGGCCGTGCCGAACCCAGAGCAGTACAACAAGATCTGGGAAAAATACGTGTTTGCCCTCAACGGCGAATACACCATGAACGAGTAGCGAACAGACTTCAACAATCCTCAAGACTAAAAAGAGGGGAGGGCAATTGCTCTCCCCTTCTTTGTGATCTCCTTTTAAAGTAAAATCACCCTACCATATTATCCACCAAATATTCTTGTGATGAAAACGGTGACATTCAGGCATACTCGGGTGTATGATTGTCATATCTTAAACGGTTATTCCAACATTTTTAAAAAGAGGGGGGGGAGTTATGGAGTTGTCTGATGCCATCCAGCACAGAAGAAGCATGAGAAAATTCACCGACTATGCCGTGACCGATGAGGAGATCAAACAACTGCTTGAGGCAGCCAGGCTGGCACAATCCTGGGCAAATACCCAGGTGTGGGAATTCGTGGTGGTCCGCGACAGGGGTCTTATTGAAAAAGTAACAGGTACCTACGTGGATAAGAACCCGGGCACAAAGTGCTCGCTTGCTGCCTCAGTACTTATCGTGGCATGTGCCAAGACCGGCGTTTCGGGCTGTTATGGCGGCAAGGATGTGACCAAGTTTCACAACTGGTTCATGTTCGACCTCGGTATTGCGGTCCAGAACCTCTGCCTCAAGGCCCATGAGTTGGGACTTGGCACCGTTGTAATCGGCCTTATGGACCATGATGCCTGCAAAAAGATCATAAACCTGCCCGATGGCTATGAGGTGGTGGCTGTGTTGCCGGTGGGAAAGCCTGCTATGGAACCCAAGCAGGGGCCGCCTCGAAAGGAATTAAATGCGTTTGTCCATCTCAATACCTTCGGTAAGGCCTTCTAAGATATAGACTTAAGAATTCTCCAGGAGATTGGCCATGGCTGACTACGGTATCCGGCTCGAGCGGGAAGGTCAAATCGCGGTGGTTATCTTTGACCGGCCCGGCAGACAGAACACCCTTGATGAGCACATGTGGGACTGCATGGAGCAGGTAGTGGCCGACCTCAAGGCACGCCTGCCGAGGGCCGTGGTGCTGACCGGCTCCGGAGACAGGGCCTTCTGCGCCGGGTTCGACGTGAACCTGGAAAACCCGATGGTGGCCCGCCTTATCGATGCGGTGCAGAAACACGAGAAAGGGCCTGCCTATGACCTCATCCGCCGCTTCCGGACAACCACCGACAGCCTGGTCATGCTCCCGATCCCCATCATAGCGGCGATAAACGGGCTCGCGTACGGCGGAGGGGCCGAGATTGCCACGCGGTGCGACCTTCGCGTCATGGACCCGGGGGCGGCCATCTGCTTCTCCGAGGTGAGGCTCGGGCTCATGCCCGACCACGGCGGTGTGGTTGGGCTCACGCGGCTTTTAGGGGCTTCCAGGGCAGCAGATCTCATCCTCACGGCTCGCAAAGTGGGTGCAGAGGAGGCCTTGCAGATGGGCCTTATAAACCGTATCAGCCCACCGGGCAAGGCCCTGGAGAATGCACGTGAGCTGGCGCGGTCCATTGCAGAAAATGGTCCGCGTGCCGTACAGCACGCTCTGAAGGTGATCAGGAGGACCGTGGATATAAGCACAATGGATGCCCTGGAACTTGAGACCGAAGAGGCGGTCACCCTAATTGCCAGCGGAGAATGCATCCATGGCATTACCGCCTTCCTGTCAAAGCAGAAGCCTGTGTTCCCAGAGCCGGAATAGAAAGAGGTAAAACGGTTTGATTCAACGTTTTATTGATACGTATCTATGTGAGAATGTGTCAAACTCCGGTCATTATCTAAATAAGGTATTTCTCCTTGTGCCCTCTGGGGTCCCAACAACTTGACCAGGGTATTGAGGAGGCTGCGGTCAAATGCCGTCAGCGCCTCCTGCTTGATGAGTTTCAATGCATCGAATGGCTTCATGGCGGTCTTGTAGGGCCGGATAGATGTCAATGCATCGAATATGTCGGCAATGGTGCAGATCCGGGCGCATGGGTGGATTTCCTTTGTGCCGAGGGGATACCCTGAACCGTCTGGCCGTTCATGATGTTGCATGGAGATATAGGCAGCCTCATCCGTAAGGTGCCCGGTTTCCATGAGGATGGCATAACCCCATTCGGGATGCTTCTTCATGATGACCCACTCATCTTCGCTCAATTTTCCACGCTTCCTGAGAATAGTTAGCGGCACCTTTGATTTTCCGATATCGTGGAGGAAATATCCATAGCTCAGTCGTTCAAGATTCTCCATTTCGATTGTACTCTCGCCTTTATAATATTGGATGGCAAGCGAGGTGGCGAAGATACCGACGTTGACACTGTGCGTGTAGGTGGTAAAATCGTAATCCGTAATGGAGAAAAGGTCACTCAAAAGGACCTGGTTCTTCATGATGTTCTTAAGCATGGATTTGAGGGTGTGCTGTATCTTCTCAATCTGTTGTGAGTTCGGATCTTCAAAAGCCTTTTTCAGGGCATGGATGGAAGATACATAGAATGTCGCAGCCTTGACCTTGGAGGGAACAGCCGGGTCAGTGAGGATCTTGTCCGTGTAAGCGCTGACGTATTTCTCAAATGCATCGGACTCCCTGCCCCGTATGAATATTTTGCAAACGCCATAATGGTTGAGTTCATCAAGGTGATCCCTGGTGAATATACTATCCTTTTCGAGAAAGGGCATAAGCCTGTCCTCTTGCTTTATAAACAGATCCACGATGGATTTCTCGTTTATCTGAATAACATCAATCGGGACAGGCCGGAATACATCCATGTTTCTCTTTTCGTCATTCTTTTATAAGACTTGAAAATTATTGATCTCTACGGAGATTTATTTTCGTGGTTTTTACCAGTGCATCATGATGTATAATCTTTCAAGGAGTTCTCGATGATCCATGAAAATACCGGCGCTGACCCATCCACAAGGAATAAAAGCAGTTCGAACACCGCCATAGTGCTGTCCGGGGTGATCGAGCACGTTCGTTATCATAGGGAAGACACCGGCTACACCATTGCCCGGGTCAGGACCCAGGGCCAGGATAAATCATCCATAAATGTTGTGGCCTTCCTCCCCTCGCCCCGCATCGGAGACCTCTACCAGTTCAAGGGTTCATGGGCTGTCCACCCGAAATATGGGCTGCAGTTTCAGGCAGTGGAATTTGAGGCCAAGCCCCCGGTGACTATGGAAGGCATAAGGTCCTATCTAACCTCCGAGATTGAAGAGATAGGCCCCGAGCTTGCAAAGCGCATCGTTGACGCCTTCGGCATGGATACATTCAACATCATCGACCTTGAGCCGCACCGGCTCAGGGAAGTCATCGGCATAGGGCGAAAACGTGCCAAAGCCATCCTGCAGGCATGGAAGGACAAGAGAATTTTACGTGATACATTTGTGTTCCTCTACAGCCAGGGGATTACGGCCGGCCTCGCATCAAAGGTTTTCAAAAAGTACGGCAAAAACACCATAGACGTGATCAGAAACAATCCCTACCGCCTGGCCATCGATATCCCGGGCGTGGGTTTTATAACCGCCGACCGCATCGCTGAGAAGACCGGCGTTGCCAAGGATGCCCCTGAGAGAATCTGCGGGGGCATTATCTATGTGCTCGAACTTGCCACCATGCAGGGACACACCTATCTTCCCCGCCGTCTCCTGCTGCAGGAGACAGAGAAAATCCTCGGTATGGACAAGAAGATCATCTCTGAGAATGTTTTAGAACTCGAGTCTATGAACCATGTGTACATAGAAAAGATTCCGGGCAAGACAGAAGGTGAAGACGCCATATACCACCCTTTGCTTCACCGGGCGGAGAAATATGCGGCAATGAATCTGTCCATGATGAACAAGGCTGATAAAAGTATTGCATGGGTCGACGCGGATGGGGCTATCGGTTGGATGGAAGACCGGTATCATATCGAATTATCCGCCCGGCAGAAAGAGGCTGTCAAATGTGCATCCCTCAAAACGTGCATGGTTCTCACCGGCGGCCCGGGGACAGGAAAGACCTCTACCATAACCGCGATTATCCACATGTTTAAGGGAATGGATGCAAAGATCCTGCTGTGTGCCCCGACAGGCCGCGCAGCAAAACGCATGACCGAGGCCACCGGCAAGGAATCGAGCACGATCCATAGGCTGCTGGAATTCAACCCCATGCAGGGGATATTTCAGCGCAATGAAGGACAACCCCTGGAGGCGGACCTTATTATTGTGGACGAGTTTTCCATGGTGGACATATCACTGCTGCATCATCTTCTCATGGCAATTACCCCCGGCACGACCCTGGTGTTTGTTGGTGATGTAGACCAACTCCCTTCAGTGGGTCCCGGCAACTGCCTGAAGGACATAATCACTTCTGGAATCATCCCTGTGGTAAGGCTGGACACGATCTTCAGGCAAGGCCTGACGAGCCGGATCATCGTCAACAGCCACCGGATCAACCAGGGCATGATGCCCGAGATTCCTGAAGATGACAGTGGGGAATATCGCTTTATTTCAGAGGAAGACCCAGTCAAAGTCCTGGCCGAGGTCATCCGCCAGGTTACCGAGGAGCTGCCGGTTAAACATGGCCTGGATCCCCTGTGGGACGTGCAGGTGTTAAGCCCCATGCACAAAGGCATCCTTGGGGTCGAGAATCTGAACAGGAATCTGCAGCAGGCGCTTAACCCTGAAGGCAGGCCATACAGGAGGGGCAACACGGAGTTCCGTATCGGCGACAAGGTGATGCAGACCCGCAATAATTATGAACTGGAGGTCTTCAACGGTGACATCGGTTATCTGATGGACATAAACGAAAAGGAAGGTTCATTTCAGGTTGGGTATGACGACCGGATAGTCTTGTACGGTTCCGCTGACGCGGATGATCTGGTTATCGCCTATGCAACGACTATCCATAAGGCGCAGGGCTCTGAATATAACTGTGTGATATTGCCTGTCCATACCCAGCACTATGTCATGCTTGCAAGAAATCTGCTGTACACAGCAGTAACAAGGGGCAAACGGCTCGTCTTGACCATCGGCTCGGAGAGGGCAGTCAGGCTCAGCGTGGAAAACAGCCGGAGCAGATCCCGGTTTACGCGCCTTGCCCAGCGGCTTGTAGGACAGGTATGAGGAGCGCGTATATGCGGCTTTAAACCCAGATTTTGCGTTTGAATGTACCCATATAAACTCTCTATGCACTTCTGGCAGCCTTAAGCATAACACCCATAGTGATCATGGAATTGTTTTTAAATAGGTCCGTTAAAATCAGTCATCTCGCAGCCTTTGTGGAATGCTAATTTTCCCGGTCCTTCAAGGCTTCGAGATGACTGATTTTAACGGATCAAGTTTTTATTTTTCTTAGATGCAAAATCTGGATTAAATAAAAAACAAACCCCTGCACACAGGTATAGACTGGTGCCCTTACTCCTCGTCCCGATATCTCTTCGTATAGAGGCGCCGGTTGTAAATGCTCGAAAATGCGGAAAAAGATTCTTCTTCAGGTGTGGCATCTATGATGGAGCAGATGCCGGTCAGCTTGGCATCAAGGTCGTCGAGCATATGGAGGAATACTGCTTCTTTGGTCATGGGCAGCTTGGGCGAGCCGAATTCGAGCTGTCCGTGATGACCCAGGATCATGTGGAGGAGCTGGAGTTTGAGTTCCTCAGGGAAATCCTCTATGGATGATGCATCCTGGTCCACCATATTCGCGGAAAGGTAGATGTGTCCCAGGAGCCTGCCCATGGGCGTGATATCGATGATCTTGGTGTAGGTATATTCATAGATCTTTCCGAGGTCATGCACGATGGCGCCCATCACGAGCATATCCCGGTTGAAACCCATATGGGCATAGACAGGCAACAGGGCGTCCATGGCCCTCAGTACAAAAAGGGTATGCTCCAAAAGGCCTCCTATGTAGTTGTGGTGTATCCCTTTGGCAGCAGGGGCCTTCATGAACCCTTCCCGCACACCTTCTCTTGCGAATATCCGCTTAATAAGGAGGCGCAGGTGCGAGTTCTTGATGCTACTGCAGGCCTGCTCGAACTCGTCGACCATAGAGGTTATATCCCTGCTGGAGGAAGGAACCAGGCTTGTGATGTCCACCTCCTGGTCGGAGAGCTTCGTGATCTTCTCGATCCTGAGCTGCAAGCGGTTCTCGTATGACTCGGCGCTCGCCCTTACCCCGACCACATCTCCGGGGGCAATGATTGAAACCTGCTCCTGGGCCTCATCCCAGACCATACCTAAAATATCGCCGGTCTTGTCGGACAGGATAATCTTGCCATAGGGTTTCCCGTTGCGGGCAGTAAGCAGCCTTCGCTCCGAGACCAGGAACACTGCCTTAACACGGTCACCGTCTCCGATTTCACTGATGAAGCTTCCTTTTAATATCATGTATCTCCCTTTCTATCCTTAGACTTAAAGGATATATCTGCTCAGGTCTTCCCTGCTCATGAGCGGCTCCAGTCGCTCTTTGACATATGCCCCATCCACCACCACCGAGCCCACGAGCTCTTTGGCTGTAAAGGATATGTCCTCCAGCATTTTTTCGAGCACGGTATGGAGCCTGCGGGCACCGATGTTCTCGGTATGGTCATTGATGTACTCGGCAATGGCCGCGACCTCAAAGACCGCGTCATCCGTGAAGACCAGTTCAACACCCTCGGTGGCAAGTAGTGCCTGATACTGCTTGATGAGCGCATTTTTCGGCTCCATGAGGATGCGGATGAAATCTTCTTTGCTTAAGGGGCCAAGCTCCTCCCGGATGGGGAAGCGGCCCTGAAGCTCGGGGATGAGGTCAGAGGGCTTGCTCACATGGAAGGCCCCTGCGCCTATGAACAGGATATGGTCCGTGTTTACCGGTCCGAACTTGGTGTTCACGGTAGTCCCCTCCACGATGGGCAGCAGGTCGCGCTGCACACCTTCGCGGGATACATCCGGACCGTGGCCCGATTCCCTGCCTGCGATTTTATCGAGCTCGTCTATGAACACGATGCCTGAGTTCTCTACCCGAAAGCGTGCCTCCTGGTTCACCTTGTCCATATCGATAAGGCGGCCCACTTCCTGATTGGTGATGAACTCTACGGCCTCCTTTACGCTCATGCGCCTGCGTCTGGTGCGCTTGGGCATGATGTTGGAAAACATCTCTTTGAAATCAATGCCCATCTCCTCCAGGCCCTGGCCTGAGAAGACCTCTATGGTGGGCATCTGGGTCTCGCGGGACTCCACCTCAATGAATCGATCGTCAAGGAGTCCTTCATCCAGCATCTTTTTCAGCTTGTCCCTGCTCTCCACATGGAGCTCTGCATCCTTTTGGGGCGGCAGCAGGAGGTCGAGGATGCGCTCCTTGGCTTGTTCCACGGCCTTTGATTTTACCTTCTCGCTCTCCTCGACCTGCACCATCTGGATGCCCATCCTCATGAGATCACGGATAATGGATTCCACATCCCTGCCCACATAACCGACCTCGGTAAACTTGGATGCCTCCACCTTTATGAACGGTGAATTTGAGAGCTTTGCCAGCCTGCGTGCGATCTCGGTCTTGCCCACGCCGGTGGGGCCGATAAGGATGATGTTCTTCGGATAGATGTCGTCTTTCATATCCGGGGCCACCATCTGGCGCCTCCAGCGGTTACGCAGTGCAATCGCCACGGCGCGTTTGGCCTTGTCCTGGCCCACGATGTACCGGTCAAGCTCAGTGACGATCTGTTTGGGCGTAAGATTGCTCATCACAGCTCCTCGTATTGTATGGCTTTATTCGTATAGATGCAGATGTCGGATGCAATCTCCATGGAATAGGATGCAATCTCTTTGGCGCCAAGCTCCGTGTACTTCAGGAGGGCTTTGGCTGCTGCAAAGGCGTAATTGCCCCCGGAGCCGATGCCGCAGACATCATCGTCAGGCTCCACCACATCGCCGGTGCCGGACAGGATGAAGGTGTTGGCGGTATCCGCTACGATCATGAGTGCCTCCAGCCTCCTGAGCACCCTATCCGTCCTCCAGTCTTTTCCCATCTCGACAGCGGCCCTGGTGAGATTGCCCCGGTATTCCTTCAGCTTGTCCTCAAAGCGTTCAAAGAGGGTGAATGCATCTGATGTTGACCCGGCAAATCCGGCCAGGATCTTGTTATCATGGATCTTCCTCACCTTCTTGGCATTGCCTTTAAGGATCACATTGTTCATGGTCACCTGGCCGTCGCCTGCGAGTACTACTTTGCCGGCCCTTCTTACGCACAGTATGGTGGTTCCGTGGATCTCCATCATCCCTCCTTTGCCCTCGGGTGAGCTTTATCATATACATCCATGAGTTTGTCCACACTCAAGTGGGTGTAGCGCTGGGTGGTGGAAAGGCTTGCATGGCCAAGCATCTCCTGGATGGACCTGAGGTCGGCGCCCGCATCCAGCATGTGGCTTGCAAAGGTGTGCCTGATGACATGCGGGCTCACATGCCTGGCAAGGGAAGCCTGCAGGGCCCACTGGTAGATGATCCGTCTGATGCTCCTTGATCGTATGGCAGAGCCCCTGCTGTTAAGAAACAGCGGCTCGGTGCAGTAAATGGGATCATTGATACCCCTGGTTCTCAGATAACTGCCGATAGCGCTGAGCGCGCGATGGCCCACAGGCACATAGCGCTGCTTTGACCCCTTGCCGGTAACCATGATGAAGCCGCCTTGCATGTCCACATCACAGCACTTCATGGTCTCGGCCTCTCCCACCCGGACGCCCGTAGAGTAGAGCAGCTCAAGGATGGCCCTGTCTCGGGGATCGATCACTGCATTGATAAGGTCGAATACCTCATCGTGGCTCAGGAACTGCGGCAGGTTTTCGCTGTGTTTGAGAGATCTCACATGGCCGAAAGGATTCATGGGCAGCTCTATAGCCCGCATCACAAAGTCGAAGAACCCTTTGATGGCGCTCAGCTTGCGGTTGACTGAGGTGCGTGAGTAGTGCGACCGAAGATTAAGCATGTAGGATCGCACCATGAGGCGGTCCGGGATAGAGACCTGACGCTCGGTAATAAAGGCGATGAAATGTCTGATATCGCCGAGGTAAGCCCGGTATGTCTCCCCGGAAAGTCCTTTGTTGTCTAGTAGGACGAGGGCATAGCGGTTCAGCAGGGCCTCATAGTCCGGATCCATGGTGCGAACTTACACCCTGGAATTGTTTAAATCAAGGTCGCGATAGGCTGCCCATGCGGCTGTATTCCATTCTTGCCAATGAGGATCTCTTGTGAAATAGTAACAAGAGCAACCCTAAAGATATCCTAAACTGGAGGTGGCAATATGGCGAACGTGGTGATTGTCGATGGAGTAAGGACAGCGGTAGGCGGCTTTGGGGGGACACTGAAGGATGTTCCGGCCAAGGAGCTGGGCGCACTTGTTATTCACGAGGTCCTTAATAAGAATGGACTCAGGCCGGAGGTTTCCGCATCGAGCAAGGAAGATGCGCCTGATGTCTTCAAGAATGCAGGACTGTCGGCCATAGAAGAGAAATACTCCAGCTGGTCCGAAGACTTCAAAGGTATCGCTGTTGATGAAGTAATCATGGGCAACGTGCTCCAGGCAGGCCAGGGTCAGAACCCTGCCAGGCAGGCCATGATCATGGCAGGGCTGCCCAAGGAGACGGGTGCCTTCACCATCAACAAGGTCTGCGCATCGGGCATGAAGGCGATCGCCCTGGCTACGGCATCTATCATTGCAGGTGATAACGACGTTGTCATTGCAGGCGGCATGGAGAATATGAGCGACGTGCCCATTTCACTGCCCAAGGCGCGCTGGGGTTACCGCATGGACATGCCCTATGGCAAGACCATGGACCTCATGGTGTTCGACGGCCTCTATGAGATCTTCTATGGCTATCACATGGGTATCACGGCCGAGAACATCGCTGAAAAATACGGCATCACCAGGGTCGAGCAGGACAAGATGGGTGTCGACAGCCACATGCGCGCGCTGGCTGCCATAAAATCCGGTATTTTAAAAGGCGAGATCGTGCCGGTGAAGATCCCCAAGAAAAAGGGCGAGGCCATCATCTTTGACACGGACGAGCGTCCCATGGACACCACCCTGGAGAAGATGGGCAAGCTTGCCACTGTTTTCAAGAAGGACGGAACGGTCACGGCCGGCAATGCATCGGGCATCAATGATGCCGCGGCTGCCTGCCTGGTCATGAATGAAGACAAGGCCAAAGAGTTAGGGCTCAAGCCCATTGTCAGGATAAAGGGCTATGCAACAGGCGGAGTAGATCCATCCTATATGGGCCTCGGGCCTATACCGGCAGTCAGGAAGCTTCTGAAGATCACCAAGACATCGGTGAAGGACTATGGTCTCTTCGAGGTGAACGAGGCCTTTGCATCCCAGGCCATTGCCTGCATGCGGGAGCTGAACATGGACTGGGCCATCACGAATGTGAATGGCTCCGCAATCTCCATCGGCCACCCCATCGGCTGCACCGGAGCGCGTATTATAATAGCGCTGGCTAACGAGATGAAAAGGCGCGGCATTGGGCTCGGTATGGCATCGCTCTGCATCGGCGGTGGCATGGGAATGGCTATGGCAATTGAGTTGGTCTAAGAAATAGACTTGAGAAAAGGGGTTGCCCCCCCACGGTGGGGGGGCAGGGGTATAGGTTATTCCAGATCCTTCCTCCGAATGACCTGGAACAAGACTATCGTAATCATGAGCAGGATAGCTGAGGCACAAGTGCCTGTGGTGGTATGAGCAGTCTCGATGAGACATCCGCCGCCCCTACCACCGCCATCGGAAGCGCTTGCAACTGCATTATTCGTATCGTTTGCCTGCGAAGGTTCCTGTGCGGACTTCGTTGAGGTATCAAGGCCTGATTCGGCAAGGAGCGCCTCATAGGCGTTTACGCAACCACCGCTTGCAACCATGCTTGAGCTAACGCTCGGGATCTTGGTTGCTGAATTCAAAATGGCTTCCCTCAACGACTTGTAGCCCATATCCGGCGATTGGGAGAGAACCATTGCTGCCACACCGGCAACAATCGGCGTAGCAAACGAGGTCCCTGATGCATAGGAAACATAGCCGCTATTTATGGTAGTGGTCGTAATGCCGACCCCGGGTGCTATGATATGTACGGTTTTCAGGCCATAATTTGAGAACGAGGCGATGCTGCCATCACTGTCCATGGCGGCAACTGCAATGACATTGTCATAAGGGCAGTTGGAAGGGTAGTGGCCTTTATTGTCGTTATCTTGCCCTTTGTTCCCTGCGGATGCAACAAACAGCACCCCCTTGTTCCTTGCGTATGCAATTGCTTCGTTTAATGCCTTGGACTGATCATAGAAGCCCCAGCTTGCATTGATGATCTTGGCGCCGTTGTCAACGGCATAGTAGATGGCATCTATTGCATCCGAAAGATTCCCAGTGGTCTTGCCGTCATTGACCTTCATGAACTTGACCGGCATGATGGCAATGTTCACATCCCAGGCCACGCCTGCGATGCCCGTTCCATTATTGCCGGTAGCCCCGAGGATGCCGCTCACCTTGGTGCCATGCCCCGAGTCATCTTCGGGCGTACTGTCATGATTCGCGAAATCGTACCCGGAAATTATCCTGCCCTGCAGATCAGGGTGATCCATTTCCACGCCTGAATCGACTACGGCAACGATAACCTGCTGGCCAGCGCCCTGTTTTGTTATGAGGTCCCATGCATCTTCAAGCCCGAGTTCACTCCACGCATCTTTATATGGCCAGTCACCTGGAACCATCTCGGCCTCGATGACGTAGTTTGGTTCTGCATACTCGACATCATCGCTTTCCCTGAGCTCTTTTATAGCCTTGTCTGCATTGTCCACTGCAACGGCTATGGGCCGTTCTTCCACCCAGGTTTCTGATGAAAGACCCTGTGGAATTTTTGTCTTGAACTTCACGATGACCTCGTCCGTGCGATAATCAGCAGCGTTGAGTGAAAAGGCCGACAGGACTAAAACCAGGATGCCGAGAGAAAATGTTCTATAGTCTTTCACCTTATACCCCCCAGATCTATGTCGATCTGGGTTATCTAAGGCAAGGTGGATGCCAAGATATTTGACGCTGGAGGCTAATTATATTTACATTATAATAACAATGGGTTAAAGATTTTTTGATGGGTTTATGACTCTTTGTTGACGGTTACACGAGTTTCAGCATGGTATTCTGAAGTACAATCCGTGGAATCTGTTATGTAACCGGCATGTAACTGAGCAGGTGATTCAGGGCAGGTTACACCCAGATCATGCAATTGGATGTACTCTTAGTGGCCATGGAATTGTTTTTAAATAG
>Ga0209048_10004498_pt1 | contig 13330 bp, 10 predicted proteins | sample FrelakmetCRP12CR_FD_187146 | JGI IMG/M metagenome (GOLD analysis project Ga0209048, IMG submission 187146) | Freshwater lake sediment microbial communities from the University of Notre Dame, USA, for methane emissions studies - CRP12 CR (SPAdes)... | ecosystem: Environmental > Aquatic >... | reverse complement strand
TACCTGTACGGGCGGTTCGCGAACCGCCCCTACTCCTTAGATTATGCGCGCCTTGCATTGTAGGGGCGAGCTGCGCTCGCCCGGATATGGGCGTCCGCAGGACGCCCCTACAATCGAAACCATCCTTTTGGTAACTTTTTACGAGATTATCAACTCTTGAAACCAACGAAAGAAAACATGAGGGAAGGAAACGAAAAATGGGTTCCTTTTCGAGCGGGAAGAAAATTAGCAGCCTCTCTTCAGGTGAGGTTTAAATTATGGGTTTGGCACTTGGGGCAGCGCAGGATGTCTTCGTCGAGGTCTTCCGCCTTGATCTCTCCCCATGCCGCCATTAATTCCGAAGAGGGCTCTTGAAACTCGAGGACCATGAATTCGGATTTCTGCCCGCAGCGGGGACAGTGGAAGTCACCGAAAAAACTGTAGCGATCATCCGGATCTCCCTTTTCATTTTTCCCAGCAAAAACGGAAAAAGAATAATGAGGACCTCCCTCGTGTTTCTGCAAGGGCCAGAGATCCCAGGGAGATTTTGATTTATTTTGATTGAAGATACGGGCGCAGAGGGAACCCAAAAATCCTCCTCGTGGGAAGGTTCTCAAAAAGGTTCAAGAACCAGATCCCGATTTCCGCACTTCGGGCACTTCATAATTTCTTCCTGAAATTCCTGAAGATCGATATCCATCCAATTTTCGCGGGATATGGAAGCAGGGCGTTCATACTCGATCAGGTAAAAATTGGATTTTTCGCGGCAATGCGGGCAGAAGAGGTCCGCTCCAAAGCTGAAAATCTTTTGGCTTTGCTCCTCTTCCTCCAGCAAAACCGGACAGCCATGATTCTTTATCCTGCCGAATCGATCCTTCGGCTGACCATAGCCGATTTTCAGAAACGAAAAATCATAACCTTTCCATGAAGGGTCGTAGGCTGAAGCCATGAAAATACATCCTCCCGAGATCGATTTTGAAGTTCCCTCCAGGGTGAAAAAACCCCCAGGAAATGATATTGGGGATTCTATTTGTTCGTTGAGACCTGGCGGAGAGATTATTCATTACTTCCTTTTATTTCGGTGGTCTCGGAAGAATCTTTACAGAAAATCCTTGCTCCACGATCCATTCCCCAATTTATTCAGCGCAGGCTATTGTTTTAACTCCTCATTCAAGAAAAAGAGGATAAGGGACGAAATGAACAATGAAGTTCGGCATCTTTTTTTCGGAACCGAGTCTCATTAAAAACACAGTGGGAATGCCGTTATTGGTGGGAGAAACAGCAGGATCGAATCGGAGAACAAAAGGTTTTTCGAAGGAGGGGAAGTGATGGATCGGGGAATCCGGTGTCAGAAGTGCGGATTGATGCAGTTGAATCGGCCGAGCTGTAAATCCTGCGGAGCCAAGCTGAGCGATTACCCATTCACCCCTAACATTCCCGGCTTTCACGCGGAGCAACCGGGGGCCAAAGATCCCTCGGGAAATTTGAGCTCATTCCCAATGGAGGCAAACTTCGGAACGGAAAGAATTGCTGGACACCGCTTCCATTTTCATGGTAAAGGCTTGCCTCTGTTCGGAATTTATGGTGTAAACCTGTTCCTCTCCCTTGTGACCTTGGGCATTTATTATTTCTGGGGGAAGGCAAAAGTCCGGAATTATCTCATGAGTCACATCGAACTTGAGGGAGACTGCTTCGAATATCATGGAACGGGCAAAGAATTGCTTATGGGTTTTCTGAAAGCCCTGATCCTCTTTTTTATTCCCCTGGTGGCCTTGAATTCGGGGCCGGAGTTGTTGGGGACCGGCCCGGTGATTCGATCCGTTGCCGCCGGCCTGGCGTATGGGGTCATCATGGTGTTTATCCCCATTGCCATGGTAGGGGCGCGCCGGTACCGTCTCAGCCGGACGTCCTGGCGTGGAATCCGCTTTTCTTTCCGCGGGGAAGCATGGGGTTTTCTCAAAATCTTTGCTTTCGGAACGTTCCTCAGCACCATCACCCTGGGCCTATATTTTCCCTTCTTTGACGCGCGGCGTTACGATTTCATGATCTCCCACTCGTTTTTCGGCAATCGGAATTTTTCTTTCAATGGCCGCGGGAGGGATCTTTTCCGTCCTTTTCTTGTGGCCCTCCTTCTGACCCTTCCGACCTTGGGTTTCTACTGGTTTTGGTTTGGCGCCAAAAAACAGCGCTATTATTGGGAACACACAACGATCGGGCCGAACCGATTTCGGTCCTCAATAACCGGCCGGGCCCTCATGAATTTGCAGGTGGGGAATTTCCTGATCGCTCTTTTTACCCTCGGACTGGGATGGCCTTGGATCATTACCCGGAAAATCCAATTCGGGTGCAAGTATCTAACTCTGGAAGGACCGCTAACTTTGGCCGAGGTCCAACAGGAGGCCCAAAAGGCTGTGGCCACCGGTGAGGCTATGTCCGGTTTTCTGGATACGGATTTCAGCCTCGAGGTTTAGGGATCGTTCTTGATGGAGCTTAGAGGATATTACCTCGACGGAAAAACAGCGGAGAAGAGAGAGGCGACGGTCTGGGTGGAGAACGACGGCCTGCGCATCCAACTCGCGGAAGAGGCGCAAGTTTGGTGGCCTTACGCCGAGGTCCGGCAGAATCGCGACCATTCGGATTTTAACCAAATCCGCATGGAAAAGGGAGGGCCGTTTCCCGAGATTCTCATTGTGCCGAAAGCCCCCTTTTTTAGCACTCTGAGGCAGACCTTTCCCAAAATCCCCGCACCGTTTCGTGAGCCAAGCAACATCTCGCTGCGTCTGGCCTTTCCAGTTCTCGCGGCCTTGGGGGCGATCGGCATTGTTTTATCTCTTTATCTGTGGGGTATTCCCTTCCTAACAACCTGGGCAGCCTCTCGAGTGCCGGTTTCCTGGGAGGAGAATCTCGGCCGGTCGATAGTGGAAAGCTTAGCGCCTCTGGAAGTGCGCTGCGACGCTCCTGCCCACGAACCCATTCTGCAGGACGTGATAGGAATTCTAACGGCCTCCCTTCCACAGCGGCCTTATAAATTTCAGATCATCGTCGTCGATGAACCGGAGATAAATGCCTTTGCGGCGCCCGGAGGAACGATTGTCCTCTATCGGGGGCTGTTGGAGCGGATCAAGAGCAGGGAAGAATTGGCGGGAGTGCTCGCCCATGAAATGCAGCATATCCTTCACCGTCATTCCACACGGATCCTTCTGAGAAATATATCTTTAGGCCTCCTTTTTTCGGTGGTCCTGGGAGATGCGAACTCGGCGATACGCATAGGAAGAGAAGGGGCCGGCATTCTGGGGACTCTGAACTACAGCCGGCAATATGAAGAACAAGCCGATGAAGAAGGAATACGGCTGCTCCTTGCTGCCGGCATTGACCCGAAGGGAATGATTTCATTCTTCGAAGAAATTGAGAAGGAAGACCAGAAGGCGGTTACAATTCCTGCGTATTTTTCAACCCACCCAAACCTAAAAAGCCGCATTGCGCGGTTGAAGGCCATTGCCCAGGAGAATCCTCTCACAAGCCCACGCCCGTTTCCCCGCCTTGAGCTGCCGGACGCAGAAGAAATTTGCCAATAGAGCCGCAGAAATGCCAGTCTTTTCTCGCGATACCCTCAGCGAAAGGCGGTCGCGCATGGTTTCTCCCTTTCCAGGCTGCTTCGCATGACGGGTTAATACCCGATTGCCAAACCATCCGAACGGGGGTCGCTCCCGCCGGTGCGCAAACCGTTTTCGGGATTGATAATGATTCCGTGAGCGCTGCCCATTTCGGAGGACAAATTTCCAACCACATTCACCTGATGACCCCGGCGCTTCATTTCCTCCACGGTTGGATAGGTGAAGCGTCCTTCCATCGTCAAGGTGCCTTCGGGCTGGTTCACCAGATATCTTCCGGACAGCCAACGCGGGGCCTCGATAGCGTCCTGGATATCGAGTCTAAAATCGAAGACCGCCGACATCACTTGAATGTGCGTCTGCGGCTGACCGTCCGCGCCACTGGTACCGAAAACCAGGAAGGGTTTTCCATCCCGGAAAGTCATGGAAGCCATCAAGGTATGGAAAGTGCGCTTGTGCGGCTTAAGACAGTTCACCTGATTGGGGTCCAGAGAGAAATACGATCCCCGGTTCTGCAGGACGATTCCGGTGTTGCCGGCCACCACGCAGGATCCGAAGGAGAAGTATAGGGACTGGATCAAAGACACCGCATTCCCCGCTTCGTCGACGACGCAGAGATAGATGGTGTCCCTTCCAAAACTCCCGGGAGCCACGGTTGTAGCGTCAGCCACCCGATCTTTCCCAACCAGAACCCGCCGCTTATCGGCGTAGTCTTTGGAGAGGAGTTCCGGCACCGGGATTTTTACGAAATCCGGATCGGATATATAACGATTCCGATCCGCAAAGGCGACCTTCTTGGCTTCCACCATCAGATGGAGGTATTCGGGGGAGTGATAGCCCAGCGAAGGGAGGTCATACCCTTCAAGGAGATTGAGAATCATCAAGGCGGCCATACCCTGGGAATTTGGGGCGGTTTCATAAACCGTATATCCGCGGTAGGTTGTGGATACGGGCTGGCCCCAGTTGGATTTCATATCCTCAAAATCCTTGGCGCTCAAAAGCCCGCCGTTCTCTTGGGAGAATTTTACGATTTCATGGGCGATTTCACCTTTGTAAAACACGTCCCGCCCCTCCCGGGCGATTTTTTCCAGGGAACGGGCCAAACCCGGATTGGTGAGCATATCCCCGGGGCGAGGCGCTTTTCCGCGCGGCAGAAAAAGACCCTTCGAAGAGGGATACCGGGACAAATCCGGCCCCGCCTCCTGAATCTTGAAGCTCAAAATATGGCTGATCGGATACCCCTTGCGGGCATATTGAATGGCCGGCTCCAGGACCGAATTCAGGGACAGCTTTCCATACCGCGAATGAGCCTCAAACCATCCATCCACTGCTCCTGGAACGGTAACCGGAAGGAGGCCGCGGAGAGGAATGGATTTCATCCCGCCTTTTTGAAAATACTCAGTGGAGGCGGCATAAGGGGAATAGCCGCTGGCATTGAGAAACGCCAGATCCCTTTGGGAGGCATCATAAATCAGCCAAAAGGCGTCTCCTCCGATCCCGCACATGTGGGGATAAACGACGTTCAAAACGGCATTGGTGGCAATGGCGGCATCCACCGCCGTTCCGCCTTTTTTCAAGATGTCAACGCCTGCTTGGGAGGCCAAATAATGCGGACAGGCGACCAGCCCATGGGGAGCCATGGTTAAGGGACGATTTCTCTGGGGAAAAGATTTGGGGGTTTGCATAGGTTCCTTTCTAAAGGTAAAAATAATTGGACGCAGATAACCGCAGATCTCCAGGATTCAGGTTAAAATATAAAATAAAAAGAAGACCAAAAGAAATTTTGGTTTTTTGAATTGGTATTATTTCTGCGTTCATCTGCGCAAATCTGCGTCCCCTGTTTCCGTTCGCTGGGAATGAAAGAAATCATACACCGTCTGGGCATCCTTGGAGGTTAACGTGTCAACATCCTGCAACGCTTCCAAGGTGGCCTCCTGGATTCTCGGCAGACTGCCGAAAGACCTCAGCAGACTTTTCTTCTTTATCTCCCCGATCCCTGGAATCTCATCCAGGATCGTCTGGAGGCCGTACTTACCCCGTAGCTTGCGGTGATACGTAATGGCAAAACGATGCGCTTCATCCCGCATCTTTTGCAAATACCGCAAAGAAACGGAATGGGCCGGAAGGAGAATCGGGTCTTTGACTTGAGGCAGATAAATTTTATCGGCGCTTTTCCCTTCCGAAATTTTCAGGCCCTCTTTTTTTCCCTTGGCCAACCCGATCACCGCCATGTCGGCAAGGCCGAGTTCGGAAAGCACCGCCAGAGCGACATTGAGCTGTCCTTTCCCCCCATCCACGACCAGAAGGTCAGGACCCGAACCCTCTTCTCTCACCTTGGCATACCGACGCCTCAGAACCTCGTACATCATACCATAGTCATCGGGAAAGGAAGGGGCATGGATTTTATAATGGCGATAGGCGGAACGGGCGGCTCGGCCATTTTCAAAAGTGACCATGGAGCCCACGGCCAGGGTCCCGAAGAGATTGGAGATATCGAAGCACTCCACCCGTCGGGGAAGTTTTCTCAGACGGAGTTTCCCCTGGAGCTCTTTCAGGATCAGTTCGAGCGTTTCTTTTTCGGTGAACTTTTTCTGAAACGCGTTCTCGGCGTTTTTCCTCGCCATGGCGACCAAGTCTTTTTTCTGCCCCCGCTGAGGAGACAGAACCTCAACCGTACTCCCTTTCTTTTCTGAAAGCCAATCTTCGATCAAGTCTTTGTCTTCAATGTTCAGAGGCAGAAGAACCTCTTTGGGGATGGAAGGCTCCTCGGCGTAATACTGCCTCACCAAGGCTGCGAGAGCCTCCTCATCGGGCAGGTTCAGACGGGAAAAATGAAACGATTTGTTGCCGATCAAAAGCCCTCGCCGGAAAAAGAGGATTTGAAATTCCCAGATATTTCCCTGACGATGAAAGGCGAACACATCCTGATCCGGATGGTGGTGGATGACGGCTTTCTGCTTCTCCAGGGTCTGCTCAATGGCGTGAATCTGATTCCGGATCCGGGCGGCTTCCTCGAAATGCAAAGCCTCCGAGGCCGTTAGCATACGGTCGCGCAGAAGTCTAATGAGCTGAGAGTTTTTTCCTTCCAGGAAAAGGACGACTTCCTCCACGAGATGGGTGTATTTTTCTCGAGAGATCAACCCGCAGCAGGGGCCCAGGCATTTTTTGATCTGGAAGTTCAGGCAGGGGCGGGAGCGATTGCGGAAATTCGCATCCCGACAGGTGCGCAAAGGGAACACCTGGTGTAAAACTTTTAGGGTCTCTTTTACGGCGGTGCTGGAGGCGAAGGGACCGAAATATCGGGCCCCATCCTTTTTTATCTTCCGCACCAGGGTGAGGCGGGGGAAATCATCCGGGACGTTGAATTTGAGGCTGAAATACGTTTTGTCATCTTTGAAATTGATATTGTATCGGGGTTTGAATTTTTTAATTAACGTGTTTTCGAGGATCAGCGCCTCTTTTTCCGTATCCGTGAGCAGCGTTTCCACCTGATGGATTTTCGGGACGAGGAAACGAAGGGAATATCGGGTGTCCCCCGATTTGTCGAAATAGGCCCTGACCCGGCTGCGCAGGCTTTTCGCTTTTCCCACGTAGATGACATTTCCATCCTGATCCTTCATCAGGTAAACGCCGGGAGTGGTCGGGAGATTATGAATTTGTTCTTCCAGCGTTTGGGTTCTGTTTTCCACTTGCGTTTTGCGCCTCGCGCCTTACGGCTTTTTTATCGGTATTCCATTTCCTGTTCTTCCAGGGCCTTGATCCGGTCCCGGATCTCGGCGGCCGTTTCAAAATCAAGCTTGGAAGCGGCCGCGCGCATCTCTTTTTTCAATCGGGAGATAAGCTTGGGGATTTCCAACAGGGAAACGTATTCCCCTGCCTTCTCCGCCGCCACGGGGACGGTGACATAATCGGCCTCATAAATCGATTCGAGAATGTCGGGGATGGCTTTACGGACCGTTTCCGGGGTAATCCCATGCTTCCGGTTGTACGCCTCCTGAATCTTCCGCCGCCGGTTGGTCTCGGCGAGGGCCTTCTTTATGGACTTCGTGCGGGTATCCGCATAGAGAATCACTTTCCCGAACACATTGCGGGCCGTGCGTCCGAAGGTCTGGATCAACGAAGTTGCCGACCGCAAGAAACCTTCTTTATCGGCATCCAAGATCGCGACCAGAGAAACTTCGGGCAGGTCCAATCCCTCGCGCAGAAGGTTGATGCCCACGAGGACATCGAATTTTCCCATGCGCAGATCGCGGATAATCTCCATGCGCTCCAGCGTCTCAATGTCGGAGTGAAGATATTTCACCTTGATCCCGAGGCCGGAATAATAGGAGGTGAGGTCTTCGGCCATACGCTTGGTCAAGGTGGTCACTAAAACGCGCTCCTGTCTAACAACCCGCTTTTGAATTTCCTGCAGGAGGTCGTCGACCTGATACCGGGCCGGTTTTACTTCCACTTCCGGATCGATCAGGCCCGTGGGGCGGATGATCTGTTCGACGATGCGGCCCTGCCCCTTCTTCAATTCATATTCCGCAGGGGTGGCGGATACATAAAGCGCTTGGGGGACGCGGGTCTCGAATTCGGCAAAGGAAAGGGGGCGGTTGTCCAAGGCGGATGGCAGGCGGAACCCGTATTCCACCAGGGTTTCCTTGCGGGTGCGGTCGCCCCAATACATACCGTTGAGCTGGGGAACGGTGATATGGCTTTCGTCGATGAAAAATAGGGCCTCTTTGGGAAAATAATCCAAGAGGGTGTAGGGCGGTTCCCCGGGTTTGCGCCCGTCCAGATGCCGGGAGTAGTTTTCGATCCCCGTGCAATAGCCCATCTCCTGGAGCATCTCAATGTCGTAGTGGGTTCTCTGCTCCAGGCGCTGGGCTTCCAGAAGCTGACGGCGAGCCTGCAGCTCCTGTAACCGTACCGTGAGCTCCTCCCGAATCGACCGAATGGCGATCTTCAGCCGTTCTTGAGGCGTGACGTAATGGCTCCCGGGAAAAATATTGATATGGCGGAGCTTGCGGAGGACTCGCCCCCGCAAGGGATCGATTTCGGCGATGGAATCGACCAGATCCCCGAAAAACTCCACCCGAATCGCCTTGTCTTCTTCATACGCCGGGAAGATTTCGACCACGTCGCCCCGGACGCGAAAGGTGCCGCGGTGAAAGTCATGGTCGTTGCGCTGATACTGGATTTCCACCAGGCGGGCCAGCAGGTTGTCTCGGGATATTTCCTTTTGGTCTTCCACCAGCACGATCATGCCCTGATAGGCTTCGGGCGAACCCAAGCCGTAGATGCAGGAAACGGAGGCTACGACGATCGTATCCCGGCGGGTGAGGATCGAATGGGTGGCCGAATGGCGCATCTGGTCGATCAGATCGTTGATGGAGGCGTCTTTTTCGATATAGGTGTCCGACGTAGGTACGTAGGCTTCGGGTTGATAGTAGTCATAGTAGCTGACGAAGTACTCCACGGCATTTTCGGGAAACAGGGAGCGGAATTCCTGGAAGAGCTGGGCGGCCAGGGTTTTATTGGGAGCGATCACCAGGGTCGGTTTTTGCAGCTCGGCGATCATGTTGGCCATGGTGAAAGTCTTCCCTGACCCGGTCACCCCGAGGAGGACCTGATGCTTCTGCCCTTCCCTCGCGCCGGCGACGAGCTTCCGGATCGCTTGAGGTTGATCGCCTTTGGGCTCAAATTCGGAAACGATCTTAAAGTTCGGCATGGGCTATCTCTATCCGTAAAGTCGGAAAAAAAGCTCTGCGATCCAAATATTTTTCAGATTATCAAAAAAAGATGGAATCATAAATGATTTAATGTGGAGCTTCTTGCAAAAGTCACTTACTCCGTCATTCCGCGAACCCCGGATCGAGTCCGGGGCGCGCTTCGCTTGCCTGGAATGACGACTTCTTCTTGCTTTCAAGAGTTTTGCAAGAGGCTCTGTAGAAAGAAAAAATCTTCGCTTCACTAAATTAGCATTTGCGCGGGGTCAAACTTCTGATTTATTGATCGATCGACAAGCAGGGCTTTGCTGATTTTACTTGGTAGGAGATTGAACCTGGGAAGCTATCCGCCGGATTCTTTCCGCATCCTCGGGCTTGCCCAACTCTTCGTAGAGGCGGACAAGATTCGCGAGATCTTTCAGGATTCGGTCCTTGATGCCTATATATTCGTTAACCTTCCAGGCGCGGAGGTAGTGATCCAAAGCCTTTTCTTTCTCACCCGATGCTTCCCCAACCCTTCCGAGATGAGAGAGATCGGTGGCAATGCTTAGGGAGTTTTCCACTTTTTTGTCCATCTCCAGAGCATTTTGGAAGGCCTCCCGGGCACGAACCAAATCTTTTTGCGATTCATAAAGAGAACCGATATTGCTCCAGTTGTCGGCTAAGCCCAAAAGATTTTCCGCTTCTTCGTTCAGCTTTTTGGCCTTCAAGTAGCATTCCATGGCTCGGCGGTCATTCCCCAGATCGTGATGAGCCAACCCGAGATTGTTCCAGCGAATCGCCTGCCCTTTCCGGTTCTCCTTTTTCTCTTCGATGGCCAAAGATTTCTGGAAAAAATCGAGGGCTATTTCGGGCTTTCCCTGTAGGCGCATCACGCCGCCAATATTGTTGAAATTCAGGGACTGTCCGACTTCATCTCCGGTGGCATTGTGAATTGCCAAAGACCGTTCATAGTAATGAAGAGCTAAGGAGTAATCAGCCGTGGCCTGATAAACCGTACCGATATTATTCAAACTTAGAGCCACTCCCTGCCGGTCATCAATCGATTCGTGGACCCGCAAGGCCTTCCGGAAAAAATTCAAAGCCTTTTGATATTGACCTTGGTGAAAATATACCGCCCCCTTCTGGTCCAATTCCAGGGCTTCTGATTTTTTTGGTGGAAGGGGCTGAGGTCCGGCGCAACCGGTCATATTACCGAAGAGTAGAAAGGAAAGAAGTAATAAGAAAAGAGATCTCGCTAAGGGCATGATAAAGCCTTCGCGTCGAGATAGAAGAATGAAAGCATTGGATTTCAGTTTAGCAGGGGGAATAAAATTTATCAAGAAAGATGGCTGCGGATCATTTTTTAAGCGAAAAAAGGAGAGACCGGAAGGGAATTATCTTTTGCCTAATGGGCATAACGCTGCCGCCGCTTGCGGGGCAGCCCCGGTGCCTTTGTAGGGGCACGATGCATCGTGCCCCTACGTCTCCGACGAAGGATTTCTCCTCTTTGCCAACAAATTGGTTTTCGTTCGGCGCTCAGTGCCTAATTTATCGGGAAAGACCTGATTCGTCGAAGAGCCCTTCGAAGAGCGGCCCACTGAGATAGCGTTCTCCCGAATCGGGCAGGATGACAACAATCGTTTTGCCGGAAAATTCTTCCTGCTTTCCCAGGCGCAGAGCTACGGCCATGGCTGCTCCGCAGCTCACGCCCGAAAGGATGCCTTCGTCGTGGGCGAGACGCCGGGAGGTTTCGATGGCTTCCTGGCTTTTCACGAGCTCGACACGGTCGATCATGGATAAATCCAGCGTCTCCGGGATGAAACCGGCCCCGATCCCCTGGATTTTATGAGGAGCGGGTTTCAGGGGAAGACCCTGCAACTGCTGGGTGATAACCGGGCTTTCCAAGGGTTCCACCGCAATGCTAAGGATAGGATGCTTCTTCTCAAGTTTTATGAAACGGGAAATGCCCGTTATCGTGCCTCCGGTACCGACGCCGGAGACCAGCACATCCACATTTCCGCCGGTCTGCTCCCAGATCTCCGGGCCGGTGGTGAGAAAGTGGATTTCGGGGTTCGCCGGGTTTTTAAACTGATTGGGCATGAAGGAATCTGGGTTGGCCTTGAGCAGACGTTCCGCTTCCTCTATGGACCCGGTCATTCCTTTGGCTGCCGGAGTGAGGATGACCCTGGTGCCAAAAGCGGCCATTACTTTGCGGCGCTCGATGGAAGCCGTTTCCGGCATGGTCACCGTCAGGCTATAGCCCCGGGCGGAAGCCACAAAAGCCAAAGCGATGCCCGTGTTGCCACTGGTGGGCTCGATGATCTCCATCCCCGGCTTCAGAATGCCCCTTTTTTCCGCATCCCAGATCATATTCGCCCCGATCCGGCATTTCACCGAATAGGCCGGATTTCGACTCTCAATTTTGGCCAGGATGGTCGCTTCGAGCCCACGGGCCAAACGGTTGATCTTCACGAGCGGGGTGTTGCCAATAGCCAGCGAATTATCGTCGAAGATTTTGCTCATTTTCCCCTCCGTTTTTCCAGCATCTATATGCGCACAGTAAAATTGTAATGCTTTTTCTTCCCTCGATACAGTGAAAAATCACGAGGAGCAAAATTGATGATCTCGTAAAAAGTCAGCAGAACGATGGTTTCGTTGTAGGGGCGCGATGCTTCGCGCCCGGTATCGGGCACGCGCGGCGTGCCCCTACCATGCAAGGCGCGCAAAAAGTGAGGAGTGAAGCGTACTTATAGGTACGCTGCAACGATTCACCCTGTTAGATATTTCTCAAATGGGTTTTTCCCCTCGAATATCAGGGGCTTTGTCCCTGGATCGGAAGAGCCGGACTTTTATCTAACGGGGCAGGGTTGAAGCGCAACGCCGCAGATGGACTTTTTACGAAACCATCAAAATTCCTCCTGCTCATTTTTAGCGAAGGCGGAAAGAAGGGTTTTTTTTCTTGACTTGAAGGATGCGTTTCAATACTCTCAAACAAGGCAGAGCTGAACTTCATTTCGAAGAATTTCAAAAAATATTCTTTGATTATTTCCGCCGCATCGATAGGGTCAACGGCGGATAGAAAGGGTGATCCATGGGTATCGTAGAAATGCTCAAAAAAGGGCGAATCGTGGAACTGAACAAAGTTTTGGAGCCGGGAAAAGAAGGGAGGCGCTTGGAGATCCGAAAGTTCCGAATTTATGCCGGCGAATTTATGCACGATATAGACACCATGTCGCATATCGGGACCCATGCCGAAGCTCCATCGCATTTTATCCCCGCCCTTCCGGAAGGAAAGGATGCCCCCGACATTTCGGAATTTCCAGCCGATGCGTGGTGGGGCGAGGCGGTTTTCATTGATCTTGCTAAACTTCCTCCCAAGGCTAAAGTTACCCCTGAATTGCTGAAACAAAAAGGAATCCGGAAGGGGGACATCGTGGTCATCGGAAACTGCCTGTACAAGGATGACGATAAAATTTCGATGACCGATGCCGCTTCTTACTACCTGGCGGAAGTAGGTATCAAACTGCTGGCTATGGACTTTTCCTATAATATCGAGGAGAACTTTTCCGAACTGGGCCGAATGAAAGCGCATGTGGAGTTATTGAGCAGAGGTATCCCTTTGATTGAAGGGCTTGCGCACTTGGATCAGCTCAAAGCCGAAAGGTTCTTCTTCATGGGGCTTCCTTCGCGGGTGAAGGGCTGCGACGCCTGGCCAATCCGCGCAATTGCCATCGAAGGAGTACTGTAAAAAAGCGCATAGGGCACGGAGCAGAGGGCAGAGAGCAAAGGCAACTAAAGACGCATAGCGCATAGGGTAAAAACAGAACCAATGAGAGCGCAGGGAGCGGGGGGCAGGGCGCAAAAGAATAAGGGCGAATGGATGAAAAGGGGACAAGGAGAAAAAGGATCCAATAGATGGATGCAAAGCGAGAAACACCGAAGATAGCATTGATTTCCAGCACCCGGGCTGTTTTTGGATCCATGGCAGCTGCTTTTAAAGCCGTTTTCCCCGAGGCTGAAGTAATCCATATCCTCGATGAGACC
>Ga0209048_10004497_pt1 | contig 13330 bp, 11 predicted proteins | sample FrelakmetCRP12CR_FD_187146 | JGI IMG/M metagenome (GOLD analysis project Ga0209048, IMG submission 187146) | Freshwater lake sediment microbial communities from the University of Notre Dame, USA, for methane emissions studies - CRP12 CR (SPAdes)... | ecosystem: Environmental > Aquatic >... | reverse complement strand
CAGATGTTGGCCACCTCGACCAGCCATGAGGCCAAGGTGCCGAACTCCTGCGTGCAGGTGCCCATCCGGCCGTACACACATCCCGCGCCGGCCGCCGCCAGTTCGTGGGCGAGGCGCCGGGTGGTCGCCGCGGGGATGCCCGTGGTCGATTCGACCGCTTCGGGCGTGAGTTCGGCGACGATGGCGGCGACCTCGTCGAGGCCGTCGACCAGCGGTTCGAGGCGGCCGAGATCGACGAGCCCTTCGGCGAACAGCACCTGCACCAGAGCGGCGAGGAACAGCGCATCGGTACCGGGCTGGATGGGCACCCACTCGTCGGCGTGGTCGACCGTGCCGGTGCGGCGTGGGTCGATCACGACGACCCGCCCACCGCGCTCACGGATGGCGTCGATGCGGCCCAACGCGTCGGGCGCGGTCATGAGGCTGCCGTTCGACGCGGCCGGATTGCCCCCGAGCACGAGCAGGTGGTCGCTGCGGTCGAGGTCGGGCACCGGGATCGACCACATGCCTCCGTACATCAGGGTGCTCACGACGTTCTTCGGCCACTGGTCAACCGTGCCCGCGGAGTAGACGTTTCGGGTGCCGCTCATCGGGATGAACAAGGGCACGTACGCGATGAGGGCCAAGTTGTGGGCCGAGGGGTTGCCGACGTACAGGCCGAGCGAGTCGCGCCCGTGCTCGGCGAGCAGCGGCGCCAACCGCTCACCGATCTCGCGGAAGGCCTCGTCCCACGAGACCTCGCGCCACGTGTCGCCCTCACGGCGCAACGGCGCGCGCACCCGATCGGGGTCGTCGTGCAGGTGGCCGAGCACGGTGCCTTTGGGACAGAGGTAGCCCTTCGAGAAGACGTCGTCGCGATCGCCGCGGATGAGCGTCACGTGGCCATCGTCGATGGTCAGCTCGAGCCCACACGACGCCTCGCACAGGGGACAGGTTCGATGTCGCAACTCGGTCGTCACGTCATGCACGCTAGATCCGCGGTCCGGACCGCTGCCTGCGAAACTGCCCCATGGCCCGATTCGAGATCACCCACGTCGACGAGCTCGACTGGCAGGAGGTCAAGGCCCAGCGCCACGGCGATCGCCGGGTCTCGGTGTGGGAGAAGTTCCTCGAGCTGCGGCCCGAGCGCACGGTGATCTACGCCCGCTACGACCCCGGCGTGGTGGTCGAGCGCCACGGCCATCGCAGCGACCACCTCGTCTTCGTGCTCGAGGGACAGGTCACCGTGGGCGATCGGTCGTGCCCCGCCGGCACCCACGTCCTCCTCGAGCAGGGCGCGGTGTTCGGTCCACTCGTCGCCGGGCCCGAGGGGGCCACGTTGTACGAGGTCATGTTGGGTGATCCCCGCGCCGTTCCCGCCGACAAGGACGGCTTCGCGGCTCTCCTGGCCGAGCGCGACATCGAGCCGCTGCCGAACCCACCGGTGACCCTGCCCGAGTGGATCGGCGAGCGCACCGACTGACGCGCCCTGACGAGGCTCAAGCGGGTACGGCGGCGAGGCGGCGACCGATGGCGCGGAGCGCGGCGCTCGCGTCGTGGCGGCCGGCGCGCATGAAGTCGGCCCACTCCCGGTTGTCGAAGAACTGGCGGTAGAAGCCCATGCCCCGCACCTTCTCGTAGGCGACCGGCTCCACCATGACGACCTCGCCGGCCCTGCGCAGTCGGGCGAGGTTCTCGCGGGCCAGCTCGACCTGCTGACAGGTGCGCACCTGGCTCGCCAGGTGCAGGATGCTTCCCGGGCGCTCTTCCCAACCCGAGGCGTCCTCACCCTCGAAGTCGGGTGGGTAGAAGCCGTTGACGGCGACCGTCAGGTCACACGGCGGCTCGATGTCGAGCACCGGATGCACCGGGAAGATGTCGACGATGCCGCCGTCGCACCACCACGAGCCGTCGAGCTCGACGGGCTCGATGAACAGCGGCAACGCGATCGCCATCCGCACCGCCCGGGCCACCGTGAGCTCCGGATGGGTGGCCGGGCCGAGATACTCGAGGCGGTTCTGCTCCACGTTCCAGATCGGCGCGTAGCACGGGATCTCGAGCTCGCCGAGCGTGCGGTCGCCCAGCAGACGTGCGTACGTGTGCTCGACCGCCTCGCCCCGCAGCAGCCCGGCGAAGCCCCGGCCCCCTCGGGGCACGAGCGTGGCCAGACCCCGCCAATCGAGATCGACGTAGTCCTGTGGGCGGAGGCCCAGAGTGAACGCCGCCACCTCGTCGGCCGGCACGCCGGCGGCCAGGGCGAACCCGAACAGCGACGAGCCCGAGCACACCGAGATCACGGACGGGCGGACGCCGCACTCCTCGAGGGCACGGGCCACGCCGACGACCGACGCCAGCGCCCCACTGCCGCCGGTGGCCACGATGGCCACCCGCCGATCGGAGAGGGCCTCGACAGGGCGACGACGCAGCGCGGGGAACACCCGATCAGGAGCGGCCGGGTGGCGGTCGAGCGGAAGGGGCAGCATCGCCCGCCGGGCCTCGTGCAAGAAGCCGGCGTCGTCGCGTACGCCCTGGCCCAACTCCCGGACCCGCGTGATCGCATTGAAGTACTGCCGCAGACGGAACACATCGAGGACGGCGTCCAACATCAAACCCATTGTCGGCGCAGGGACCGACGACCGCCAGGGCCGTCGGTCCCTCACCCTCCCCGCTACGACCGCATCCGCGCTCGGGAGCGTTCTGCACTGCCGGTCAGACCGAGCGGAGCCACTCGATCCAGACGAGCTGCGGATTGCCCGGGGCGATCCGGACGGCCAGCTGGCCGCCGATGACCGCCTTGGTGGCCTGGGCCGCCGGAACCATCTCGGTGCGGGTGACCGGAACGGGCGGCCCGCCGGCGTCGACCAACAGGTCGAGCTGCAGCACGGGGTCGACGCCGTTCATCCGCACCCCGCTGTCCCGTACGTCGATGATCGTCGCCGACGCCTCGGGGCCGTTCATGGCGGCCTGGGCGGCGACCTGCTCCTGGGTGGCCTGCAGGACCAACGGGTTGGCCGTGGCCATCATGTCGGTGGCGTAGGCCATGTTCGCGCTGGCCGCCGCGGCGCGGTCCGTGACGTTCATGTCTTTCTGCATGGCCTGGGCCTGGTCGTTGAGCTTCTTGACGTTGGAGAAGAAGCCCATCGGATCAACGCCCCGTGTAGTAGTGGTTGAACTGCTTGGCCACCGCCGGGTTCGCCGTGATCCGGGCGTTCCAGCCGTCCATGGCCTGCTGCCAGGCGTCGGCGGAGATGCCCTTCTCGGCGGCGACCACGACGGCCTTGGACTGGTCGTAGTTGTACGCGGCCAGGCCCTTGGAGACCGCGGCGAACAGCTCGAGGCTCACGCCCGCGATCGCCTCGAGATCGGCGTCGGTCACGGTCGCGTTGGCCACGGCCTGCTGGTGGGCCTGGGCCTGGGCCAGGCTGCCGTCGGCCACCGACTGCTGGTAGAGGTCCTGGCTGGCCGCGGCCTGCGCTGCCGCCTGGGCCTGCAGGCCCTGGGCCTGGTCCACGAGGTCGGGCGCGGCGTTCACCATGTCCTTCATGTCCTTCATGCCCTTGAACAGGCCCACGGGTCCATCTCCTTCGTCGTTCGGGTAGCCGGAATGACGCCAGCATCCGTGATCAGGCGCCCGCGGGGCGTGAGTAGTCACTACTCAAATCGCCCGGGGGCGCACTACGTTGCGGACTCGATGACGTACAACCTGTCCGAGCTCTTCGAGCGCGTGGCCGACGCCGTGCCCGGGCGCACGGCCGTGATCACGCCCAGCCACCGCCGCACCTACGCCGAGCTCGACGACCGGTCGACCCGTCTCGCCCACCACCTCGCAGGGGCGGGGGTGGGGGCCGGCGACCACGTCGGGTTGTTGCTCGAGAACGGGCCCGAGTACCTCGAGGCCATGCTGGCCGCCTTCAAGCTGCGGGCGGTGCCGGTGAACGTCAACTACCGCTACGTCGAGCGCGAGCTCAGCCACCTGTTCAACGACGCCCGCATCGTCGCCCTGGTGTTCCACCGACGGTTCGGGCCCCGGGTGGCCGCCGTCGCCCCCGACGTGCCCTCCCTCGGTCACCTGATCGTCGTCGCCGACGACAGCGACGCCCCTCCGGTCGCGACGGCGCACGGATACGAGGAAGCGATCGCGTCCGGCTCACCCACTCGCGATTTCGTCGACCGGTCGGGCGACGATCGCTACCTCGCCTACACCGGCGGCACAACCGGACTCCCCAAGGGCGTCGAGTGGCGCCACGAGGACATCTTCTTCGCGTCGATGGGGGGCGGCGACCCCACCACGCTGGTGGGCCCGATCTCGTCCCCCGACGAGCTCGTCGGTCGCATCCTCGACCCCGGCGCCGTACAGCTGATCACCCCGCCGCTCATGCACGTGAGCGCGCACTGGGGCGCGTTCCAGACGCTCTACGGCGGCGGCACCGTCGTACTCAGTGCGCCCGGCCCGTTCGACGGCGCCGCGATCCTGCGGCTGGCCAGCGACACGGGCGCCAACGTCATCACGCTGGTCGGCGACGCCATGGCCCGGCCACTCATCGACGCCCTCGACGCCGACCCGGCCGCCTACGACCTCACGCCATTGTTCGTCGTGGCGTCCGGTGGTGCCCTCCTCTCCCCCACCGTGAAGGCCGAGCTCCACCGCGCCCTGCCCGCCGTGATCGTCATCGACGGGTTCGGCTCGACCGAGACCGGGGTCGCCGGTAGCCACTCCTCGATGCCCGGCGCCGACGACTCGGCCGGCGCCCGCTTCCGGATGGACGCCACCACCACCGTGCTCGACGACGACCTGCAGCCGATCGAGCCCGGTTCCGGCCGGATCGGCCGCCTGGCCCGCTGCGGTCACCTCCCGATCGGCTATCTGGGCGACCCCGAGAAGACGGCCGAGACCTTCGTCGAGGCCGCGGGTGTGCGTTGGGTGCTCCCGGGCGACCTGGCCAGCATCGACGCCGACGGCACCATCGTCCTGCTCGGACGGGGATCGCTGAGCATCAACACCGGCGGCGAGAAGGTCTTCCCTGACGAGGTGGAGGCCACGCTGGTCTCGCATCCGTCGGTACGCGACGCCCTCGTGGTGGGCGTACCCGACGAGCGGTGGGGCCAGCGGGTGGTCGCCGTCGTCGAGCCCTCGACCGGGGCCACCCCCGAACTCGACGAGCTCCAGGTGTTCTGTCGTGAGGCGCTCGCGGGATACAAGGTGCCACGAGGGCTGGTCGTTGTCGAGCGCGTCGAGCGAGGCCCCAACGGGAAGGCCGACTACCGCTGGGCCCAGGCGCGGGCCGAGGCCGCGAGCTCCTGAGGCCCGCGTCGCCGCCGCGCCGCCAGTCGGTTCAGCGGTTGCGCCCGTACTGCTCGTGGCTCGACACCCAGTCGAGCGACGAGATGGCCGACGCCAGCGACAACTCGCCGGCGAGGACGACCCCCGCGACGATCTCGGCGAACTTGCGCACCTTGCCGTCGCCCGCGCAGCCGAGCAGTTCGAGGCACTCGCGCTGCCCGGGCAGGCCGGTGCCACCGCCGTGGGTGGCCACGATCAACGACGGAAGCGTGATCGAGAGGTAGAGATCGCCCCTGCGGGTCAGCTCGGTGTACATGATGCCCGCCGATGCCTCGGCCACGTTGGCCACGTCCTGGCCGGTGGCGATGTACATCGCGGTGATGCCGTTGGCGGCCTGCAGACCGTTGTTGTTGACCCCGGCCAGGAACGACCCGACGTTGGCCACGCCGGCGTGGTAGACGAGGCTCTCGGGCTGCACCCGCATGACCTGGGTCAGCACGTGGCGCGGGATGGTCGCCTCGGCCACGACCCGCTTGCCCCGCGTGTGCATGATGTTCACCTGCGAGGCCTTCTTGTCGGTCGCCAGGTTGGCCTCGAGGTAGAAGCGGCGCACGGTGTCGACCTGCTCGAGGATCCAGGAGCACGCGGCGAAGGTCGCCCGACCGACCATGTTCTGGCCCGCGGCGTCACCGGTGGAGAAGTTGAACCGCAGGAACGCCATCTTCGACGCCAGGAACACCTCGATGTAGAGCATCTTGCCCGAACGCGTGGTGGCCTCCGCGGCGGCCCCGATCTCCGTCTCGTGCTCGTCGACCCAGTCGCGGAAGTCCCGGGCCTCGCGCGCCGACTCGAACACGAACACCGGTGCGCGCTGCATGCAGTCGTCGACGACGGTGCACGTGACGCCGCCCGCCAGGTTCAGCACCTTCATCCCGCGGCTGTAGCTGGCAACGAGCGTGCCCTCCGCCGTCGCCATCGGGACGAGGAACTCGCCCTGGGCGTGCTCGCCGTTCACCTGCAGCGGGCCGGCCAGGCCGATCGGCACCTGCGCGACACCCACGAAGCTCTCCACGTTGCCCCGGGTGATGCCCGGGTCGAACGAGTAGTGCGTGAGGTGCTCGAGCGTGACACCGGTGCGGTCCTCGAGGAAGCGTTGGCGGTCTGCGACCGCCTCCAGCGTGTAGTCGTCCCTGCCTCGAGGCACACGGCGCCCCGGCGGGAGCGGCTCGGCCACGGAGTCGCGAACGTGGAAGCCGAGCGCTCCGAAGGGCGAGGCGTGGAACGACACCTCGAGGTCGTGGGGACCGGCGCCGAGTGCCGGCCCCGCGACCCGTACCTCGAGGATGCATCCCAGGGGGAAGTCGAGCCCCTCGACGAGGTCGGACGCGTCCAGGTGGCGCCCGTCGACGACCAGGTCGACCCGACCGAGATCGATCGGCTCGAGGTCGACCGAGAACTGGTCGATGCGTTCGATGCGGGCGTTGAACAGACGATTCTTGATCTCGAACCTGAAGCCCTCGTCGATGTCGGTGAGGCTGCCGACGGTGTAGGCGTGTGCGAGCATCGGCGTGTCGGTCATGGCGCCACGCTAGGGCTCTCCCGGGCGTCCTCGCCCGCCGACGGCCGGATGTGGCGCCGTCGTGTGACCTTCGCCCCTTGGTGGACCCGGCACGTCGGCATAGCGTCCTGAGAGCAGCTCGTCCGGGAGGGGCCGTCGATGACCGAAACGCTGGATGTCCATGTGCGCGAGAGCGACGCGTTCGCCTGGCACATGGAACGCGATCCCATGCTGCGCTCGACCATCGTCGCCGTCGCGGTGCTCGACGCCGCCCCCGACTGGGACATCTGGGTCGACCGCATGGAGCGGGCGACCAGGCTCACCCCGCCGTTCCGCCAGTGCCTGGTCGAAGCGCCCCTTCGACTGACGACCCCCAGGTGGACGCCCGACCCCGACTTCGACCTCAGCTGGCACCTGCGCCGGATCGAAGCCCCGGCGCCCAAGACGCTCGACACCGTCCTCGACTTCGCCCGCACCACGGGCATGACCGCCTTCGATCCGGCCCGACCGTTGTGGGAGTTCACCCTCGTCGAGGGTCTCGACGGCGGCGGGGCGGCGATCGTGATGAAGCTGCACCACTCACTCACCGACGGCATCGGTGGCATCGAGCTCGCCGGCCACGTCGTCGACCTGCAGCCCGAGCCGTCCCGCCAGGGCCCTCTTCCCGCCGTCCCGGCCGGCACCAGCCCCGGGCCGCTCGGCCTCATCCGCGAGGCCTTGCAGCTCAACGCGGCCAAGACGGCGGAGCTGGCCCGCAACCGCCTTGTCCGACTGCCGAGCGACATCTCCGGCGCGGTCCGCGATCCGCGGGGCGCGGTCGACAACGCGCTCGAGACCGCGCGATCGATCTACCGGTTCGTCGCTCCCGTCACCACCACGTTGTCCCCGGTGATGACCGAACGGCGCCTGTCGTGGCACTACGACACGCTCGACGTGCCCCTCGGCGACCTCAAGCGTGCCGCCCGCACGGCTGGCGGCACGCTCAACGACGGCTTCGTGGCCGGCATCGCCGGGGGTCTGCGCCTCTACCACGAGCGCCACGGCGCCACGGTCGACGCCTTGCGCCTGACGATGCCGATAAGCATCCGCAAGGCCGACGACCCCGCTGGAGGCAACCGCGTCACCCTCGTGCGCCTGGCGGTGCCCGTCGGCATCGCCGACCCGGCCGCCCGCATCCTGGCCATTGGGCGACTCTGCGCCGATTCCCGCAGCGAGCGGGCCATCCCCTACTCGAACGCCATCGCCGGTGTGCTCAACCTGCTGCCGAACGCGGTCACCGGCGGCATGCTCAAGCACGTCGACTTCCTCGCCAGCAACGTGCCCGGGTTCAGCGATCCCATCTGGATCGGGGGTGCCCGTCTGCTGGCGTTCTTCCCGTTCGGGCCCACTCTCGGCTCGGCCGCGAACATCACGTTGATGAGCTACGAGGACACCTGCCACATCGGGGTCAACACCGACACCGGCGCGGTGCCCGATCCGCGCCTGTTCCTCGAGTCGCTGCGCGATGGGTTCGAAGAGGTCCTCGCCCTCGGTGGCGAGCACCTCGAGGTGCGACTCCCGACCCTCACGCCTCGTTGAGCGTCGCGAAGTGGGCCTCGTCGGCGAGGGCAACGAACTCGTCGAGCTCGTCGTCGTCGAGAACCGCCAGCGGCGCGGCCATCAACCGGTCGGTCAGAGTCTGGGCCTCGGCCCAGCGGGCGCGGTGCGGGTCGGCCTCGGGGTAGGGCTCGACCCAGCCGAACACCGGGGCCATCCCGGGTGAGCTGACCATCACCGCCTCGAGGGGATCGAGACCCGAACCCAGCACCGCCACGCCGTGCAGTCCGCCGCGCAGCTCGCGCAGCACGTTCATCTGGTGCAGCGCAGCGGCTTTGGGTTCCGAAGGCACGGCCATCGCCCGCCAGGCGGCGAACAGCGGGACGGCCGCCGGCGACGCGGCCGCGATGACCTTGCCCGCCAGCGCCGCCAGGCGTACGGCATCGAGGTCGTCGGGCAGGTAGGCCTCGCCCCAGGCGGCGGCGCAGGCGGCGAACTCACGGGCCGCGGTGTGGGGAGGCATCACCCGTCCGGCCTGCTCCCAACCGGTCCGCACCGCCTCGGCGTTGAAGAACACGAACGCGGCTGCCACCACCTCGGCGTCGACCGCACCGAGTGCCCCGCCGCGACCGGCAACGTAGAAGTCCATGCCCTCGAACCCGAGTTCGGCTCCTCGGACATAGGTGGCTCCGTCGAGCATGAAGTGGCTGCCCACCTTCGCGATCGCGGCGGCGGTCGCCTCGGCGGCGTCTTGCGGTGTCATCGAGAACCCCCTGGCGCCCACCACGCCGGCGGACTGCCCCGCGACCCTAGCGGCCTCCAGCTCAGGTGACCGTCAGCGGGTACGTCGTCTGGCGGACCACCTGCCCGCCCTCGGACACCACGATCGAGTAGTAGTGCGGGCCCGCGGTGCCACACGGCCCGCCACCGCCTGGGCAGAGCGGGACCGAACCCGACGCCGCACCCGAGGACACGCCCTCGCCGCTCACCGCCACCGTCACCGGCCGGTTGGCCGTGACCGACCAGCTCAGCACCGGCGCCGAGCTACCCACCGCGACGAAGGCCGGGCTCACGTTGAACGAGAGCGAGGTCTCGAGCGGGATGGTCGTGGGCGCCGGGGGTGCCGGGGTCGGGGCCGCGCCGCCGCCGCCACCGCCACCGCCAAAGCCGGCGGCGGTCGTCGAGGGACCCGCGACGGCCTCGGTCGGGTCGGTGATGGGCTCGGTGGAGGTCGTCGTGGCCGCCGTCGTACTCGTGGTCGACGACGACCTGAAGCCCGTCGTGGTCGTGCTCTCCTCGGTCGCCACCTGGTCGGTGCTCGACTGCTTCGAGGACAGCCCGGCCAGGACGACCACGGCGAGGACCACGAATGCGGCGGCGCTGGCCGCCAGCACCAGCACCTTGGTGCGCCGTTCGGCCCCGCGCCGCTTGTCGGCCGGATCGGGCGTCTCGACTGCGGGGATGTCGGCCGGCGGAGGCGGTAGCGGAGCCGGAGGAGGTGCCGCGTCCACGTGCGTGAGGACGACGCCGGCGGCGGCGAGCGACGCCGCGGCGGTGAGCCCGGTCGCGGCCGGTTCGACCTCGGACTCGGCGGCGGGGCTGGGCGCTTCGGCGATGGTCGTCGCTTCCGCCGGCGAGACGACGCCGGCGGCGGGCGCGAGCGTCTCGGGCCTCGCAACCAGGTCGTCGACCAGGAGCGCCGCGCCGACGAGCCCCACCTCGGGCCCGACGGGCTCGGCGTCCGGAGGCTGGTCGGCGGCACCTGGCTTCAAGAACGCGGACCCCGCGAGCGCGACCCCCGCACCCGCCGCGCCGTCCGCGATTTCCTCCTTCAGCCCAGTGACCGCCCCGGCGAGGGGCAGGTGGGCGAAGATCTCGATCGGCGCGACCGCGGTGAGGGCTCGGCCCCGGCACACGGCGCACTCCTTGACGTGGCGGTTGATCACCCGAACTGCGTCGGCGTCGAACACCCCGCTGCCGCGGAGGTCGGCGGCGAGGGGGTCGTGCTCGGGTCGGCCGCCCCGCCAGAGGATCCGGGCCCGCAGGGCGTGTCCGTAGCCCACCGGCAGCTTGGTCAGCAGATCGCGGACCACCATCGGGTCGTCGTCGAGCACCGGTGCGACCTCGTCGACGCTCAGACCGTGCCGGTAGTGCAGGTCGAGCACCTCGCGGACCCGTTCGCCGAGCACGTCGGCCGCCTCCCAGCACAGCGCCGCCACCCTCGGGTCAGCCGCCAAGGTCGTGGGGTTCGTCGATCGGGTCAGGCGGTCTTCCACGCTGGGGCCCGACACGGGGGTGATCGAGCGCGGCCCGGTGGCAACGACCTGCCGCCGAGCGTTGCGGAGCACCGTGACCGCGAACGGCACCCCCGCCCGCGGATCGGTCGCCAGGTCCTCCCAGACCGTCGTGAACACCTGGACCTCGATGGCCCCGGCATCGCGGGGAGCAAAACCCCGGTGCAGGATGCGGTCGTAGACCGGATCCAGCCACCGGTCGAACAGGTGGCCGAACGAGCGGGGGTCACCGGCGCGTGCACGATCGACCAGGTCGGCGTCCTGGGCCCGGCTCTCCGCCAGGCGCGCCGCCGACCGGCCGCCCGCCGTTGCCTGGGTCTTCGGTGTGTCGGTCACGCGTCGCTCACTCACTCCGGAACCTCCAGGGCCCGGTCCCGCGGGGTCGCTTATCCGCACCCTCCGGCGCGGCCACCGATGTTTCTCTACTCAGATCGGCCGATCGCAGCCGATCCTTAGCGACAACCCTCACCGGCCGGTCGTCGACCAGTGCCAGGGCTCGCTCGGGAGGTTCGAGAACCCGAACCGCCCAGCGTTGGCGGCGAGCCAACGAAAGGCCGGGCTGAGCCGACTCTCGATGAAGGCTCCGCCGTAGGTGAAGTCGATCGCCAGGCCCTGTTCATGCATCGACGTGCCCGGCTTGGCCGTCGGTGGGTTGCAGTCCGAGGCCGGCATGTCGTAGATGGCGTAGTCGCTGGTGCCGCAATGGGCCCGCCGGAGTGCGATCTGCGACGAGGGGTCTCGGTAGCCCGATCCGCCCAGCGTGAGGCCGTCGGCAGCTGCGGCGGCCAGGAGGGCCGAGAGCTGACCCGCGATCGAGGCACTCACCGTGATCCCACCCACGGTCGCCAGTGCTACCGACCCGAGACCCGGCCGAGGCGTGACGCCTCCGCCGCTCGCGGGGGTGGGCGCCGGCCGGGCCGGCGGCGGCGTCGGCACCGGCGGCAGCAGCGCGACCAGGGCCTGGCCCTCGCCGGCGATCTGCGCCGCCAGGCGACCATCGACCCGGGCCAGGGCGGCCGCCTCACCGAGCTTGGCGTCGAGGCGATCCTGCGCCGCACCGGCGAACGCCGCCTGCTGGGCCCGAGCGGTCGACAGATCGGCCAGCCGGGCCTCCGCCTCGGCCCGGCCCTGCTCGGCCCGAGCCCGCGCATCGGTCGCGCGCCGTTCGGCTGCCTCCTGCTCGTGGCGCGCGGCGCGCAGCTCGTCCATGAGGTCGGTGGCCCGTGCGACCCGAGCCTGCAACAGGGCCTCCTTCTGGGCCGCGATGGTGGCCGAAGCGGCCGAGAACCGTTCGAAGACGTCGTCCCCCGGGGGCTTCACGTAGGCGGCAACGGCGATCGCCGCCACCCGCGTCCGTAGCGCATCGGCTTCGCTCGCCTTGCGCGCCGCGGCCTCGTGCGCAGCCGTCTCCTCCGCGGTCGCCTCTGCGGTCTGGCGCTCGGCATCGGCCAGCGCCGCCTGCTGCCCTCGGACGTTCTCGTCGAGGTCGCGCAGGGCCCGGTCGACCTCCCCGTCGGAGGCCTGAAGGGCGTCGACCTGCACGGCGAGCTGGGCTCGCTGGGCCCGCACCTGGTCGCGCTGGGCCCTCGTGCCGCTCGCGCCCGAACCGCCGCCTCCGGTCGCACCCGCGGCATAGCCGGGGGTGACGGACCCCAGGACGAGCGCGAGAGCGATCAGCACGGCCCAGCCGGCCGAGGCCCGCCGTGCTCGCTGTGCCGGTCGCGTTCGAATCGCCATCGGGCCACGTCTCCCCACGGGACCCGACATGCGCGCTCGACGGAAAGCCTGCTCCACCCGCCGGTCTCGTAAACGTATCGGCACCGCGTCGGCGGCGTAAAGGGGTTCGGGCAACGACTACCGTCGGCCCGACTCGAACCGACCCAGGGGGACTCCATGCTGCTCGACCGTTTCGCCATCACCGATCAGGTCGCCATCGTCACCGGCGCCGGGCGCGGCATCGGCCGAGCCTCGGCGCTCGCCCTGGCGGAAAACGGAGCCGACGTGGTGCTCACCGCCCGCACCGAGGAGCAGCTCGAGGCCGTGGCCGCCGACATCCGCGCCCTCGGTCGGCGGGCCGTGGTCATCCCCGCCGACGTGAACGACACGGCCAACCTGCCCCAGCTCGTGGAGGCCGCCGTGGACGACCTCGGCCGGCTCGACATCGTGGTCAACAACGCCGGCGGCTCGGAGCCCCGGGCCTTCCTCCAGACCAGCGAGCGCTTCTTCGAGGCCGCCCTGCACTGGAACGTCACCACCGCATTCGCGCTCACCAAGCTGGCCACGCCGGCCATGCTCGAGACGGGCGGGGGCGCCGTCGTGAACATCTCCTCGGCCATGGGTCGGCTCAGCGCCCGCGGCTACGCGGCCTACGGCACCGCCAAGGGCGCGCTCACGCACCTCACCCGTCTGCTCGCGGCCGACCTCGCCCCGCGCATCCGGGTGAACGCCATCGCCGTGGGCGCCACGGCGACCTCCGCGCTCGAGACGTTGCTCACCGACGAGAGTCTCACCAACGCCATGATCGAGGGCACTCCTCTCGGTCGGCTGGGTGAGCCCGAGGACATCGCCCTGGCCGTGGCCTACCTGGCCTCGCCGGCCGGTGGCTATCTCACCGGCAAGATCCTCGAGGTCGACGGCGGCATCGAGCAGCCCAACTTCGACATGGGGCTGCCCGACCTCTGA
>Ga0209048_10004496_pt1 | contig 13333 bp, 12 predicted proteins | sample FrelakmetCRP12CR_FD_187146 | JGI IMG/M metagenome (GOLD analysis project Ga0209048, IMG submission 187146) | Freshwater lake sediment microbial communities from the University of Notre Dame, USA, for methane emissions studies - CRP12 CR (SPAdes)... | ecosystem: Environmental > Aquatic >... | reverse complement strand
CGGGATTTCTGGAGCAGACAATCCCATAAAGGCCGCGCGGAGCTTATTGCAACTGCCGTAGCAGCGCTTGCCGCCGGGTCCATCGTTTTCTACATGCTGATGCGATAATGTGTGGTTTGCTGTCATTGAACGTTTTACAGTCGTTAAACAGTTTACGCTTTACGATCTTTCCGACGTTTCACACTTCACGGGTGTTATCACACTTTACGCTTCACATTTCACGGTCGTTATTACGCTTCACGGTCTTTATGTCAACAATGAAGATTTGACCCCATGAGGTAATCAAACCAGCGGGCAAGCTCTTTGATTTGATGATGTTCCTATGATAAACTAAGTGAAAGAGGGAGATTATAGACTTATGCCAAAGATAACGCTCAAAGAAACTATTACCAAAGAGATAGACATACCTATAGATACTCTTTACGATATTATCGACAGCTTGAGTGAAACAGAAAGGAAGAAGTTATTGGAAAGAATGGAGGCGAAACCTGTGAAATTAACTCCCTTTCAGAAAGATACGCTCGATTCGATCCTGGCAGATTTTGAAGCAACAAAACTCTATGAAGATGAATTTCTTGAGGATTTGAGAGAGGGCCTGAAAAAATCTTCTGCGTACAGATAAATCGACATGCCTATTATTGTCGACCTGAGAGATGACGTCAAACGATATATTGAGATGCACGGTCTGTCGAAAAAATGGGAAAAGGCAAAGAGACTCTTTGAAAATAATCCTTCCCATCCTTCCCTGAATACGGAACTATTAGAACCTAAACACCGTCTGATTTATTCCTTTAGAATAGACAAAAGCTATAGAGCGCTCTTTATCTGTTTACCTGACGAAAAGATAGAAATAATCGCTGTGACAAAACATTACCGCAAATAAGTGCTTTAATTGACGATAGCAGATTGAATTATGAATATTAGGATTATCGGATAAAGAGGAAGTTAACTCTTTCGAAACAAAAGCAAATAAAAAAATAGATGAAAGTGAAGGTCAACAAACAAGTCTGACCCCGGATGACTTCAACAAATTTCCTTATAGGGATTTTGCTTACCCGAAGATTGATGAAAGAAGAGTATGGAATCTATGTGCTTATCCTTTCACTGTTCTTTATACCGAAGACATTCAGAACGGGCAGGTTATTGAGAATAAACTCTGGATCCTAAATCCCTTTGCAGCGAAAAAGATGACGGAATGATCCGAGTGGCTTAATAGCTTGCTGACAGAGTTATGCAACGTAAGAAACAACGTCCCCAAAGACGCTCGTTATTAACTAATGATATAGATAAAATGTTAACGGGTCTCATAAAGTCTCTGCGGCGATAATGTGTGGTTTGCTGTCATTGAACGTTTTACAGTCGTTAAACAGTTTACGCTTTACGATCTTTCCGACGTTTCACACTTTACAAGTCTGAACCCATAGAAATAGACACTGCAAGAATTAGAAGAAGTTTTAAAAAGATATAAATTCACTCAAAATCGCAATAAACAATCCTAACCCCGGATAGGGACTTTTAGCATTTAAAACCATGGCTAATAATAATAAAGATTTAACCAGTGGGCGTCTCCTGGCACGTAATACCATTTACAACCTTATCGGGCAAGGCGCTCCGATACTGATAGCCATTTTTGCTATCCCGCTGCTAATTAAAGGGTTAGGGACAGATAGGTTTGGTGTCCTCACCCTGGCATGGGTTGTAGTCGGTTATTTTAGTCTGTTTGACTTTGGTCTTGGAAGGGCACTGACTAAGGTAGTTGCGGAGAAGTTAGGGTCTGGGCAGCAAGAAGATATCCCTGCAGTGGTGTGGACGACGTTATCGCTGATGATAGCATTTGGACTTTTGGGTGCAGTCCTTTTAGCAGTCTGCGCTCATTGGTTTGTTGATGTTGTACTTAAAGTCCCCGATATATTAAAGTCTGAAACAGTTAACTCTTTCTATCTCCTTGCCTTTTCAATTCCCATAGTTATCAGTACCGCTGGATTAAGAGGAGTTTTGGAAGCTCAGCAGCGGTTCGAATTAGTAAATATAGTCCGGTCCATCATGGGTGCATTTACATATCTTGGGCCGTTACTTGTATTGCCTTTTTCTCATAGTCTTTTTGCTGTAGTTGGTGTTTTGGTTGTGAGCCGGGTTTTAACTTGGTTAGCTCACCTTTTTTTCTGCTTCTACACGATGCCTGAATTGACTCAAAGTTTTACGGTAGATCGGACAGCCATTAAGCCGTTGATGTACTTTGGAAGCTGGATGACGGTTACAAACATCATCGGCCCGCTAATGGTTTACTTAGACAGGTTTCTTATTGGGGCGTTGCTTACGGTGAGCGCAGTCGCATATTACACTACTCCCTATGAAATAGTGACTAAACTATGGATTATTCCCGGAGCGCTGATTGGTGTTTTATTGCCAGCGTTCTCTGCCAGTTTTATGCAGGACCGCAATCTTACAACGAAACTCTTTATTCGATCAGTAAAGTATATTTTTTTAGTAATGTTCCCCGTTTCATTGATAATAGTAACATTTGCTCATGAAGGCCTTAATATATGGATTGGAGCAGAATTTGCTGGAAAAAGTATGAGAGTATTGCAATTTTTGACAATAGGAGTATTTATTAACAGTATTGCACAAGTACCATTTGTTCTTTTGCAAGGCTTGGGTCGGCCTGACTTATCGGCGAAGATTATTCTTATGCAGATACCAATCTATTTGTTGATTCTTTGGTGGAGCGTTCGAAACTATGGTATTGAAGGAGCTGCCTTTGCTTGGACAGCGCGGGTGCTGATAGATGCGACCCTTTTTTTTATAATTTCGGCTCGCCTTCTTTCGTTAGCAAAGGTTATTAAGAAAAACATGATAATTATCATGACAGTGACTTTACTAATCCTCGCTGTTGCTATCTTAGGAGGGGGCCTCGTTGTAAAAATTGTTGCTTTCATTTTGACGATAGCTATTTTTCTGATAATTTCTTGGTTAGTATTACTTGGGCGAGATGAGCAGGTGATAGTAAAAGATAAATTGAAATCATTGAATATTTTTATTAAAGCATAATGATATGAGTATTATTAACAGACTTTACCGTAAAGTATTCATACGTAGAAAGGCACAGTTTCTTAACAAAACAAAAAAATATCAGCATTACGATATTGGGGAATGGACTTACGGAAACCCTGAGATTATTTCTTTTGGAGAAGGAGCAAAGCTTAGAATTGGAAAGTTTTGCTCAATAGCAAATGGCGTCACTATAATGTTGGGGGGCGAACATCGTATTGATTGGATTACAACCTACCCGTTCAACGTTCTTTTCGAAAAGGCAAAGCATTACAAGGGACATCCTTTTTCTAAGGGCGATGTTGTAATCGGGAATGATGTCTGGATTGGAAAAGGCGCTTTCATTTTGTCAGGTGTCACAATAGGCGATGGGGCTGTCGTTGGAGCAAAAAGTGTTGTCACAAGAGATATTGAACCTTATGTTATTGTGGGCGGCAACCCCTCACGCTTTATCAGGTATCGTTTCAGTGAATCTTTGATAGCTGACCTCTTAAGAATTTCCTGGTGGGATTGGCCTTCCAAGAAAATTGAAGAAGCATTACCATTATTACTTTCTTCAGACATTGAAGGTTTCGTGAATAAATACCTCGAAAAATAGACTCAATAAACGGGTGGCAAATATCTGATGGTCAATATTATTGACAAACAGGAATTAATACCAATGAAATCTTCAGCAGATACTGATCAACTCAAGAACCTCTATTCTGAGAAAGAGAAAGATTATTTTTCATTCAGCAGGAAAATCATTGTTGATTTGGTACCGCCTAATAAGTCGAACAAGGTTTTGGATATTGGCTGTGGAATAGGTGCTGTTCTAAAAGAACTCAAAAAAGATGGGAAAGCCGCTGAAATTGTGGGTGTGGACATTAATAGGATAGAAGGTGCTCATGAATTGGATGAATTTTTATTAGGTGACATAGAGGAGATTAGTCTCCCGTACCCTCAAGCCTATTTCGACATAATAATCTGTGCAGATGTGCTCGAACATTTAAGAGACCCGTGGAATACACTGAGAAAACTCATTTCCTATATGAAGCAGGATGGGTTGCTTTTAGCGAGCTTCCCCAATATCAGGGAGGGTAAAACGTTATGGAAAATTGCTTTTGGAGGCGACTTTAAGTATGAAAAAAGTGGAATTCTCGATAAAACACATCTGCGGTTTTTTTGTAAAAAGAATATAATTGACTTGATGACTCTAAATAGGCTGGGAATTGTTAGCATGCATCCTGCTATGGGCACAAAAAGAGCTATCATCAATAAAGTATTGTTCGGATTAATTGAGGAATTTCTGGCGATCCAGTACATTGTTGCTGCACAGAAATAACATAAGACAAAAATAATCATAGTGCAAAATTGCAATAAGCAGGATACCATTGACTATGTGACTCTCTTCCATTAATTAAAATTGGCCTGACGTTATGGTCATAGACACTGATAAAGTTCTCACGATGATTCTGTGGATGTTGAGAAAAGATAATCATTAATTGGGGCAAATATGAAAAGCGATTATATTATCTCAGCTAATAATATTTTCTATATTGAGAAAATGTCATAGTTAGATTATCTTCTATGCTACGCAAATTTATTTCTAATGCAATACTTACCCTGAAGGCCATATGAAATTTGCCTTTTTTCATTCTTGATTTCGCTGGCTTTATCAAAAACTGAGACGTTGTTTATGAAACAAGAAAAGGACTGATAAATTTGAGCTGGGCTGGTATATGTGATAAGTATGAGGTTGTTGTAATTCATTTCCCAGAACTTTTGAGTGCCCCTAATGAAAGAGAAGTTTATAAGAAATGAGTACCAGAGAGAGCTTAAAAAAGGTTTTGAAATATGTAGTTCCATTAATGGATATTGTTATGTCACCCATTACTTTGCTGAGTTCCGCATGGCTTTATGTGACAAGAAGGATTGGTATCCACAGAATGAAATTAAGCAGAAGAATATTTGTGAAGATAGGCGTTTTTCCCATAATAGATCATTACTATGAGCCGTTATTTAACCAAAAACATCTTACAACATCACGCAGAGAAAACAGGCTATTACCTGGTATCGACTTAAATGTGGAAGAACAATTAGATATTTTAAGTAATTTTAGTTTTAATGAAGAACTGGAAAAGTTTTATTTAGAGAAAACAACTGACTTGCACTTTTACTATCATAATCCATCCTTTGGTCCCGGTGATGCTGAGTATCTATACAACATTATCAGATTGTTTAAGCCGAAACGGATAGTTGAAATTGGTAGCGGGTATTCCACACTGATGGCAATAAATGCGATTACTAATAATAAGAAGGACGATCCTGATTATTCTTTCAGTCACATCTGTATTGAACCATATGAAATGAGTTGGCTTGAAAAAGTTAGCGTAAAGGTTATTCGAAAGAAAGTTGAAGATGTAGATAAATCAATTTTTGTGAAATTAGAACCCAATGATATTCTTTTTATTGATTCCTCTCACATAATAAGACCGCAAGGCGATGTTCTGTTCGAATATTTAGAAATATTGCCGATTCTGCGGGCTGGAGTTTTAGTTCATATTCATGACATCTTTTCTCCTAAAGACTATCCTGAGGCGTGGTTGATCGATAAAGTTATATTTTGGAATGAGCAATACTTATTAGAAGCTTTTTTATCGTTCAACCATGAATATAGAGTCATTGGAGCCTTAAATTTTTTAAAGCATAACCATTTTCACGAGCTTGCCAGTAAATGCCCGATACTCAAAAAAGAACCCGACTGTGAACCCGGTTCATTTTGGATGGTAAAGAAGTAGCTGCCGCTCGTTAGGTAGTGCTTTGTTCATAACCGATTTAGGATATTAATTGAATATCTCTCTCATTATCCCGACCTACAACAGTTCAGCTGACTTGAGGTTATATCTCGATTCTTTCCTCCAATATAACAGTCCTGAAAATATTTCTTTTAACATCATAGACACTTCCCAGGACCAGGAACTCCGGAAGATGGAGCAAGAATATTCCGAAAAGATAAAAATCAAGGTTCATTTCATGGAGAACAAGGGATATGCTGCTGCATGCAATTACGGGTACAAACACCCCGAGAGTAGCAACGTCTATATATTTTCTAATCCTGATATTATCTTTAATTCTGACATAATAGAAAGAATAAAGGCAGAGTTTGATGAAAATACTTATGGGACAGTTATTCAAAAAAACAGGTATTTAAAAAATTGCACTTTCAATTTATACCCACAGTTTAGGAATATTTTCACTGAAATATTATTTATTCATAAATTCCTTAACCGTCTTGATTATTATAATCCTCGATTTATTTCAATTTCAGGTGCTTTTATGATATTTGGGAAAAAAGTACTTAGGGGAAATGGACTTTTTGATGAAAACTATTTTTTATATTATGAAGAAGATGACTATTACTATCGACTAAGACTAAACAGGAATTTCAAAATAATCAAAGATAAATATATTATCCATAATATCGCATCATCAGTAGAAAAGAACGTTGCGATGAATAGATTTATGGTTCAAATGGACTCACTATACTATTACAGTAAGAAATTTGATGATTTCAGATATCTTAAAAATCTGATAATGCTTTTCAAAATATCCTCTCATTTTATACAAAGTCACAAGGAAAAATTAACATATTTATTGTCGCGGATGAAGGGATAATGAGGGTTTTAGCGATAGCATTTTCAATTAAACCCAACTCTGGATCGGAACCTGCTGTTGGTTGGACATGGGTTAATGAAATCGCTAAAATTGCTGATCATGTAACAGTACTTACACGTGATGCTGAAGGACAGCGAGAAGCTATTGAAGAACATATGCTCAGAAAACCATTTAAAAATGTCAGTTTTATTTATTATGAACTTCCTGGACGTTTGAAAAATATTGTTAAAGGTGATGTGCATACTGAACAAACTGGTATGAGACGATATTATGTTTTCTGGCAATTATTTTCGGTATTTTTCTTGAGAAAGCATATTAATTTAAAAGAGATTGATATAGTACATCATATTACGTTCGAAAATGACTGGTTACCTTCATTCTACACACTTCTAGGCATACGGCATGTTGTACTTGGGCCAATAGGCTCAAATTCTCTGTTCCCTCGTGCTTTAAATTATCCGCTCAAAATAATTATTAAAAATTATGCTGAGAATTTATTCAAGTTTTTAATGAGATGGTTTAATCCTTTTTTTAGATATAATATGATATATGCAAATGCCATAATTGGTATTTCTCCAAATATACGTAGAAGAATCGGAACAAAACTATTAGAACATAAGTTTTATCATATACCTGGCGTTAGTGTCTCTGATGACTTGGTTCCGGACCAAAAATATTTTCCAAAATCAGTTAACCATGATAGTGAATTGATACTTTTCACTGCAGCCACCTTTACATATATTAAAAATATTGATCTTTCAATAGAAGCATTTTTTGAATATAAAAAAATGAACCCTAAATCAAAATTAATAATAGCAGGTGATGGAATTCTGAAGGACAAATTCTTGAAATTGACAAAGCTTCTGCGATTGGAGGAGTCCGTAGAATATTTAGGATGGATCAATATGCAACAAGTCTACTCTATTTTTAAAGAACGCGCTCACATATTTCTTTTCCCTACTTTAGAGTGTGGTGGTACTGTAAGTATTGAAGCAATGCGATGTGGTGTCCCGGTTATTTGTCTAAAAGATTATGGATATAATTTTTTCGTAAAGAATAGTCGGGGTTCAATAGCAGTGTCTGTAAAAAGCCGCCCTCAAGTAATACGAGATATTGCTCTGGCTATTGAAAAAATAGGCGTAAATTTATCGGAATATTCTTTAAATGCATTTGAAGAAAGTAAAGCTTTTCTTCCTGAACATAAAAAAGAATTGATTTCCAGTATATATAAGAAGTTAATGAGTTAGTGAAATATTAGTAATGAAAATAGAATCAAGTAATATTTCGGAAATTAAATGTAGGATTTGTAATGGAAGAGCCATAGTAAAGTCATGGGGTGGAGCAATGTGTATTGGATGTGGCTCAATATCTGTGACACATTTACCAGCAGAAGATGAACTTGCAGAGTATTATGTAAAATTTAACGAGGATTATCATGGAGGTGGCCGATATAGAAACGCAGACAAAAGGCAAAATGAATATGCGAATGAATATTTAAAATTGATAATTGCAATGAGGAGGCAGGGAAATCTAATTGATATCGGGACATCTACGAATCCTTTCCCGATTTACGCAGCGAAAGCCGGGTATGCAGTGACAGTCGCTGATTATATTAGACCTAACAAGTTGCCTTTGCAGATAAGGTTTATACAAGGCACGCTGAATAAAGCGGGTGATCTAGTTTCTAAAACAGGCATGTTCTACGACATTGTAACAGCTTTTGCGGTTTTAGAACATTGTCGAAATCCACTCGTTGCAATTTCAGAACTATCTTCTTTATGTTCTTACAAAGGATTCATAATTCTCACAACGCCTGACATCGATAGCTTTGCGGATCAATATGCCTTAGGACATACTCCTTGGTTCTACCCTCCTGAACATATACATTTGATATCAAAGAAAGGAATGATTTTGGCATTTAAAGAGAGATGTTGCGAGTTAGTATACGCGAGAAAATTTGAATTGAATAAATTACGCTGGTTAGCAAGATATGGTGTTTGTTTTATAGAAGGTTTAATTGGATATTCCACAAGATTGATAAACGCTAAATATTGGGAGAAGTTGAGAGAGAATAGGACTAGTAAAAGTGCAGGTATTCGATTATTTGTATTTTCTAAAGAAGACAATAAGAAATATGGCCAGAGATAATTACAATCCCAATATCAATAAACATGAGCAAATTGCTGAACGGCATTCTTTAATTGAGTCAATATTATTCTTAATTCTCATGGCTTCAAACATCGTTCCGCCAGAAATAATTTCAGTAATAATAATTACCGTTGTGGTTTTTTTACCTATTGCTATTGGTTTAAAGATACCACGTGGAATATGGTTTGCAATCTGGCCGATAGTCCTTATGACGATCATTGGCATATTCGGGTTATTAAACAATGAGCTGAGTGATTGTATAAAAGATTTCTGGTATTTTGGTAAAGCAGTTCTGATTATTGTATTTGGTTATCTTTTAATGTCCAGAATAAAAAATCTCGAGATCATATTAAGCTTATTTGTAGTTTCAGCCGTGGTCATTTCAGGCTGGCATATATTAAGTTTTCTTGCAGATTTAACAATACTTAGGGAATCAGTAGATGTTATAAGCGAAAGATTAGGAACCGGCTATATGCTTGCAGTTGTGGGTGCTTCTATTCTGCTTTTATCGAACCACTTTAATCTTGAGCTTCGATATTTTCGTACTAAATTATTGAAGAAGATAGCTATGAGTATATGCATTCTGTCGGTGGTCTTATCGTTTTCAAGAACACTTTGGATTTCCCTACTAATTTTTATTATTCTGAATATGGCTTTATCGGAGAAAAAATATATAAGAGCATCATCAATAGCCGGTTTATTAATAATTGTTCTTTTTTTTACCAGTTCTACTATAGCATCAACTTTTCAGGACGCTGAAGGGGCATTTGGTTCAATTATGAGAAAAATAACCCGATCAATAAATGAGGTTGTAATATCTGACTACTCTAACATGAAAGATATCAATATACATTGGAGGGGATATGAAGCATATCAGGCGCTTCAGACATATAAATCGGGTGGACTCAAAGAATATTTATTCGGACATGGCTTCGGAAAGCTCATAGACTTAGGGTTTTATATGCCAGTTGAACAAATTAGTATGAGATATATACCAACTGTTCATAATGGATATTTGTATATTTTAGTTAAAACAGGATTAATTGGTTTATTCCTCTATATTTTTTATCTGATAAAGATACTGTGGAAAGGAATAACATATGCTAATAGCGAAAATCCTATGGTAAAATCCACATGCTTTTTACTTATAGGACTATCGTTAGTTATTTTTACTACAACTTACAGCATAGCAGGTTTATATAATAAAAATGTTTTGTTCTCAGTAAATTTATTGCTAGGATGTGTGCTGTGCCATTTTAATTTTATTAAGGCAAAATAGAAAATGAATCTTTCTTCAATTGTAAGTACCTACAAATAGATTAAAAGCTTATCGGTTTTTATAATACTAAATGAAGATTTTTCTCATTCATAACTCTCATCGCTCAGGCTCTTCAAGTGGAGATGATATAGTATTTAAAAAAGAATCAGTACTTTTGGAAAGTCACGAACAGAAAATATGTAAAATAAATCCTTCAAATGACGAATATGACAAGAACGGTGTTCTTCAAAAGATATTAACTATTCTTCAGGTTCCCTGGTCATTTAATTATTATAAAAATATTAAACAACTTCTTATTAAGGAAAACCCGGACATTATACATCTTCATAACATTTTTCCTTTCATTTCTCCATCAGTATTCTACGCAGCAGCTTCAGTTGGTATACCGATCATACAGACACTTCATGACTTTAGATATTTATGCCCAATCGCTTTTTTAATGAGAAGCGGAGAAATTTGTGATGAGTGCAAAGATGGAGCTTTTTTAAAAAGTGTTGAATATGGCTGTTTTAAAGGGTCGAAGCTTCAGTCGATTCCAATAGCTCTGATGCTTAAATTGCATTGGTATTTAAATACTTTCAAAAAACAAATTGACGGATATATCTGTCTTACCGAATCTCAGAGAAAAATATTTCTTGATGCCGGTTTCGATGAAAGAAAGCTCTTTATGAAGCCAAATTTTGTAGATGACACGTTCAATAAAGAAGAATATAGATATGGTGACTACGCTGTTTTTATAGGAAGACTCGGTGAAGAGAAGGGTGTCAGAACACTTATTGGTGCATGGAAAAATCTACCAGACATACCTTTGAAAATAGTCGGGGACGGTCCGGATTCAAATGAATTTAAGTCCCTCGTTCGTGATCTGAATATAAAGAATATAGAATTCCTTGGTTATAAACCATACCTTGAATGCAGAAAGATTCTCAACAATGCCAGATTTCTCATAATGCCCTCAATTGTATATGAAACTTTCGGTCTATCAAATATTGAGGCATTTTCTCATTGCAAGCCTGTAATAGCATCAAATTTAGGGGCAATGGCTGATATAGTTAAAGACAAAACAACAGGTTTCTTATTCACACCAATGAATACAAGGGAGCTTGCTGAAAAGGTCAGATGGCTATGGAATAATCCTGAAGAATGCAAAAGAATGGGGTTCAATGCACGAAGGGAATATGAAGAAAAGTATACTCCGGGAAGAAATTATGAGATGTTGATGAATATTTACCGCGAAGTAATCGAGAAAAAAAGGAGTGCGGGCAAGGATTGAAGGTTGCAATTATCGGTTGCCGCGGAATCCCTGCCCGTTATGGAGGGTTTGAGACCTTTGCAGAAGTCCTGGCGCAGGGACTTGCAGAATTTGGCCATGAAGTTTTTGTGTTTTCTCTTCCGGAGTTTCAGCGCATCCCGTTTTCACACCCGAAGATAAAGCGGGTCTTCATTAAGGCTTCCAAAATATCCTTCCTCGAAAAAGTCTCCATGAGCAGTTTTTCGATACTCCACAGTGCGTTCAGTGAAAGGAACGATGTAATTATCTTCCTCGGAGTATCCGGGGGGCTGGTCATGTGGCTACCCAAAATCCTTGGAACAAGAACACTTGTGAATGTAGACGGTTTGGAATGGAAGCGTTCCCGTTGGGGCGGGTTTATAAAGTTTGCCCTGAAGACGCTTGAACGTCTGGCGGTAAAGTGGTCCGACGTTGTAGTTGCGGACTCTGTTGCAATCGGAGAATATGTTGTGTCGGAATACAGTAAGAAATATGAGTTTATCCCCTATGGAGTGGATGCATGCAGCTATCAACCGGAAGATTGGCTACAGGTGAAGGATAAACATCAGCTTGAGCGGAACGGTTACTATCTGATTGTCGGGAGGCATGTGCCCGAGAACAATTTTGATATCAGTATTCGAGGATTCCTGCAATCAACCAGCAGGAAAAAATTGGTCATCGTGAGTAATCTCAAAGAAATGGAAAAATCACCTTCAGAACGAGTTATATTCACAGGGCCCATTTATGACCGGCCAAAGCTTTATGCTCTGAGAGCAAATGCGTTTGCATATGTCCATGGTCATAGTGTAGGAGGAACAAACCCCTCGCTACTTGAGGCAATTTCAAGCAAGAACGTTGTTTTGGCATACGATGTTCCCTATAATCGCGAGGTCTTGAATGAATATGGCTATTATTATAAAGATGAAAACGAATTGAGCAAGTTGATCGGTTTCATGGAAAAATATTTCAGAGAGATCGACAAAGCAAAAATATTTGATTTCTATGAGAAAATATTGGAAGAAAAATACAATTGGGATATTGTGATCAGGAAATATGAACAACTTGTTCATTGAACAGATGAATCGGTGAATGGGTGAAAAGGTAAAACGGTGTCAAACCATGGTGTTAGACATAAAACAGTATTATTGATAGGCATCAGTAATGGAATTAAAGACTGAAGAAAAAATTATTCTGTCTCTGTCGGTAGGGAAGCCATCAGGCGAAACTGTCCGCGAAATCAGAGAACTGTTCGCAGAGAAAAGAGATTCCTTTGACTTCGGATGGTTCTTTAAATGTGCGGCGAGGAACGGGGTTTCACCAGTTGTGTATGAAAACCTGAGGGTTTTTGATACTGTGCCGGCAGAGGGTCTTGAGAAATTCAGGAATGCGTATCTGCATTCCGTAAGAAATAATGTCCTGAACTCGGAGGAGATGCTCAGGATTCTCCATTCTCTCGCAGAGGGCGGAGTGGAGGCCATACCGCTCAAGGGTTCGCTTGCGTCCGAGCTCATTTTTGGAAATCCCGGCCTCTACCCGGCGACAGACATCGACATCCTTATCAGACCGGGAGATATTACAAAAGCGGATACAATTGTTACAGCGGCAGGGTATATGAGAATAGGGGGCATCAGTGATGAGGACCTGCTGTCAAGTCATTACCACCGCGTCTATCAGAAAGGCAATCATTTTCTTGAAGTCCACTGGAATCTGGTCAAAAGATATTTTCAGATCCCTCCGGAGTTCTGGTGGGAAGATCTTCATAAAACTGTATATGAAGGCATGGAGATAACTGAGCTATCTGCAGAGCGGTATATCATGTATACGGTTTTCCGTCTTTTTGACCATGGTTTCAGGCCGTTGAAGTTTTTTGTCCTGATTTCCGAAATAATCAACAAGTATCAGGACGAGATAGACTGGGGCGAACTTTTGAC
>Ga0209048_10004495_pt1 | contig 13333 bp, 12 predicted proteins | sample FrelakmetCRP12CR_FD_187146 | JGI IMG/M metagenome (GOLD analysis project Ga0209048, IMG submission 187146) | Freshwater lake sediment microbial communities from the University of Notre Dame, USA, for methane emissions studies - CRP12 CR (SPAdes)... | ecosystem: Environmental > Aquatic >... | reverse complement strand
CGAGCGCTACTTCCTGCTCGTGCGCACCGGCGACGAACTGCTCGACTGGCGCGTGGCCGCGAGGTTCTACGCGGGGGCGTTCCAGTACGTCGCGGGCGGTGGCGATCACGGGTGGGAAGACTTTGCCGGCGAAGTCGCGTCGGTGCTGCGTTTCGCCGGATGTCGGCCATGAGCGCCGCCGGGCCGTCCCAAGGCGCGAATTGCTCCCTCCCGGAGGGACGGCGCGAAGCGCCAAGGGTGCAGCCTGTGAGCGCCGCTGGAAGCGTGGGAGTCGTCGCAAGCGGGCGCCCCTCCTTCGAAGTGGCGGTCATCGGCGGCGGTCTGGTCGGCGCGGCGATCGCGTTCGGGCTGCGCTCGCTCGGGCCGAAGCTCGCAGTTCTCGACGAAGGGGACGTCGCGTTCCGCGCGGCGCGCGGCAACTTCGGGCTGATCTGGGTGCAGGGCAAGGGCATGGGTCTGCCGGCGTACACGACGTGGACACAGCGCTCGGCGCACGAATGGCCGCGGCTTTCTGCGGAGCTCCTGCGCGAGGCCGCGATCGACGTCGCGCTGGCGCAGCCGGGCGGCATCCACGTGTGCGTCACGCAGGACGAGCTCGCGCGCCGCACGCGCGCGCTCGCGACGCTGCAGGCGCAGCCCGGGTTCAAGCGCTACGACGTCGACGTCCTCGACCGTGCGGCGCTCGCCCGACGCCTGCGCGGCGTCGGACCGGAGATCGCCGGCGGAACGTACTGCGCACTCGACGGGCACTGCAATCCGCTGAAGCTGCTGCGCGCGCTCCACGCGGCGATCCTGCGTGCCGGCGGCAGCTACCGCGCCGGCCACGGCGTCGCGCGGATCACGCCGCACCGCAATGGCTTCACGCTCGAGACCGCGCTCGGCACGCTCGAGGCGGAGAAGATCGTCCTCGCGGCGGGTCTCGGCAACGCGGCGCTCGCGCCGATGGTGGGGCTCGAGGCGCCGGTGCGGCCGAACAAGGGCCAGGTCATCGCGCTCGAGCGCGTGCCGCGCTTCCTCGCGCTGCCCGTCGATACGATCCGGCAGACCGACGAGGGCACGGTGCTGATCGGCGACTCGCAGCAGGATTGCGGCCTCGACGATGCGCTGGGCCTCGACATCGTCGGCGCGATGTCCGCGCGCGCGATTCGGGTGTTCCCGATGCTCGCTTCCGCGCGCATCGTCCGCGCGTGGGCCGCGCTGCGCGTGATGAGCGCCGACGGCTTCCCGATCTACGAGCAGTCGGCCGCCCATCCGGGCGCGTTCGTCGCTACGTGCCACAGCGGGGTCACGCTCGCGGCTGCGCACGCGTACGCGTTCGCTCCCGCGGTTGCCGCCGGTGCGCTGCCCGAATCGTTCAAGCCCTACGCCGCGAGGCGGTTCCATGTTCCGACGATTGCCTGACCCGGGAGCGCTGCCGGTGCCCGGCGTGCCGGTCAGCCTCGATGGCGTCCCCGTCATGGCGCGCGCGGGCGATTCGGTCGCGGCGGTGCTGCTCATGGCAGGGCGCCTCGCCTGCGGCAAGGCACCGGTGAGCGGCGCGCCGCGCGGGCCGTTCTGCCTGATGGGCGCGTGCTTCGATTGCGTCGTCACGATCGACGGTGCGCCGAAGCGCCAGGGGTGCCTCGTGACCGTGGCGCCGGGGATGCGCATCGAAACCGGGCGCAAGGCGCGATGAAGGGCGTCTACGACGTCGCGGTCATCGGCGCGGGGCCGGCGGGGCTCGCGGCGGCGACCGTCGCGGCGCAGCACGCGCTCGCGACCGTGGTGCTCGACGAGCAGGCAACGCCGGGCGGACAGATCTATCGCGCGCTGACGACCTGCTCCGCGTCGCGCCGGGCGATCATCGGCGACGACTATGCGCGCGGCACGGCGGTCATCGACGCCTTTCGCCAGTCAGGCGCGACGTACGTCCCCGACGCGACCGTGTGGGCGACGCAAAGGCGCGACGACGGGTGCTGGGAGATCGGTGTTTCGCACGGTCCGCCCGCAGCACGGAATGTGCGTTTCGTCGCCGCGCGCGCGGTGATCCTCGCGACCGGCGCGCTCGAGCGGCCGTTTCCCGTTCCCGGGTGGACGTTGCCGGGCGTGATGACGGCGGGTGCCGCGCAGGTCCTGCTCAAATCCTCCGGCATCGTCGGCAAGGGCCGCATCGTGCTCGCGGGGACCGGCCCGCTGCTCTGGCTGCTCGCTTCGCAGTACCTCGACGCGGGCGTCGAGGTCGCCGCGCTGCTCGACACGACGCCGCACAGCCGGCGTTGGCGCGCGCTGCCGGGCGCATGGGAATTCGTGCGCTCGCCGTATTTCGCGCGCGCTGTCGCACTCGTGCGGTCCGTACGCCGGCGCGTGCGCGTAGTCGGCGGCGTGAGCGCGCTGGCGGCGAGCGGTCCCGGCAGAATCGAGACCGTGCAGTTCGACGCGGCGGGCGGCACCCACGCGCTGCGCGCGGATCTGCTGCTGCTGCACCAAGGCGTGGTGCCCGACATCAACCTCGGCCGCGCGATGGGCTGTGCGTATCGGTGGAACGACGCGCACGCGTGTTTCGAGCCGGTCGTCGATGCATGGGGCGGAACGACGCTCGCCGGAGTGTTCGTCGCAGGCGACGGCGCCGGCATCGCCGGCGCGGACGCCGCGCAGGCACGCGGGCACCTGGCTGCGCTCGCGGTCGCCAATGCACTGGGCCGCATCGACGCGAGGGCGCGCGACGCGGCGGCCATGGCACCGCGTGCCGAGTTGCGGCGCGCATTGCGCGGTCGCGCCTTTCTCGACACGCTGCAGCGCCCCGCCGACACGTATCGGATTCCGCGCGGCGACACGATCGTCTGCCGCTGCGAGGAGGTCACGGCGCAGCAGGTGATCGACGCGGTAAAGGCGGGCGCGCCCGGACCCAACCAGGTGAAGGCGTTCCTGCGCTGCGGGATGGGACCCTGCCAGGGCCGTTGTTGCGGATTGACGGTGACCGAGCTCGTGGCGTGTGAGCGCAAGGTTTCTCCGTCGGAGGTGGGCTACTTCCGGCTGCGCTGGCCCGTGAAGCCGATAACGCTGGGCGAAGCGGCGTCGATCGGAACGTCGGCCGAGGCGATGCGCGCCGTCGTGCGCGATTCGCCGCATTAGCAGGTCGTCGAAGATCCGTTCATGGTTCGACAAGCTCGCCACGAACGGATCTTTCGCACCTGCAGAATCATCACGTTACCGGTCGTCCCGATCTCGTCGAAGGACGATCGATGGATGCACGACCCGTATTTCAACAAACGGCCATGGCGCGCTTGCCAGGGCGGCGCGTCGCGGTCCCATTTCTTCGCCGGCCTCGATTCTGCTGCGGTGCAACAGGCGTTTCTCCTCCGATTGCCCTCCTTCTGGCACGGCTCCTGCTCCGGTCATCCGCCAGGACCCGACTCGCGCGAGGAACATCGGCATGGACACCCGCTTCCCTTCCGGCAACGCGGCGGCCCGCCGTTTGCCGAGCCTCTCGCCCGCGATCGCGCGCGAGCGCCGGTACGGTGCGCACAATTACGACACGCTCCCGGTGGTGCTGAAGCACGGCGACGGTTGCTGGCTCTGGGACGAGCACGGCCGCCGCTATCTCGACATGATGAGCGCGTACTCGGCGGTGAGCCACGGCCACGCGCATCCGCGCATCGTGGGCGCGCTGGTCGAGCAGGCGCAGCGCCTCGCCGTCACTTCCCGTGCGTTTCACAATGACCTCCTGCCGTTGCTGCTGCAGCGGCTGGCCGAAGTGACCGGCCTCGACCGGGCGCTGCCCGGCAACGGCGGCGCCGAGTCCGTCGAAACCGCGCTCAAGGCCGCGCGCAAGTGGGGCCACAGGATCAAGGGGATTCCGGCGGACCGCGCGGAGATCATCGTCTGCGCCGGCAACTTCCACGGCCGCTCGATCGCGATCGTGGGGTTTTCCTCCGAGCCGCAGTACCGTGACGGTTTCGGGCCGTTCCCGCCGGGTTTCCGGCAGGTCCCCTTCGGCGACGCCGACGCGCTGGCCCGCGCGATCGGCCCGAACACCGCCGCGTTCCTCGTCGAGCCGATCCAGGGCGAGGGCGGCATCGTCGTGCCGCCGCCCGGCTACCTGGCGCAGTGCGCTCGGCTCTGCCGCGAGCGCAACGTGCTGCTGATCTGCGACGAAATCCAGACCGGCATGGGCCGCACGGGGAAATTCCTCGCCTGCGAGCACGAGGGCGTCAGGCCCGACGGCGTGATTCTCGGCAAGGCGCTGGGCGGCGGCCTGCTGCCGGTGTCCGCGTTCGTCGGAACCGACGACCTGATGCAGGTGTTCACGCCGGGCGACCACGGCAGCACGTTCGGCGGCAACGCGCTGGCGGCCGCGGTCGCCCTCGCTTCGCTCGACGTGCTGTTCGACGAGCGGATGATCGAGCGCTCCGCCGAGCAGGGCGCACACCTCCTTGCCCGGCTGTCGACGGTGAAGAGCCCGCTGATCCGCGAGATCCGCGGGAAGGGCCTCTTCGTCGGCATCGAGGTCGTGCGCGAGCGGCTCGCCGCGCGCGACGTGGTAGACCGGTTGCTCGCGCGCGGCATCCTGTCGAAAGACACGCACGGCACCGTCGTGCGGTTCGCGCCGCCGCTCGTGATCGACCGCGACGCGATCGACTGGGCGGTCGAGGAGGTGCGTGCGGTGTTCGCGGAGCTGGGCGACGGACTGAGGTGCGCCGCGTAGCCTGCCGCGGCGCTTCGGATCATTCGCCCGCGGTGGCGCGAAATGCGGCCAGGCTCGCTTCGAGCTGGGTGGCTGCCGCCACGGTTGCGTCCGGATCGATCTCTTCCGGCTGTCGCCGCGGGAAGGTGACGATGTCGAAGCGCCCGAAACAGGATCTGACGATCACGGAACGAGGTTCGCCGGTGGCGGAGTTTCTGCGGATCTCGACGTCCTGCACCAGCTCGTAGGGAATGCGCACCATGGTCGTCCCCGGCGGCGGGACGAAGAGGACCGACCGCGCGCCGATCGCGAGCGTCACTTCGGTCGGGGTCCTGGACCGTTCCGTTTGCGGGTAGCCTTCGCGCGCAAACTCGGGCCGCCAGTGTGCCGGCTCGAACATCCGGACTTCCCCGTCGGCGGCCGGGATGGCGGTCTCCAGCGACTCCGTGACCGAGAGGCCTTTGCCGGTGAACATCGCGCAGCGATCCGTTTCCGACCGCTCCCGCATGGCCACCATCGGACCGAGGGCGAGGGCCACGAGGCCCTGCGCGCCCTGCGCGGCGAGGTTGAGTCCGACTGCGGGCAGGATCGCGCAGGCGGTCAAGCCGGCGCCCAGGAACGCGACCAAGCCCGAACGCAGTGTCGCATTCATGGGCGTGGGAGCGGCGTCGCGTGCGGCACCGCGCAGTGTGGCGGTTGCACGGACCTCCCGCATGTCCCGCGGGAACACCGTTGGCAAGTCGCTCGAGTGACCTTGCGCGGGGTCCTGCGCCCCGAGGGCACCTTCAACCGCCGCCGACGGGCGGGATGACGGTCAGCTCGTCGTTCGGCGCGAGCACCCGGGTGCGATTGCGTTCGAACAGGCCGTTGACCGTCAGGACGGGGGTTGCCTGCGGTGCGACCGCCAGGGCGCGCAGCACGTCGTCGATCGTCGCGCCATCGGCGATGTCGAGCACGCCGCCGGCGGGCGTCCTCGCCTTCAGCATTCCCATCATCTTCACGCGGATCTGCATGGCGCCGTGGGCAATCGTTCGCAGGTCGCAACGGTCAGTGCCCGCGCGTGGGGCCGCCTTCAGGCGGCATGGCGCGTCCGGCCGACGCCGGACCCGCGATCTGATTCGAGGGGTCGCTCATCAGCGCCTGGCGACGAACACCGCGTGCGCCGCATTCGCCGGCACCTTCGGTTCGGCAGAACCGAACTGATATTGGCGCGCCCTGGCGGGCCGCCCCAGCAACGTCGTGCGGGCGAGCTTCGCCGCCACGCCGCAGCCGACGTACGCGCGGCGGATGTCGAAGGGGTTGTCCCGAAGGAATTTCTTCCACGGTCCCAGTCTCGTCTGCGTCTGCATCAGGCCTTTGACCATGCCGACGTCGGTGAGCATTCCGAGGTCGTCGGCCTTTCCCGTGAAGACGGCGCCGGAAATCCGGTCGTCGGTCCAGAGCAGCCTGCGGTAGATGAATCCGGCCGGATTGTCGATCGTCGTCGCCTCGGCCGCGGCATCGTTCCAGCGGCCGAAGCTCGCTCCCTGGAGTCCGCAGATGTCGACGACGTTCATCGCCAGGCTGCCCGGGTAGTGCACTTCGTGGCCCGCCATGTTGGCGCCGGCCACGCGGCCGTGATCGACCGCCGTCGGCTGGATCGGATGAACCGCGTTCCCGGCGCCGAACAGGACCGGGCCCTCCGCCACGTCGCCGCCCGCGTAGACATGCGGGAAGTTCGTCTGCATCCGGTCGTTCACGATGATCGCCTCGCCGGTGGCGATGCCGGATCCCTGCACGAGGTCGAGGTTGGGACGGATGCCGGTGGCCAGGATCACGATGTCGGCGGTGAGCGACCGACCGTCGGACAGCAGGACGGCCTTCGCGCCGTCGGCCGCCTGCCGGATCTCACGGACCGCCGCACCGCAGTGGACCGGAATGGTCCGCGTCGCCAGCCAGCGCCGCACGTGGTCCGCGGCGGGCGCGTCGAGCATCCGCGGGAGCACCTGCCCCTCGCGCTCGACCACCGCCAATGACCATTTCCGCTTGTACATCGCGTTCAACACGATGAAGCCGATGAAGCCGGCGCCGACGAGCACCACGCGCGGGGTGCGTCCTTCCGTCGCCAGCGAGTGGGCATGTTTCAGCACGCGATCGGTGTGGGAGAGCGACCAGAGCGGCTGCACGCCCGGCAAATCGGCGCCGGGGATCGGCGGGTGGACCGGCGACGAACCGGTGGCGATCAGCAGGTTGTCGAACGCGAGCTTGCTGCCGTCGCTCAGCGTCACGGTCCTGCCTTGCGGATCGACGGCGGCGACGCGGACGCCGAACCGGGTCGCGACCTTGAGCCGCGTGAAATAAGCGGCGTCGCCGGTGTGCGCATGCGCTTCGGGGATGCTTCCCGCCAGCCAGTACGGTAGGGCCATGCGCGAATGGGCCGGCTCGTCGCAAACCAGCGTGATCGTCGATTGTCCGCCGTCGAATTCCCGGATCGTTTCGACGGCATTCGTCGCGGCCGGTCCGCCGCCGATGATGACATGATGCATGGTCGCTTGCCCCGACAGGTTGTGTGCTGGCGAATGTGCTCGCCGATCGCCCCGGATCAGGCCGACGCGAGGCCGAGCTCGGCCAGTTTCTCGCGCGTGGGAACGCCATCCTGCGACCAACCCCGCTCGCGGTAGTACACCGGCAGCATGGCGGGGAGGTCGACGACGACGCCTGCCGACGGACCGCTCTTGTGCGCGTCCTTCAGCAGCCGCTGCGGCAGCGTGTCGTCGGCTTTCGTGAGGCCCGCCTTCAGGTTGAACAGGCGCTCGAGGTTCCAGGTGCGCTCGCCGATCTGCACGAAATCGTCCGCCGTATAGGGAATGCCACGGACGGCGGCGGTGCACGGGACCAAGGACTCGAGCGGTCCGCCGGCAGCGCCGACGAACATGCAGATGCCCGTGTTGTCGTGCGCGGTGGTCCGGTTCTGCTCGTGGACCACCCATTCGCTTTTGCCCACCGGCGTGTGCGGGTCCATCGCGCCCGAGGTTTCGAAGCCCGGCGTCCAGGCGCGGAGGTGACACGCACCGCGATTGCACGTGGCGTACGCGATGCCCATCCCCTGGAACCCGCGCGGGTCGTACGCCGGGAACTCCTGGCCCTTGACGCCCATGAACACTTCGGGGTGCCGGAACTTCTCGCCCATCCGCTTCGAGCCCTCGGCGATTTCGTCGCCGAAGCCCTCGCGATAACCGGTCGCCTCGACCATGCGCACGAGCGCTTCGGCCGAGCCAAACTTGAGCGGCATCTCGACGTCCGCATCGCCAACCACGCCCCGCTCGTAGAGCTCCATCGCGGCGGCCAGCGAGGCGCCCATCGAGATCGGATCCATTCCCAGGTCGTTGCACAGCCAGTTCGCCTTCAGAACCGCGTCCAGATCGCCGACGCCGCAGTCGGCGCCGAGCGCCCAGGCATTCTCGTACTCGGGACCTTCCCCCGCCGCCTTCCAGTTGCGCGGGTGCATGTTGACGAGATACTTGCCCGAATGCTCGCCCAGGCGAGTCACCCGGCCGCAGGCGATCGTGCAGGCGAAGCACGCCTTGTTGGCGACCATGCGCGTTTCCTTGATGGTCGTGCCGTTCAGGTTCTCGTAATGCTCGAACTGCCCTTCGAGAAAATTGCGGGTGGGCAAGCCGCCGAACGCCTGCGTCATGTCGATCGTGGCCGCCGTCCCGAGCTCCGTGAACGACATCCGGCCCGGGTTGTCCTGCATCGCGTCCCGGATTTTCCAGACCGCCTTCATGAACGCCGCCGGATCTGCCACATGGACGCCGCCGGTGCCGCGGACCGCGATGGCCTTGAGGTTCTTCGAGCCCATCACGGCCCCGACGCCGCTGCGCCCCGCCGCGCGGTGCTTGTCGTTCATGATGCAGGCGAAGCGGACCAGCTTCTCGCCGGCCGGCCCGATGCACGCCACGCGCAAGCCCGGGATTCCCAGCTCCCGCCGCAGCCCGTCCTCGGTTGCCCCGACCGTCCGGCCCCAGTGGTGCGCCGCATCGCGCAGCTCGACGTGGTCATCGTGGATGAAAAGATAGACCGGCTTCGGCGCTCGCCCTTCGAGGATCACCATGTCGTAGCCCGCGAACCTGAGCTCGGGGCCCCAGTGGCCGCCCGAGTTCGACGTGGTGATGGCGTTGGTCAGCGCGCCCTTGGTCACCACCATGTAGCGGGCGCCACAGGGGACGGGCGTTCCGGTCAGCGGGCCGGTGGCGAAGATCAGCTTGTTCGCAGGCGCCAGCGGGTCGACCCGTGCGTCGAGCTCGTCATAGAGGTAGCGGGCCGCCAGACCGCGACCGCCGACATAGTCGCGCAACCAGTCGGCGCGGATTTCCTCGACCGTGATCCGGCCGGCCGTCAGGTCGACTCGCAGCAGCTTGCCCGTGGGTCGCGGCATCGTTCGCTCCTTCATTGTTGCGTGGCGTGAACCTGCGCTCGCGGCGGCTTGCCCGTCAGCCGCCGAAGGCGTCGACGTAGTTGCGATGGACCTTCGCGCCCCAGGGCTCGAACCACTGCCCCGCCTGCGGCGACTCGCCGTAGACGATCGCCTGCGTGGGGCACGCGGTGGCACACGCCGGTTGCCCGCCGCACAGGTTGCACTTCGCAGCCTTGCCGGAATGCGGCAGCGTGAACACGGTGCCGAACGGACAAGCGATCGTGCACAGGTGGCAGCCGATGCACAGCTCGTCCATGACCACCTTGGCGCCCGTCGCCGGATCGCATCCGATCGCATTCACCGGACAGGCGTTCATGCACCACGCCTCGTCGCACTGCAGACAGGTGTACGGGGCGTAGCTCGCCTCCTCGTCGAAGACGTTGACGCGGATCAGGCTCTTCGACGGGGCGAACGTGCCCGTCTGGACCCACGAGCAGGCAAGTTCGCATTGCATGCAGCCCGTGCACTTGTCGGGCACGATGTTCAGCGCTTTCGTCATCGCGAGCTCCTGTCGGCGACCCCGCACGATCGATTGTCCGTCGCCCGTGCGGCCCGGCGCGCGGATTCCCTGATCGATCGTGCCTGCGCTTGCCGGGAAGTCAAGTGTACAGACGTGGACTTCGGCGATTCAACCACTTTCGCGCGATCGGCAGCGCAGCGGCGGCCGGGCGATGTCGGGCTCCGGCATCGAGGCACGGTCCGAATCGGCGCGCGGGCTCGCCGTCGGTTGGCGCAGCAGCGGCTGATCCAGCGCACGACCAGCGGACGTCCCGTGCGCGCTGGCGGCTGTCGTTCAATGGTTTCCGCGCGCGGGGATCGGGCCTTGCGGCGACGGCTGCGCGGCAGCCACCTCGTCCGTCCACACGCGGAAGCCCTTCAGCGTGTTCGGCCCGAACGTGGTGCTCATGGCGACATCGGCGGCGTCCCGACCCCGCGCCATCAGGATTCGCCCGACGCGCGGCACGTTGTTTCGCGGGTCGAAGGTGTACCACTGCCCGTCGAGCCATGCCTCGAACCAGCCGGCGAAGTCCATCGGCCCGTGCGGCGGCGGGACGGCGATGTCGCCAAGATACCCCGTGGAGTAGCGTGCCGGGATATTCATGGTCCGGCAGAACGCTACGGCGAGGTGCGCGAAGTCGCGGCAGACGCCGGTTCTTTCGGTGTAGGCCTCCCACGCCGTCTTCGTCGGCCGCGCATGCTGGTAGCCGAATTCGATGTGATCGTGAACGAAATCGCAGATGGCCTGTACCCGAGCCCAGCCGGTCGGGCCGTTGCCGAACAACTGCCAGGCGATCGGCGATAGCCGATCGGTCTCGCAGTAGCGGCTCCCGAGGAGATAGATGAGTGTCTCCTCGGGCAGCTGCTCGACCGGCGTCTGCCTCGCGCCCGGGACGACGATGTCCGGCAGCCCGCTGTCGTTGACCAGCGCGTCCGTGCTGATGCGCGTCACGCCGGCCGGCGCGACGATCCGGCTGCACCAGTTGCCGAAGGAATCGCGATACGCGCTTATCGGCAGCGGCGGAGCGGTGACCAGATGATCCGGCACGACGATGTCCGACGCGCGCGTGTAGTGGATGTTCAGCATCAGGATCATCGGTGTCGGCTGCGGACACTCGTAGATCAATTCGAAGCCGGCGCGGATCTGCATGACCTTCCCCGGTGTGCTGACTCAGTACACTCGCCCGGCGCGAGCGCCGCTCGCCGCGGTTCGACCATGGCCAGGCGCAGTTCGGCCAGGGGGGTGGCGCCGCATATCTACCATTGCAGCGTGGGGAGCTGCCTGAACACCGCGCGCGTGCCTTCGCTCCATTCCCGGCTCAGCGATGCGAAGTAGGGATCACCTTCGTCGAAGCGGCGGCGCATCGTGACCGCGAGGCTGTCGCGTTCGTAGCAGATCAGGTCGATCGGCATGCCGACGGAGAGATTGCTGCGCATCGTCGAATCGAAAGACACCAGCACGCACTTGGCCGCCTCCGCAAGGCTGGTGGACGGGGTGATCACGCGGTCGATGACGGGCTTGCCGTATTTCGTCTCGCCGGTCTGGAGGAACGGCGTCTCGACGCTGGCCTCCATGAAATTGCCCTCTGCGTAGATCCGGAACAGCCGCATCGGCTCGCCCTTGATCTGCCCGCCGATGACGAACGACGCGTTGAAGCTGATTCCGCTCTCCTCGAGGTGCGATCCATCGCGGCGCTCGATGTCGCGCATCACGTCCGACACGACGACCGCGGCATCGAACATCGTCCGGACGGTCCAGATATTCGGTTTTCCGTCGTCGGCATCGCCGCGCTGCCTCAGCACGCTGATCACCGCCTGCGTGCCGGCGAGATTTCCGGAGCTCAGCAGGACGATGACCCGGTCGCCCGCGCGCTCGAAGACGGTCATCTTGCAGAATTTCGCGTAGTTGTCGACGCCCGCGTGGGTGCGGGAGTCGGACGCGAAGATCATTCCGTCGTTCAGAAGAATGCCAACGCAATAGGTCATGCTTCGGGGCGCCTTGGGGTCGTGATCGAATGGTGCCGGCCTGCCGGTATTCTCCCATATCGACCTTCGGTGAATCAGCGCGCGGCGCTTCAGCGTGGACCGTACGGCCCGGGCGGGTTCCCGACCGTGACGCCGGCGCCCACGGACCCGCGCACGATCCATGGATCCTCGTCGCCTGCCGCGCCCGTGCCGGCCGGGTTGCCCGGCGGCACGTGGCTGCACGCGGCGAGGGCGACGACGACACCCGCGAAGAGTGCGCCGAATGCAAGCGTGCGTCTCCTGTTCATGGGCGCCGTTCGGCCCGCGATACCGGCGCGATCGGCCGGGGCAGTGGCAGCTGCGGATCCTTGTGCGAATCGTGCATGGGCCTTGGAGGATTGCGGCGCTTGCCGGGATGCTACACCTGCCCCCCGATCCCGCGCGACGCGATTCGATGCCGGAGCCGCGGCGCGCGAGCCGTTCCCGTCGGTGGTCATTTCACTGTCGCCTCCCTGACCAGCGCGCGGGGGCGGCCTCGGCGGCGGCGCTATACTTGACCGATGGTCAAGCCCACGCTCGCCGGCAAGCTCGTCGTCGCGATCTCGTCGCGGGCGCTCTTCGACCTGGCCGAGAGCCACCGGGTCTACACGGAGGCGGGAGTCGACGCCTACCACCGCTACCAGGTCGAGCACGAGGACGAGATTCTCGTGCCCGGCCCGGCGTTCGTGCTGGTGAAGAAGCTGCTGCGGCTCAACCGGCCGGACAAGCAGTACGTCGAGGTGATCCTGCTGTCGCGCAATTCGGCGGACACCGGCCTGCGGGTGTTCAACTCGATCAAGCACTACGGCCTCGACATCACCCGCGCGGCGTTCACCAAGGGGGAGCCCACGTCGCGCTACGTGCCGGCTTTCGGCGCGCACCTGTTCCTGTCGGCCGACCAGGGCGACGTTCGGCGCGCGCTCGACGAAGGCCATGCGGCAGCGACGATCTTTCCGAGCGCCGTGGGCACCAACGAGACCGACGAGCTGCGCATCGCCTTCGACGGCGACGCCGTGCTCTTCTCCGACGAGGCCGAGCGCGTGTACCAGGAAAGCGGGCTCGCCGCGTTCTCGAAGAGCGAATCGGATTCCGCGCTGGAGCCGCTCACCGGCGGGCCGTTCAAGGAATTCCTGGCCGGACTGCACCTGATCCAGGCCGACTTTCCGGAGGACCGGAGCCCGATCCGCACGGCGCTCGTCACGGCCCGCAGCGCGCCGGCACACGAGCGCGTGATCCGCACGCTGCGCGCATGGAACATCCGGATCGACGAGGCGCTGTTCCTGGGCGGCCTCGACAAGGGCGAGTTCCTGCGCGCCTTCCGCGCCGACATCTTCTTCGACGACCAGCGCACGCACGTGGAATCCGCGATGAAGCACGTCGCGGCGGGGCACGTCCCGCACGGGATTGCCAACCTTTAGGTCGCGCGGCGTCCGGCTGAAGCCGGACCCACGGGCGGGGGGGCACGGCAGGGAGCTCGTGGGGCCGCCTTCAGGCGACGCGCAACGATGTCCGGCTGAGCCGGCCCCACACCGAGGGGCGTTCAGTCGACGATGCGCCCGAAGAACGGATACTGCGGATCGCTGTAGCCCGGTGTCGACGGATGGCCGGGCGCGACCAGCGAATCGACGAGCGCCTCGTCGTCCGCGCTCCACGGGGTGCCGATCGCGCCGAGGTAGTCCTGCCACTGCGCGAGCGTGCGCGGCCCGGCGATG
>Ga0209048_10004494_pt1 | contig 13333 bp, 10 predicted proteins | sample FrelakmetCRP12CR_FD_187146 | JGI IMG/M metagenome (GOLD analysis project Ga0209048, IMG submission 187146) | Freshwater lake sediment microbial communities from the University of Notre Dame, USA, for methane emissions studies - CRP12 CR (SPAdes)... | ecosystem: Environmental > Aquatic >... | reverse complement strand
CTAATGAGGGGCGATCCGGCATGTACCCGGTACGGTAAGCTGAACGGCAAATCCTGTCGAGGTTGCCCCAGGAGCCGCCGCGCATCACCCGGGCAGTACCTTCCTTGGGGCCGTTCGGATTAACAACTGCTTCTGGTTTATATTTATCGCTCCAATCTGCGCACCATTCCCAAATATTACCGTGCATTTCATACAACCCCCAGGAGTTGGGCGGCAATGATTTCACCGGTACCGTTTGTTGCCGTTTCTCACCATCGGCGCCACCGGCATAAGGATAGTGAATGTTGTAGTTCACCTGCTCTAGCGTGATGTTGTCGCCGAACCAAAATGGTGTGGTCGTCCCGGCTCGGCAAGCATATTCCCATTCCGCCTCGGTCGGCAACCGGGCCTTCAAATCAGGAAACAATGCGTTCAAATCGTCGATAAACATTTGAGTGTCGTTCCAACTGATCGTTTGCACCGGATTGTTTGGATCATTATGAAAACCGCCCCGGCTCTTACCTTTCACTGCCCTCCAAAAAGCCTTCGTACAGGCGGAATCAGCCAGCCAAAATCCTTTCGTCAGGGTTACTTGGTGCTGAAGTTCGTCATTAGCACGACCAACTTCAGTTTTCGGAGAACCCATCAGAAAATCGCCCGGGGCAATCCAACGAAAACGTTGGACGATGCCTTTTAGTTTTAGATCGGCATAGAGACCGAACTCATCCCGATCCATCGTATCTGCCCAAATCGGCTTGCTCAACCAATCCAAATGCAATTCTTCAATATCAGTGCTGATAGTCAATTGTTGCTCCGGCACGAGCGGTATTGGCTGAGCGATGGTATACAACAGCGGCGTGGATTGTTCAGCTATTTTGATTTGAACAACCCCCACGCTGCGGGCAATTTCGCCTACACGACTGCCTGTTGCAGAAGCTGTAACATCATTGAAAATCAATTCCTGTTCCCGTTGATAAATCCGGCTCTTAACAACAGACTTGGCTTTTAACGCCCAGACCAGCTTTTCCATTGTTAAACCCTCCGGTCTGGGCTGGCTTGTAAACTCGTTCCCTTCATTGGCTTTCAGCCAGGCAACAGCCAAGGGCTCATTGTTCCAAAGCGAGATGTGTTGTCTGGCTCCCATACGCCCAAGCCAATGTTTTGCCAACCGGCTAATTTCGCTTCCCGCCTCGTCGACAGTTTTTGCTAATCGTTGTGCAAATTTTTTGGCATCTTGCGGAACCGGGTCTCCGAATAGTTCGGCCAGAACGATTTGTTCTTCGTGAGCGATAACCGGAGATAAACACGCATGATGGTTTATTAAGAGATTGGAAATCTTTTGCTTCTGCTCAGTCGATAAACCTCGATGGTCGCGAAAGCGGCTGCGATAAGCTGCTACTTGCAACGGCTGAAAATAAAACGCCAAGTGCGTTGCCTGCACTGCTGGATGGTTCCAGGCAGCGAATTCGGTTCCGACATCCATTTCCGTAGTGGGAAACAAATAACGCGCGGCCCGCAGTAAAGCCGGTTCGACCCGCACGGCGATAGCGAGTAAGGACAACAATCTTTCTGTAGCGAAGTTGTCACGCTCGACTTTACCTGTCGCTGAGTATGTGGTACTCAGGGCAAGTCGCTGAGGCGGACGGACGGCGCGATCCCAATAAGCGGAATAAAACAACCTGGTTAGTTTGGCATCCCACCAACGCGGCGGACAGGGCATAAACGCGACCGCATGGCAAGAGAAATGGGCCAGTTGTTCGCCAAACCGCTGCCAACACAACCGCCGTTGTTCGCTTGCTTCGTTACAGCCTAAATCACTCAAAATTAATATCGGCGTGCCTGCCAACGGCGATAGGTAACGCTCGACTGTGCGCCAACCAGTTGGGGTATCCTGCCAACATGGGCCGGTAGGATCGCCGGTAGGAAATGCCAACACATTTAAACCCATCAACCCTCTCAGTTTGGCGAGTTTTTGCCGCAGCACATTATAATCATTCCAGAACGGTAACAAGGATTCGTCATAATCGATGATTAACTGTGCCTGACTGGCCCAACCTTTGCGCCTGGCTTTGGGTAAATGTCGCAATTGTTCACCACGTGCCAACCGATCCACAAGTCGAGATAAGTCGGGTTTGTGACTTGACACATTTGCACCTAAAGCCAATTTCAGAAACGGCCAAAGCCTGAACCAAGCCATTAATGGTAGTTGTGGTGGAGGGCTGACTCCTTCGGGGGCTTTTAGTGCGGCATCGTTGTCTTGATATGGTTCGGCGTTACTGTACCATTCAGGCGCTTTTGTCACCATTTCATCGTCTTTGATACGGTGGTGCGCAACTACGTGAAGATAACTGTCCTGAGAGTAAGCTGACTTATCGGCGGGAATGTCGGCTGTAGGCTCAATCTTATCTATAGAAACAAACGATGGTGCTTCTACCTGCTCTATCCCTGAGAGTAGTTTTATATGGTTTGGAACGGCATAACCTAAAATGGCAGCAAATTCATCTATCTGGTTTGTGCCATACTGTTTAATGCAATCTAGCAAATCGGCGCGATTTATTAAAGTCGCCATAGTTGTCGTGGTTAGGCCGATTTGCGGTAAACAAAACGGCGCAGAATATCTAGCAGTTCAATCTGCGCCTGTCCCTTAAGGTTATCTATTTCTTTTTTAATTTCATCTTCTTTTGTAAGTTTTTCTGTTTTCTGCCTTTCTTCGAATTTAATCTGTATTTCTTCGTCTTTTACCATAACAGATAGGGCTCTTAGCAAATCAAGGTATTCTGCTTGCCCAGGCCTTGGTTGCCCCGGTTCCACGGCAAGACGATCTTCAACCAACAATTCAGCGGCACGTTCCCTGACTTGGTAACTGCATTGCTCACCAAAATGCGCTTTACCCCGACTGGATAGAAATTTAATTAATTCATTTTTTTGTTCTGGCAATGTCAATTGTAAAACCAAACAACGGCGTATAAACGCGGCGGGCAATTCTCGCTCTTCATTGGTCGTGATGACCACCAGTGGCGCTGGTACTTCAGTCTGCCGACATACTGATCCACCTTTATAGGGCACTTTAAAATCGCCGTTGCCCAGGGTTTCTAAAAGACTATTTGGCAAATCGGTGTCAGCTTTGTCGATTTCGTCAATCAGTAATACACTGCCGTGACTTGGCTCCCAGCCTTCATGAAATTCGGGAGCTGGATCGCTGGGATTGATACAGTCCTTAAACTGTTGCTTGGCAGAATGCCAGTTCAGCGCCCACCACAACGGGCCGGGGCTGAGAAAACGTTCCGGTCGCAGGCGAGCAAGTCGATCTGCGTCTGGAATCGAAGCCAATATTTGTGCCTCACCCAAACGCCCCACCGCATCGAACTTCCATTGTAAATCTTCGCATTCAGTGCGAGCGTTCACCACCACCGATAGAAACAAGCGCCCTGTGGCGACTGCGGCCGCCCTCGCCAACTGACTCTTACCGGTACCCGGTTCACCCCGTAACAGCAAAGGACGCCCAGCCGCTTCCGCCGCCATTAGGGCGTAGCCGTGCTGTTTGTCGAAAACATGAATACTATCAGGCCATGAGCCTTGTTTGGGGAGGGGGAGGGCTTTGTCGGAGTAAAGTGATTTCATGGGAACTGAACCAAGGTAGTGAGAAATGCAAGGACAAGGGCTTCCAAACGGCTTTCATCCATAATCAATATCGAATAATCACCGCCGCTATCACTCGTGCCGGTGATCAAAATCCGTAAATGCGGCAAATCCACTTTCAATTGTTTTATCATATCTACAAGTTCTGTTTGGCGTGTTCGCGACAAGCTGAGATAGTACATCTTGTTTCTATCCTCGAAATCGAACTCCAAGGTATACCTTAACCGCCTCAGCCAATCTTCGCTTAAACTCGGCTCCTTTTTGAATACTTGAATGTAAACTAACTTCTTTATTTCCAGCAAACAATCTGGCTTAAGTAATCCCAGTTCAAGATCAGCAGGATCAACATAGCCTTCGCCAAGTGCCTTATCCGTCCCCTTGAGTTGAAATTTTGCCGACCTTTCCTGTAATCTTGCAACGAAAACCTCTATACCTGCCTGTGTTTTGACCGGAATGACGATTTCGGTCGCTTTATCCATATCGATAAAGGAAGCGCCATCTTGTTGTAATCGATTGCCATCGACGCAGAGCAAAATCAGCCAACCCATGATGTCGCTAGCGCATTGTTTAATTTCAGCCCGATTATCACGGGCTTGCTCCAGAGTTGCTTGCACCGTATTCCGCCACTTTCTGATGGCAGATTCAGGTGAAACCGAGCCGTGGTTTGGAATCAGGACTTCTTCAGGGGCAAAGTCCGGCGGTTGATTTTTTAGCAAGGCCTCCCGTAAAGTCAAAGCTGCCGGTTTACTAGTCGCCAGGATGCGTTTTATTTGATCGCGCACTTTGCAGATGAAAGTATCGTCCCCGCTAATTGATGTTTTGGAAACTTTTAGTGTGAAAATTTTACTGTCAACATCATTTTGTTCTGTCAAACTTTTTGTCGGTGCTTGGGAATAACCCAGTTTTTTGATGAATTTGAGCAAAAGCCGATGCTGATCCGCTTCTTTGTCTTGGGGTTTAGCAATGGAAAAATGATCAGAACCGGCCACTTTTAAAGACTCTCCGAAATAACGGTTTCCAGAAAAAGGTTCAACAACCTGCTTACGCCAAAAGCGCTTCAATGTGACAAATTTATCTTCCAGCAATTCTTTCCCATATATTTTTAAGCGGTTTGATTCTTTCAAGTTAATGAACGATCTATCCAAATCATTCAACCACTGATTATCTTGGCTAAATTTCAGGGCTTTAGCTTGCTCATGCCCAGCAAACTGAGCAATAAGTTCTAACCATTTGGCGTACTCTGAACCTAAGGAAGGTGAAGCTATTAAATAGAGACCGACTTCAATATTCCTATCCAGAAAATCATTAACCCGTTCCACGATAAGTTTTCGGACGACGATACCGCCCATGCTATGACAAACAAATACAACTTTGTTGCTGTCTGCTATACCATCTAACTTAAAAAAACGTTCTTTAAGGTCATCTACAACATTGCTTAGACTGTAAGTGCCAGAAGTAAAACCGGTTTGATAGGTATAGACATAAATTCCTAGTGAAGTTAAATCTAGTTCTTGCTTTAACAGTTCCGGCCAGTAATTACCATTAGCGTGCCGCCAACAGGTTTCGCCGCTAGATAATATCCCATGTACAAATACCACCGATGTTGCACCAGTTGGTTTCCTAAGCCACTCGCCAAGCATACGGCCACCTAGATTGATTATTAATGCCTCCTAGAATAACGGATACTTGAAAACCTGTATATTTTTGTTTCTTCGAGTAAACCATTATTTCAATGAAAATTGACAAACAGTTTGTGGAAAATATGAGGCAGAAAAGCCCAAAATTAGATTTAGGATTTGCCCCGAATGTCTCTTAATGACAGATAGTGCCAGTTGGTTCCCCAGAACGACAGTCCGCTATGCCTGGTGAACCAGTCGGTCAGTTATTGGGAGCCGATGACCGCTGAGGGTCCCAACGGGACTGACAACACACTATTTTTAACCTCTGTTTAAGCAATCTATGGACAAGAATAAATATTTAAAACAATGCGATATTAAATTTCACCGGTTTTGTAACCTGCTAAAATGACCCTATTACCAAGGGAGCAAACAATGGTCAAATCCGAATTAATACGCGCGTTAAATGAAAAGTTGACTGGCCATCAGTTAGATGATGTGGAGTTGGCTCTTAATTGCCTATTGAAATGTATGGCGGATGGCTTGGTTCAAGGTGAGCGCATTGAAATCAGGGGCTTTGGTGGTTTTGATCTGCATCATAGAGCGCCGCGTATTGCCCGTAATCCAAGAACAGGTGAAGCGGTTGAGTTACCTGCAAAAACAGTGCTGCGTTTTAAGCCGGGCAAGGACATGAAGGATCGGGTTAATGCTTCGCGCGACCAGTGTGAGATTGAGGAGTGATTGGCTTTTACACTCAATACCCAGTCAGTACCCGCTAATTTATGCTAAATACCCATGGCATAACTTTAATTTATCATTAACTATCATAGTGTTAAAGTTGAATACCCACAATACCCATTGTAGATTCCAAATGAAGACACCTATTAAAGACAGCGTATCTTCAAATACATCAGCAAAGACTCCACATTATTACGCTCAAGATCACTCAAGGGTAACTTTTTCATGACGTGGTGGATGACATTAATAATTTCATGTCCACAATGTGTATTTAATAGTTGGCCCGCCTCATCCTTTAAATCGATACCTGCTTTATTCAAAAGCACTCTCCAGTTAATAGGATTTTCCTCGTAGGTCTTGGCACTCTGTAGAGAGAAGAATATTTTGTTCAATACCTGCATTAATTCAGTAATCTTGTTTTCTAACGGCGGATTACCCGATTCGGACTGCTGCTCAAGTTCTTCAAAATGACTTTTTATCTCCCACCAGGCTGCTAAATAAGGCACACAAGCCACAGACCAGACCGGCGTAACAAAGGCATTTAAATTACTGGCTGGAAGCTGCCGCAATAAATGGCCAGCCTTATGCATCAATGCCCGCCTGACTGTTATTTGGCTCGCTTCATCTAATGGTATGAATCCGCGCGCAGCATAAACCTGAACCTCTTCACTCTCCAATGTATACAGCAGTTCAATAACCAGATCATCTAAGTTGCTCTCGCAAACAATAATGGTCGGCTCGCGCTTATCCATAAATAACTGTTGCCCCCCATATCCCTTAAGCAACTCTTGGGAAAGCGGCCGATGCACATATTCACCCCATCCTGTCCGGGTAATAATGAACAATCGCTTATCTGGATGCATGGTCATTAATACGATTAACGCATTCAGTTCATCCAGCACTCGCAAAGAAGGCTCGGGAATAACCCAAACGAACTTGCTTCCTCTCTCATCCAGAATTAAGTTTTCATACAGGCCATTGCCTCCCTTTGTTTTACGCTTGCCACCATCATCAACAAGCGGTTCAGTCTGGACAGCAGATAAAATTAATTCGTTTAGCATTTCCGCCTGCTTCAAAAGCCCCGAATTAACAAGTCCCTTACTTAAAAGCACAAGCGTCGGTCCGTCTAGGTAATCTTTTTCCCGCTTAATAGCCTGGCTAAACGCCGGTGCGCTGATGTCTATTAGCTTTGCAATAGCTCCTTGCCTCATTCCCGCATCCCGCAGACGCGAAACAATCAATAAATCCCGCTTACTCACACATACACCTCAAAAAAGACAAAAAAATCTAGAATGGAAATTATAACTGAATTAAAAATGAAACTTGAATATATTTTGATTAATTTTAATTTTTTTGTTGCAAAAAATAAGAAATACGATATGCTTCGCCAAGATTAATATGAAATTTTAATTTTTTTGTATTAATAAAACACAATGACCCTGAAAATGAAAAAAAATCGAAAATTACGGCCACAAGACTATGATTTTTATGTGGTAAGTAACCAGCAAGTAGTCGCTGAAACCTTAATCGAAGCGGGAATACACTTTTTTGCGTACCCGGAAACTTTATTATTGCCAATAAACTTTAGCGTTAGGAAATTACTATGAAAAATAAACTATATATTGAAAAATTATCGGATGAATTGACAAAAAACAAATGGACCAATGAGTTAGATGAAGAAAATAACCAACTTTGTATTCGTGTCGAAACAGGCATCGATCCAGATGGTTGCGCTATCGTGGTAGGGATTTGTGTCGTGGAAAAACACCTGCAATTTATTTTATCACCACTTCTAGAAATTAATGGTGCCTATCAGGAAAAGGAAGAAAAAGAGGATGAGGTTAATTGCTTACTTATTAAGGCATATCATAAAGCAGCGAACATAGTGTCGGGCAGGACTAATGGATTAAATAATCTTCAATACGTTATTGACCACGGAACTATTTACGCCAGTTTTGAGGTTTTTATTCCGGGAAAAATAAAAAACTGCTTCTACGCCTCAGCCGTTGAGCACTTGCTCTATGTCAATAACAAAATCAACGAAACTATGCCGGAAATAATCGAGCTGGGGGAAAAAATTTTCGATAATAAGAAACAAAAATTTTTAAAAAAGAAAATAAAAAAGCTTGAGCAGGGGAAATTATGTGAAGCGAAGTAGCTAACTTGAAAGCGCGTACGCCGAAGCGCCAACCTCGGCGTACGCAAACACCAACAACAGTAACCAGTCGAGGTGCATAACATGCAAATTAATTATCGCCTTCGGCTGTCTGTAAATCAACATCGGGGGATTTTATTTTGAATAAAGACCATGAAAATAAAGCGTTAAATAATTACTTATTGATAATACAGATACTTAGCAAAGCGGGTTTAAGCTTTACGGCGAATCCAGAAAACTCAAAGATATCGGTTGATTGTGCCGGATTTAGTAAGTATGGTCTTGATAATGGCTATGGGTATCTGCACTTAAAGATAAACAGCGCAACGCTAAAAATTGAATCTGATGAATTGCTCAACCATAAAAACTTGCCTAAGTTTCGGTTGGTGAACAGTTCAGATGCTTTAAACAGCACACTGCAAGAAATGAATAGAAATTCGGTGTTATTAAAATTTGTTTTACCTGTTTTTTATTCTTGGATGCCGGGTGTTTTTATTGCCGAAGCAACCCTTACGGCACCCCACAATAATGCTATGGATATACAACTATTCTTTAATTATCTCTTCTTGATGGCGAGAGAAATAGCCGGTTCCGGTGACTTATTCTTACAGTTATATGAACAAGAGGTTATCAATAGGACTATTATTGTGCGGGACAGCCAATCTCTCGCTGCATAACAAAAGAAATCGAGCCGTTTGTTTCTCGGCCGCTCATTTTCCGTATCTGATTCGATTCAACACGCACCCGCAAAACAGCATCTATTTTGCGGGTGCAATTATAAATGGTTAGGCAATGGCTAACCCATTTAACCATAAATGGCGCCTGAAAATGCGCCGTTAGTCATGGTCAATTAAAAAACGACTCTCTATAGGGCCATTTTTAATAGCATTATTTTTTACCCATTTGTCTACTCCACCAGGTACCAGTCATCTTGATAAATAAGTAGCATGTGATAGGACGGTTAAGGTCGTCAATATAGTTAAAACGGTTCTGGAGCGTAGCAAATTTTATCAACGAGACTCATTACAGCCATCATTTTATAATTACCCACCACTCATTGATTTAATAACGGCGCATTATTTTGACAGCGCCTAATTTTTATTACGCCCATAATTTGATCTCGAAAGCAGCCACTGGCGAGTATTTATCTGAGATAGGTTGGTCGTCGGTTAACGACCCACAGCGGCCATCGGCTTCCAATATCTAGCCGTCCGGTTTCTCACAGTAAGCGGACATTCGATTCTACCGAACCGCTGGCACTATTGGCCAAGAAAGCCATTCGCAACGGCTCTGTGAACGGCTGACTAACTTCGGAAAATAGTTATTCAGATGCTAACGTAACCGGACTCGGCGCGGTAGCGCAGTGGTCCGTATTGACATTGATGTTAGTCGCTAGATCAGGTTGCCCAATTCCTATCAAGGCTGATTTTCATTTCATTTAGTGCGAGCATTAGATTAGCCTGTGCCCAAAGAAGCGGCGTCGAATCGTTCGGAGTATACTTTCCCATTTCGAAATAATAGAGTTCGGGACACCGAAACTCGCCCACAACACAATCTGATCCCGTGAGTTGTCCTAATGCTCGGTTTAAGTACCATGTTTGTTTTTGAAGGTAGTCTTCATCACCTGTCCGGCCAAACTTAAGTCCAAAAATAACAGACAGTATGGAATCGAAAATACACCATTGAGCTTCTTGGCCCTCACCAACGAGCCTATTTCGTGACGACATATCATCACTTACATCAACTGTTCTCTTTTCTGGTGCGAGCTTAGACTTGTAATCCGGAGCCCAAAAAGAGTCCCCAACGTACCGTCGGACACCATGATCGCCTTGAAGGTGCTGTGTTACATCACAGATAATCTGATCTGATATTTCTTCGTTAACGACCCCGAGAGGATAAACAAGAAACAACAACGCGGCATCATATCTTCTCTGTTTAACCGGAGGCTTGATGCACTCCCATGGGAGTATATCACGCAAGGCCGATTGGCCATGCTCAGCTAGAGTAGCTATAAGACCTGGAGAAACAATATGATTATTGTAAACAAGTAACTTCTGAATCTCAGGGAAATTCATAGTTATTTCCAACAAAGCATCAAGTCCCGCTTTAACCGCACCAATACTTGACGCTTCAATTTTTCTTTCCTCTTCCCAGTGACCAGAGTCTGCATCATTCCAGTATTTTATCGCTTGAAAATACAACGGGAATAATGCCAGAAGCCGACAATCTTCCACTTCCGGAGTAATTTGTGAGTTTTTGATCAATTGGCAATAAAACCATAGGAAATAACCCAGTGCATCATTTTGTGCATGCGACCATTTTTCATCTATCTCCATTAAGGTTGTCCCGTCAAAGCGTATATGGGGCCGATCCATAACATTGTTCGCGCAATCAGGATCTCGAATTATGTCCTCGAATCTCCGTTGATTCTTCTTAAAATACTGCATAAGAGAATTTGCTACGTTCTTAGCAACATCAAATTGCCCTATAACGAAGTGAGCATGCGCAACATGAATATTATCTCTTATCCATACATGCTTATACCCTGTGTACTGCGTTTCGTTGTTTACCTCCGCTGCCGGAAAAAGATGTGTTGATAATGGACGAAAAACAAACACTCCCCTTTCTTCCAAAAGGGAGACCACGCTCTGCAGGCTATCTTTGGTATAGCTGTTTCTGATGACGTCAAGAAGCTTCTCGTTATGTACAATGATCACGCCGATATTCTCCGAAAAATATATGTTAGTTAGTTTCTGCCGTCTGTGCGTCACGAAGTTATCTCGGCTTTAAGAATCTTTACTTTTTGGGAAATAAGCCATGAGGATAAGAGTCCAATACTACCGGAGGCGAAAATGACCCAAAGCTCTCCTTCGCAAAGTCTCAGACGAGACGCAGCCACCAGGGGTACCAATACCGAAAGAACCACGGTGGAGTAAACTTGAGCCCAGTCTTCGAGATCAAACGCGCGTCTCTTTTCGCCGCAAAACTTTTCATAATCAATGAAGTAGCCTGGGATTTCCTCGTTAGGTGTGCATTTCTGGAAAAATTCGCTTACTACGAGAATACGCAACTGTAAGTGCTTACACAGCAAGTCCACGTAGGTTGCAGCGAGCGGAATTAAAGAAAGCGCGAGGATTGGAGACATAACTGCACTTGTAGACCCAGAATCTTCAGGGTCTATGCCTAGACCGACAGCGCCCAGAGTTGCAACAATGATCAATTTCCATTTCAGTAGGTCTGTTCTACTTTTTTCCGCTTCGATTATTTCGGTTTTGAAAACGTCAATCATCTCTCCTATCTCCTTAATTGGGTAGCCATGGATTGTGAAAGGATACAAAAAATGCAAGAAACCGAGTTTAGCGCTAATCGGATTTTATAACAGACAGCTTAGCAAAGTGGAATAGCATTGTCACGAGACACTCTGTCAAATTTAGCGATCTTCACTGGCAAATTTTCAATTCTATTTGGCAATGCAAATAGCCAAACCTAAGCAGAAAAGTATTTGGTGGCAGCGACTAGTTTATGCAATTTGCTATTGTTTTCTGCTATCGACTGTCTGCTTGTTGCTGTCATGTTGACCTCCGAAAAAATAGATTGAAGGCTGTTCAGAGTATATGGCTACCCATCACTGCAGTCTCTGAATGACTGCTTTTTAAAGTTAACCAGCCGTTCACTGGAAACTGGCGTATGTCTCAGCCTGGGCCGTTAGTTGCCGATCAGTAAGGTAAGATATCAGTGTCTGGTTTACATAATTTTGAGTAGCATCTTTGAACCAGAATGCTCAGTTAATTGCGTCCATAATGAATCATCCATCTCATTTAGCGGTTTCTATATTATTGATCGACAAATACCCATTTGCCCAGCAATGTTGGTAACCCTTGATAAAAACCAGTCAAACACCACAGAGCCGGTGCTGAGCTATTTAATAGCTTTCCTGATACATCACACTGACACTATCTGCCAGACCAAGTCTGATTAGCTTTCTTGATCTTGCCCTATTTAGCCATTAATCAAGAACTCGCTTTTATCGCGGCCCTGATCCATCAATGCCTTTAGCCACTTTGGCGCTAATCCTCGACCTGTCCAGGTTTGGGACTGATTATCTGGATTTCGGTATTTTGCTGGAACTATAGCTGCATTTTTACTGTTTGGCTTAGTGTCTTCGTGAATATCTACAGTCACACCAATAGAGGCTGCCAGCTCCTTAATTTGAGCAATGACTTCTTTGTGTTTATTACGTTTTATTGCCTCTAATTGTGTTTGTGCTTCCGCAATTATTGCTAATAATTCTTCCTGGGACTTATTATGAATCTCTGTCATTGATAGTATTTAATTTAAAATATGACATTCTACTTTAAATTAAATATTCGTTAATAAAATAACTTAATAAAAGCCAATAGCTCGTGCCATCAACCATTACTTACCCTATCCTTAACCAAATCAATAAAGGTTTAGGATAATGAATTGTGCAGCGGTTACTTGCTATTGGTTTCCAAAAAGTCGGTTATTGGTCACTTAATAAAGACAAAGTAGTCTTTAAAATCGACGCGCTTATTAATGCCTCCAATGTGCTCTATGCTTTTGTAAGGGATGACAGTGTCTTTTATATTGGCAAAACTACCCAAACTTTGTCAAAAAGGATGCTGGGCTATCAATATCCTGGACCCACCCAAACCACCAATATCAGAAATAACGCCAACATCAAAGACCTGCTAACCCGCACAAATAGCCTGGAAATCTATGCTTTATCAGATACGGGGTTACTGCATTATGGTGACTTTCAAATAAATTTAGCGGCGGGTCTTGAAGACAGCCTGATCCAGACTTTAATGCCAACCTGGAATACCAGGTTATAAGTTTGGTCGTTAGCATTTGTCGTTTAACAAATACCAGTACGCTAAAAAAGAAACGTACTGGCATAAATACCTGTTTAGTTATCGTCTAAGAAAAACAAAATTCTCAACTAATGGATGATCTTCATTGTCAATCACAAAACCGTCAAACGCCTGATCCAGTAACTGCTCAAATGTCAATTTTGACCAGGTAGCCATGTGAGTAGAATGGTCAACACGATATTGATTGTCCAGTGTTCTTTCAAACCAATGGTCTTGTTTACCAAGATTGATAATATCATTTAAAACAGTGTTATTAGCATAGTCATGTACGGGAATAATAAATTCATTTCCGTCCGAATACATTGCCCTAT
>Ga0209048_10004493_pt1 | contig 13334 bp, 12 predicted proteins | sample FrelakmetCRP12CR_FD_187146 | JGI IMG/M metagenome (GOLD analysis project Ga0209048, IMG submission 187146) | Freshwater lake sediment microbial communities from the University of Notre Dame, USA, for methane emissions studies - CRP12 CR (SPAdes)... | ecosystem: Environmental > Aquatic >... | reverse complement strand
CACCGTCTATTAAAAAAGACCGTGAGCTTGCGCGCTATTTCAAGGAGTTTATGGGCAAGGCCCAAGAGGCATATAACCACGTGGCCAGGAGACTGAACGAGAAAGGTATGAAAGATGAAGAGGCAAATCAGGACGCCCGGTTTATCCTTCCTAACGCCTGCGAAACAAAGATCATCTTAACGATGAATGCGAGGGAACTCATTCACTTCTTCCGACAGAGGTGCTGCAACAGAGCTCAGTGGGAGATTAGGGCCATGGCGATAGAGATGCTCAAGCTCGTGAAAAGGATCGCTCCGACGATATTCTGCCAGGCGGGACCGGATTGTCTCAAAGGGAAGTGCCCGGAGGGAAAATATTCTTGCGGAAAGATGAAGGAAGTCAGGGATTTTTTTAGGGGACTTGAAAGTTACGCTGACTGAAATACCAGATGGAGAAATAATGCAAGAAGCGGCAGGACAGTGGATGTGTCCGGCCGCTTCTTGCTTGAATTAAAGCTTCCCTTTTGTCGAGGGAAGGATCTTCGCTCCTTTATCGATGGTAACAGCTTCCCTCAGCGCCCGCCCAAAAGCCTTGAATACGGCTTCGATGATATGGTGCAGGTCACGGCCGTATTCCATGTTTACATGGAGCGTAATCATGGCGTGGGTTGTCAGTGCCCTGAAGAAGTCTTCGAACAGTGAAATCTCCAAGTCCTTGAGCGAGCCTTTGGGTGGTTTTACGTTATATACCAGATAGGGCCTCCCGCTTATATCGATGACGACCGTTGCGAGGCTTTCGTCCATGGGGATGGTGGCGAGGCCGTAACGCCTGATGCCCTTTTTATCGCCCAAGGTCTTTTTGATCACCTCTCCGAGAGTGATCCCGAGGTCTTCCATGAGGTGATGATAATCCACTTCAATATCACCTGTGGCCTTGATCTTCAGGTCCATCATGCCATGAAAAGAAAAAAGATTGAGCATGTGGTCGAGAAAAGGAATCGACGTACTGATGTTATTTTCGCCCTTGCCGTCGAGATTTATCTGGATGGCGATGTCTGTTTCATTCGTTTTTCTCTGAACCTTTGCGGTTCTCATGGCGCCTCCTCTTATTTTTGCGTTTTGACGATCTTCTTGGGCAGGACCTTTTTCAATGCCCCTATAAAGAGGGTATTTTCGCACGGCAAGCCGACTGTTACCCTGATGGCATTGGGTACCATCTTGTCCATATTTTTAACAAGGACACCGTGTGTGAGCAGTCCCTGTGCTATCTTGCCAGCATCAGGTACTTTAAAGAGTATAAAGTTCGCCTCTGAAGGAAAAGGGCTTATTCCCTCGATGGCTGATAGTTCATCAAATAATCGGTCCCGCTCACTGGTAATAATCCTGATTTGGGCCTCGACAATCTTTTTATTCTTTATGCCTTCGAGTGCCACCGACTGAGAGAGGGAGTTGAGGTTATACGGGAGTCTCACCTTATTGACCTCCTGTATCAGCCCGCTGTCAGCGATCATATAGCCGACGCGCAGCGCGGCAAAGCCAATCTTGCTCATGGTCCGGAGAATAATGAGATTAGGATAGTCCCTGAGCAATGGCAGGAATCCTCGGTTGCTCGAAAAGGGAGCGTACGCTTCATCCACCGCGACTATACCCTTTGATGCCTCGATGATCTTCATCATTCGGTCTGTCGAAAAGCAGTTGCCCGTAGGATTATTTGGTGAGCTTAGAAAGACGAGCTTGGGCTTGTCCTTTTTAATAATAGCGAGCATCCTGTCAATATTTAGATCGAAATCATCGTCAAGCGCAATGGCGATCGCCTTTTCCCCGAGTGCCTGTGCGATAACGCCATACATGACGAAGGTCGGCACCGGAAAGAGAACTGGGCCACCAAAAGTTGTGATGAGATAATAAATTAATTCATCGGAGCCATTGCCAAAAAGGATGTTCTTTTCGGTAACTTTAAGGTTCTTCGCAAGAGCCTTTTTCAAAGCCTTGGCTTCAGGGTCAGGATAGCGATTCAACAAACCAAGGATATCCTTTTTCAAAAAGACCTTCTCTAGGGGCAGAGGGGAGTAAGGGCTCTCGTTGGCGTCAAGTTTCACCGTGCAGGGAATCTCCCTTGCCTCATACGCCTTGAGTGCGAGTACGTTCGGGCGTATTAATTTTGATAAATTGCCTTTTTTCATCATTGATTATAATATATCGACTATAAACCATTGTCAATGCTTTGATTGCGGGGTATAACGGGTGCGATGACTATTCAAAAACTCAGAGATATCGGGAAGTTGCTTTTTTCAGAATTGGGGACAATGCGACTCAGGCCTTTCGCATCAGAAAGTATCGGCAGAGGCGCAGGCGGCGACAAGACCTATCGGATTGACAAGAAGGCCGAGGATATCATCATCGGCAGCCTTGAGGATCTCAAGGAACCGCTCAATATCGTATCGGAAGAATACGGGCTTAAAGAGGTACTTGGTGGCGGGTATCAGGTCATTATCGATCCAATCGACGGAAGCAGGAACGCTGTGAAAGGGGTTCCTTTTTATTGCACGTCGATAGCGATTTGCAATGGGACGACATTCGGAGATATTTATCTCGCCTATGTTATCAATCTTCTGACAGGGGATGAATTCTGGGCAGAGAAGGGGACCGGAACGTTTTTTAATGGCGATCGCATTTTTAGCCAGACCGATGATCTTTTCTATCTTATTGCCTACGAAGCGCAGGTCCCGGGGCGTGACGTCCCGAAGATCGTAAGGCTGCTTTCGGAAGGAAGGCGGACGCGCTGTCTCGGGGCTACAGCCCTCGATCTTGCGCTTCTCTCTTATGGTGCCGTCAGCGTCTTTGTGACGCCCGCACCATCGCGGAGCTTTGATTTTGCCGCAGGATATCTCATGGTAAAGGAGGCCGGTGGCATCATCACCGACACCGAAGGCAAGAGTCTTGATAACACCATCGCCGGGTTGCATACTCGCACGCCACTTCTTGCTTCAGGCAATAAGAGGCTTCACGATGCGGCCCTGAAACTGCTCAATGCCTGAGAATATCCCATCGCTCTTTCTCGCATCAGTTCAAAAGAACAGAGACGTTATCGCCTTTCGCTATTTTGAGATATCCTGGAAGACGGTTACCTACGGGGAATTCCTCTCGCTTTCAACAGCCCTCTCAGCGGACCTCGCCGAATCGGGAGTTATTCCTGGAGATAGGATCGCCATCGTATCAGAAAACAGGCCAGAATGGTGCGCCGCGTATATGTCCATACTTTTTTGTCGGGGGATCGCCGTGCCTGTCGATATGCAACTCGGGCCGGGTGAGATACATAACATTCTCTCCGATGCCCAAGTGAAAGTCGTCTTTTACAGTTCAAAGACAGGCACCGGCGTATTAAAGGCCATCGAGGGCAGACCGGTCAATGGCATCAATTTCGATACCATGAGTCAGCGGCAACCTGCCAGGAAGTCTTTTGAAGCCGCCGTTGATGCGGCCCCCGATGATGTCGCCTCGATTATCTATACATCGGGTACAACGGGAAACCCCAAAGGAGTCATGCTGACCCACAGAAATTTCTGCTCCGACGCCGGCTCCGTCATCCAGGCCGGTCTTGTTTCCGGCAGTGACAATGTTTTGTCGATACTTCCCATGCACCACACGTATCCTTTTATGTGCACTTTTATCGTGCCGGTCTTGCTCGGTGCTTCCATAACCTTTGGCCCCGGCCTAAAGGCTGCCGAACTCATATCGGCCGTACGGGAAGGGGGCGTTACAATCGTTTTAGGCGTGCCTCGGCTTTTCGAGATGATACGCAACGGCATTGTAAGCAAGATGAAAGATAAGAGATTTCTTTCATCGCTCTTGATGAGAATGATGAGAATGTGCTCTGTTATCAGGCGAACCGTTGATGTCAATCCGGGAAAAATCATATTTCGCACCGTCCATCAGAATTTCAGGCAGGTGCGGTTCTTCGCCAGTGGCGGAGCGCGCCTGGACCCCCCAGTCATGGAAGATCTTGAAGCCCTCGGCTTTACGGTGCTCGAAGGATATGGATTGACTGAAACTTCTCCTGTAATCACTTTTAATCCGCTGGCAAAAAGAAAACCAGGCTCGGCCGGAAAAGCCTTGCCAGGAGCTGAACTCAGAATTGACGATGGAGAGATCACCGTGCGAGGGGCTATGGTTATGGCAGGCTATTACAAAAATAGTAAGGCCACGGCAGAGGTAATCAGAGATGGATGGTTTTATACCGGCGATCTGGGGCACATTGATAATGAGGGATATCTCTTTATCACAGGCCGCAGGAAAGAGGTCATAATTCTTAGTTCCGGTAAGAATATCTATCCGGAGGATGTGGAAAAGGCATACCTGCATATCCCGCTCATCGGTGAGATCGGCATTACTGGCATTGAAAAAAATGGCATTGTCGAATCTATACAGGCAATTATCGTTCCTGATCTTGATTATGCGCGGGACCACAACATCGGAAATATTGCGGAAACTTTGAAATGGGAGCTCAACGAGGTCACTTCTCGACTGCCCGAGTACATGAGAATTAGGGGATTCATGCTGTATGCAGAACCACTGCCGCGCACCCCACTGGGTAAGCTTAGGAGATTCATGCTTAAGGACATAGTGGCAGGAGCCGTATCGGCGAAGAAAGAGGTTAGTGCTAGTGACAAAGCGCTTCTTGAGGACGAGATCGGTCGTGAGGTTGTTGGCTGTATTAACTCGGTCATGCAAGAGAAGATTCCTATTCGGGCCGATGATAACCTCGAAATAGACCTGGGATTCGATTCACTGAAGAGGATAGAGTTTATCTCTTCCCTTGAGGAAGCTTTCTCTGTGCGTCTGCCCGAGACCTTTATCTCGGGCGTGCAGACAGTCAGCGATGTGGTCTCAATGCTGAAGGGATATGCTGTGGGAAAAGAAGGACAGCATGCGGGACCGGTGACTTGGAAGGATATCCTCGAAAAAGAGCCTCCTGAGGAAGACCGGCTTAAGGCGAGTTTCAGTCATGGTCCGGCAGAAAAGGTCACTATTTATTTGATGGTTATGGTATTAAAATTGTTTTTCAGACTTTTTTCCCGGGTGTCAATAAAGGGCAGGGATAACATTCCCAAGCATGGGCCAATTATGATGGCGGCTAACCACGCAAGCTATCTTGATGGTTTTGTGATTGCCGCTGCAATCCCTTTCCCGACTTTTGAGAAACTCTGTTTCCTTGGTTTCAGCAGGTTCTTTTCGGGCAGGATAAAAGGAATCTTAGCGAGAATGAGCCATGTCATTCCTATTGATGCCGAAACATACCTGAACAGGGCGCTCCAAATGTCATCCTATGTGCTGAGCCAGGGGAAGTCCCTCTGCATTTTTCCCGAAGGCGGCCGGTCGTTCGATGGAGCAACGCTGCCCTTCAAAAAGGGGGTGGGGATCATCGCTCTGGAGAGAAAGATACCCGTGGTCCCTGTTTATATCGAGGGCTCTGCAAAAGCCCTGCCGAGAGGAGCGACGTTTATCAGGCCCTTCAGGATTAGGGTTATTTTCGGTAAGCCGTTCAGCGTCGGCGATATGGATATGGAGACCAAGCCTACAACGGTCGATGAATATCAATTCTTTGCGGATCAGCTCAGGGAGCGGGTGCTGGCGTTATCTAAGAGTGACTAGCATATTGTTTTGTATCGTGAATTAGCTTAAACCCTCCTGTATGTGGTAATTTAATATAAAGTACATAGAGGGGAGTTTTCATGGGTAATGTTAAATACAAACAATACAGTCCTGAGGAAGACAAGATCTATTTCGAATCCATAGCTGCGATCAGGGAAGGAATGAAAAACGGACTCACCTTTGACAAGGCGTGCGATGCCATTACGGTTGAAGACGAGGAACTGAAGAAATTTATTCTCGACGATGCACTGAAGATAATGATAGCTGAAATGCATTACGGCAAGGGAATCTCCCTCAGTGAGGTTGCCCGGGCATTGAATATCCCGATGAGTAAGGTGAGCGTTGCGAGCCTCGAAATGCTCGAGGATGCGGGGGTGGCAGCTGCTGAGCTTAATCGGAAACTTACTCCTAACGGTCCGACAGGTAACGCATAGGCATGGAAGGGCAGAAGAAAAAGGTAAGACTCTATTCGCTCAGCACGTGCGCTGTTTGCAAGAAGGTCAAGCAGTTCCTCGATAGCCAGAAGATCGATTACGAGTTCATCGAAGTAGATATGCTCGATAGCGGTGAGCAGTGGCTTACCTCAAAAGAGCTGAAGAAATACAACCCGTCAGGTTCATATCCGACAGTCGTAATCGAGGAGGTTATCAAGGGCTTTGACGAGCCCCTGCTCAGGAAGACGCTGGGGATAGAATGACACCGGAGCATTTATACGAAATCCTCTCGAAATACGCTGCATCGAGGGGGCAGCAGCTGAACAGGGACAGGGAATTTGTCATCGATATTCTCAGCGGCCTTCTCAATAATGAAGAACGATATGGTTACCGGGCCTGTCCGTGCAGACTCGCAGTGGGTATAAAGGAACATGACCAGGATATTATATGTCCTTGTGTATACAAAGATCCGGACATAAAGGACTACGGAAGCTGTTACTGCGGGCTCTATGTTTCAAAAGATTGGAATGAGGGTATTATAGAACACCGCGTCGTGTCTGAAAGAAGGCCGCCGGAAAGACAGGAATAACAAAGGAGATGGAAAACACATGTTTGAAGAGCTTTCAACATTAGAAGATATCAAGAAAGAGCCTTATGTAATTGAGAATATTCGGTGGGACCTCGAGCCGAAGAACCTTATGGAGTCGAGATTCAAAAAAATAGGAGAGAGTACCGAGGCAAGGGGCGAAATCAAGGGGTATATTTTTTATATCGAAGACATGGGCGACGAGCCCATTCTCTTTTTAATGCGCCATACCGCTAAGGAATATGGAGAAACAGTGGCACAGATCCTTGAAACACCGAAGGAGATGTTGCGGGAGGCTATTGAAGAGAACAAGGAGAAACATTACTTCGGGATGTATCCCATCAATAAAAAGGTCGAGGCATGGCTCAAAAAAGAACTGGGCGTAAACTAAACTATCAAGCATTAACAGTGTGAACGGGCGGCAAGGAAACTATTTCCTGCCGCCCGTTTTAGTTAAGGGGTACTTATTTTCCCCATCGCGTCAGAAATCTCCCACGGGCCTTGCGAAGGTGAAGGTTGCGGGCGCAACAACGAGCGTATCGGCAGCACTCTGCGTATTGCCGCCTCCCTGCGAGAAGGGTAAGCCAACCAGATAGAAGACAGAGCCTACTATAGTTGCCACGACCCCCAGCGGCCTCAGAACAAGGATATCACCGATTATTGCCTCGTCCTGGGGATTTTGGGTATCTGTTGCGGCGAAAGAGAAAGTAGCGGTAAATGCAAATAAAACTGCCGCTATGATGATGAGTGCCTTTTTCATAATTCGGTCCCTCCTGTTTATCTTGAATTCCTGTAATCAGTATAAGGCAAATTCCGAAAGTGTGCAATAAAAAATAGGCGCCGGAAGTCCAATTTTCTCCACGTGCTATTCATCAGGATTGGTCATGAGCCAGAACTTCATGGGGGTCATGGCCGTCATAAGACGGGATGCTACCGTGGGAAAGAGGTTCATGTCAGTGTGCGGAAGAAAGAGCGCCGAGATATATTCATCCATGAACATTTTCGAAACAGAGAGTTCTATATAGGTCATCTTTGCCGCGAGATCTTCGGCCTCCTTCCGCAGTTCCTCCGACAGCAGGCACAGGTAAGAGCCGGTAATCGAGGTATTCCCCATGAACGTGAACCGCTCTTCGGGAAGATCGGGGATCATACCGAGGAGCACCGCCTTATCCACATCGAGGTAGTTGCCGAATCCGCCCGCAATATATACCCTTTCGATCGCATCCATAGTGAGACTGGCCTCGGCAATCAGCGTCGAAATACCCGAATAGACGGCAGCCTTTGCCCGGATAAGATTCTCGATATCCACTTCGGTGAGCACGATATCCTTTTTGAGCCTCTTGTCGCTGTGGATCACATACTCAAGTCCGTCATCTCCGCGGCGTATCCGGTAGGACTTCCCTTCGAGAAATTTTCCCTTCTGGTTGATAAGGCCGGCAAGAAGCATCTCTGAAATGGCATCGATCATGCCCGAACCGCAAATCCCCAGAGGGCTTCCACCTCCGATCACCGCGATGGCCGGCTCGAGGGTGACGGGGTCGATACTGACCGACTCGATTGCCCCAGGTGTTGCCCTCATGCCGCACCGTATCCCGCTTCCCTCAAAGCAGGGGCCTGCGGAACAGGCAGCCGTCATGATCCACTCGCTGTTGCCGATTGCGATCTCGCCGTTGGTGCCGATATCCATGAAGAGTGCCAATTCTTCATTCCGATGCATTTTTGAGGCCAGAACTCCAGCGACAATGTCTCCCCCCACATAACTGGCTATGCAAGGCGCCGTATAGACCCTGGCCTCAGGATGTATTGCAAGCCCCGCCATCGATGCCCTCCAGAGCGGGAAGCTGTTCAGCAGCGGGATATACGGTTCTTCACGAATTGAGCCGGGGTCAAGGCCCCAGAAGATATGGGACATTGTCGTATTGCCGGCAATAGATGCAGAGTGAATCAGCCTGCGGTCGATGGAGTGTCTTTCGGTTATTGAGTTGACAATCGTATTGATATCTGAAAGGACGGCATCCTTCAGTTCCTCCAACCCGCCGCTTTCAGTTGCATGGACAATCCTTGTGATCACGTCATCACCATATTTAATCTGCGAATTGTAGGTCGACCCGATATCGATCACTTCACCCGTCTTCAGGTTGGTGAGGTAGACCACGACGGTGGTTGTCCCGATATCTATCGCCAGTCCGTAATCTACGCTCTTGCGGGAGTAAAGGGCTATTGCCTCGAGTCCGGCATCGCGGTCTTCTATATAAGACAGTTCAACCTTCCACTCAGCTTCTCTCAAGGTGCGGCCCATAGGTAACACAAATCCGTGGCGGAACACCATTGAATAAATTTCTTTTTCCGCCAGCGCCCTCCTTAATCTTTCCATATCGCTTATGTTATCGGTGATGGTTGGCCGTGGAAGGTCAAGTGAAATCGTCTTCACAAAAGGATTGATATCGACGCCATATGATCTGAGGTACTGAACAAGGTCCTTAGTTTTAGATACGGCAATCTGGTCGCCGATGACAAGACGCGATTCTTTGGGTATGGCGATAAGTATATCGCCCAAGGGAAAGGTCTGGCAGGCAAGAACAGTCCCAGATTCCTTTTCGGCAGCTGTGAGCTTTCCGTAGACAGCTGCCTTGAAATCGCCGTCGATGACGTTGATCTTGCATTTGCCGCAGGTGCCCTTGCCGCCGCAGGATGCTACCAGATAGATTCCCGTTCGTTTGAGTGCAGACAGAAGGCTTTCATCACTGTTGACGGTGATGACTTCGTTTGAGGTCACTCTTAATTCCATCGTATTACAAGGATGCGCTGTGCAGAGCTCTCCTTTCAAAGATTCAATAATTAATTCTATCGGGTTATTTTACCATACATTCATCTAAGGACAGATGGATATGCTAAAATGAAACATTATTATGTGCAAAGGAGGGATCATGCGACGGGAAAAGCTGATGCACTTTTACCGGACTCCGGCACTTTCCGATTTTAAGAAAAACGTACTACTCGGCCAGATCTCCCGAAGTTTAAATACCGCAATAAGAGACATGAAGACAGAGTTTTGCTTCAATATTGAGACTTCGGCACCCTTAAATAAAAATGAGGCAAGTATCCTCCGCTGGCTCATGGCGGAGACTTTCGAACCCCACTTATTTTCCGTCTCCAGCTTTCTTGATGGTCTGAAACAAAATACGCGTGATGCCGTGCTCTTCGAAGTGGGGCCACGGATGAACTTTTCGACGGCCTGGTCTACGAATGCGGTATCGATCTGCCACGCTTGTGGCCTCACAAAAATCGAGCGTATTGAACGTTCAAGGCGTTACCTCCTCATGGGGGCTGAAAAAGCATTTTCTGACAAGGTCCGGGTTAAGGCTTTTCTCGATCTTGTCCATGACCGCATGACCGAGTGCGTTTATTCTGCACCGCTTGCCAGCTTCGAAACCGGCATTGTTGCTACACCGCCCTTTATAGTGCCATTCATCGAGGAGGGCAAAGCGGCCCTCGTCGAGATCAACCGTTCAATGGGCCTGGGACTTGACGACTGGGATATCGACTACTATTACAATCTTTTTGTCGACAATATCAAGCGAAATCCTACAAACGTTGAGTGCTTCGATTTGAGCCAGTCAAACAGCGAGCATTCTCGCCACTGGTTCTTCGGCGGACGTCTCATTATCGATGGCGTCGAGATGCCAAAGACACTCATGCAGATCGTCAAGCAGCCTTACCAGCTTAACCCGAATAACAGTATTATCGCTTTCAAAGACAATTCGAGCGCCATACGGGGCTATCCGATCACGGCGCTCATGCCTGAAAAGCCCGGTATGCCTTCGGCTATGCGCGAGCGGGAATTGACGAAACACATAATTTTTACGGCTGAGACACATAACTTCCCTTCGGGCGTGGCGCCGTTCCCAGGTGCCGAAACCGGAACGGGCGGACGCATCCGCGATGGTCATGCTACAGGCAGGGGTAGTTATGTCATAGCCGGTACTGCGGCCTACTGTGTTGGAAATCTAAGGATACCCGGCTATGAGCTCCCCTGGGAGCGCAAAGATTATCTCTATCCGGCCAACCTCGCTTCGCCGCTTCAGATAGAGATCGAGGCCAGCAACGGGGCCTCTGATTACGGCAACAAGTTTGGCGAACCCCTAATACAGGGCTTCACACGATCATTTGGCCTCACACTGCCGGATGGCGAGCGTCGCGAGTGGATTAAGCCCATTATGTTCACGGGCGGCCTGGGACAGATAGATGCCCGCCATATCGAAAAGGAAATGCCTCGGGGCGGAATGGTTGTCGTAAAAGTCGGCGGTCCTGCCTATCGCATCGGAATGGGTGGCGGTGCGGCCTCGAGTATGATTCAGGGTGAAAATGTGGAGGAACTCGATTTCAATGCAGTCCAGCGTGGCGACGCCGAGATGGAGCAGAAAGTCAACCGTGTTATCCGGGCCTGCGTGGAACTCGGTGACGGAAACCCCATCAGGAGTATTCATGATCAGGGGGCCGGCGGCAACTGCAATGTTATTAAAGAGATCATCTATCCTGCCGGTGCAAAGATTGATCTTCGTGCAATCCAGCTCGGTGACACTACACTTTCAGTGGTCGAGATATGGGGAGCCGAGTATCAGGAGCAGGATGCCCTTCTTATCTATAAAGACAAGGAACTTCTCTTCCGTGACCTGTGCGAACGAGAAAAGGTGCCCTATGCAGTGATAGGCGATATCGTCGGTGACGGCCGTATTATCTTGTTCGATGTGAAGGCTGAGGGTGGAATAGAGACGCCCGTAAACCTCGATCTCGAAAAGATCCTGGGCGACATGCCCCGGAAGACCTTTGAACTGACACGGAAGACTATTAAGAGCAAACCGCTCGAACTGCCACAGAACCTTACGGTGCGTAGAGCACTTGAAAGGGTGCTCAGGCTCGTGACGGTCGGCTCGAAACGCTTCCTCACGAACAAGGTTGACCGTTCGGTGACAGGACTCATCGCCCGGCAGCAGTGTGCGGGGCCATTGCAGCTCACGGTATCCGACGTCGCTGTAATTGCTCAGAGCCATCTCGGACTCACCGGCGCTGCTATCGCTATTGGTGAGCAACCAGTCAAGGGTCTCATCGATCCCGCTGCCATGGCGCGTATGAGCGTGGGCGAGTCACTTACTAATATAATTTGGGCGAGAATCAGTGCCATCGAAGATATCCGCTGCTCTGCCAACTGGATGTGGGCGCCAAAGCTCCCGGGCGAGGGGCCACGGCTTTACGATGCCGCAGTTGCGATGAGCGAGATAATGAGCGAACTTGGTATTGCCGTGGACGGCGGCAAAGACAGTCTTTCTATGGCGGCGCGTGTTACCCATGCATCGGGCAAACATGAAATAATCAAGTCCCCGGGAACGCTGGTCATCTCCGCCTATGCTACCTGCCCCGATGTTACTCAGGTGGTAACCCCGGACATTAAGCGACCTGGCTCGAGCAAACTACTCTATGTCGATCTCGGCGCTGGATTTTACCGTCTTGGCGGATCAGCGTTAGCCCAATGTTTTGGACAGGTTGGCGACGCTTGCCCTGACGTCATCGATCCGGCTTTTCTGAAGCGGGCTTTCAGCGCTATGCAGGAGCTTATCGGCAATGGGATTATCCTTGCGGGGCACGATCGGGAGCGGAGATGTCGGCTGCAGGTGGTGGGGGACTATGGGGTTGAAGTTCAACTTCTAGGCGCCCGCAGTGCGGGCGTTGAGCGTCACGTCCAGTGTCGTGGCCTGAAGTTGCGCGGGGCGTGAGCGGTTTGGACAGGCCGGGAGAAGGGCAGAAAGGAGGGTGCTCCTCAGCGGCCGTCTTGGAACGTTCCATGTTCGGCCGGAAGGACGGCGGAGACATACAGAGTCCACCGGCCAACGGCCACGACCACCTCGCAGGAAGGAGAAAATAGCGTCCTCGCCCAAACACAGAAGTTGGATCATTGCGTTTCTCATCGCTGGGCTTGCCTTGCTTTCTGGCGTCGCCCAGGTGTAGACAGGCAGCGGCGTATTGGTATTGGAGGAAGTGCAGCGATGAAGGGTCGCAGGAACGACGTGGGTTGGTGTGCGGCGGTGGTCGCCACCCTCACCGAAGGTCACATCGACCGGGCTCGCATCGTGCTCTCCGGGGCGAGTCCGACTCCGTGGCGCGTGCCCGAGGCGGAGCGCGTCGTCGTGGGCCAGCGGCTTAGCGCCGGGGTGGCGCGCAAAGCAGGAGCGGTTGCCGTCAAAGGGGCGGAGCCCCTGGCCAACAACGCCTACAAAGTCGAGTTGCTGCGCGGCACCGTCGAGGAGGCACTGCTGGCGATCGCCTGACGGCGATCTCCGCGGGCGAGAACTGATGCGGATTCTGCTGGTCGAGGACGACGTCCGGATCGCCGAGTTCCTCCGCCGGGGGTTGCTCGAACGCGGCTACGCCGTCGATCACGCGCCCTCCGCCGAGGACGCGCTCGATCTCGTTTCCGAAGGGATCCACGACGCCTTGATCGTCGACGTCGTGCTGCCGGGAATGGACGGACTCGACTTCATCGAGCAGTGCCGCGCGCGGGGTGTGAGCGCGCCGATGCTCATTCTCTCGGCCCGCCGCACCGTCGACGATCGCGTGCGCGGCCTGCAGCGCGGCGGCGACGACTACCTCACCAAGCCGTTCGCCTTCGCCGAGCTGCTGGCCCGGCTC
>Ga0209048_10004492_pt1 | contig 13336 bp, 11 predicted proteins | sample FrelakmetCRP12CR_FD_187146 | JGI IMG/M metagenome (GOLD analysis project Ga0209048, IMG submission 187146) | Freshwater lake sediment microbial communities from the University of Notre Dame, USA, for methane emissions studies - CRP12 CR (SPAdes)... | ecosystem: Environmental > Aquatic >... | reverse complement strand
ACCTGTCAGCAATGGCCACGGCCGTCCGACACCCCATCCCTCGTAGGAGCCGCCATCGTCGCGCTGTCCATAGCCGTCATAGTTATATCGCTTCCAGCATGGTCCTCTCGGCGTGTCCACCTTGAGGACAGCATCAATCACCTTGAGGGAATCCACAATCAGCGGATCGTCGGCCTTGCGCACGCCGAAGCGCACCAACTCGAGAAAGCCGGCGTCCACGATCTGATTGGCCGGATAGCTCGAGGGATTGCCGGGCTTCTGATTGGCCAGAACCAGCACACTCTTGTCCGGATCTTCCTCGCCGTAGGAACCTTCTTCGCTGATGGCAGGTGTGATGCGGATATAGTGGCGGGTGATTCCCGGCACCAGCGCCCCATGATTCGTGACCGTCCATCGTTCCACATGGGACTCGAGGAAGTCAGCATACGTCCGGACAAACTCCGCGCAGGCATGCTCGCCATGGGCATCGATGAATTCCGCCGCGCAGATGAGGGCCGCGATGTTGCTGGCCAAAGTGGAAGGCGAAAAACCGCCGGCCTCTTCCCAGCGTTCTTCCGGAGTGGCGGGACCCTCGCGGATGAGGTATCCGCAGGCCCGCAGCACAGTGACATAAGGATCGAAGTTGTCGAGTGCGCCCGCCTTCCACAAACGCCAGGCAAGGATGATAGGGAAGGACACCTCATCCAGTTGGACTCCTGTCCAGTAAGGCTGACCGTCAATCCAGAAATTCTGGTAGAAGCCGCCATCTTCCCGCTGGCTGATGGCGAGATAGATGAGGGCGCGCAACGGCGTTGCCTGGTCGCCGACGGCGAAGAGCGCTGTGACAGAGTTCACTAAGTCTCGGGTCCACACCAGGTGATAGCCGCCCAGGTCGTCGTCGCTCTTGTCCTCGCCCCAGGGGATGCTGAGGCTGGCGATCATCGCCCCGGGGTAGACCTTGTCTTCGTGCGCCAGCAGAAGGTTGATGCTACGGCGAAACAGGTATGAGTCATGCTCCGGAATCTTGTCCAATAGCATCAGGCGTTTTTCAGTCCGGTGCCACTGATCGAGGAAGCTCTTCAGCGACTGCTCAAAGGGAATGCTGAGGGACTGGATGGCAGTGGTGGCGGCGTTGTGGGCGGTGTGTCCGAAGGCCAGTCCCAGCGTGAACTCGTTGCCGTGCGAAAGGTCGATCTCACCCGTCAACGCGACATTGCCGTCGAGCGCGGAGTCGTACTGCCAGGTCATGCGGAAGTTGCGCGCGAGATCAGTCCACCCGTCGTTCACGCCCACATAGCCGCAGGAGCCCCGGAGGAACCCCGCAGTCGCGTCCAACAGCAGGAAAGCGTCGCCGCGGTTGGCAGCCAGGTAAATGCGGCCGCGTCCTTCGCCCACCCGTCCATTGTTGTGCCAGCCGCCGATCTGCATGTGCGGTGCGCAGAGCACGTAGAGGTGCAACCGTCCCTGCCATTCGGGCGCGACGTTGAACTTGGTATGCACCAGCAGGCAGTTCAGGTGGGGGTCCCCAATGACCACCTTTTCGATGGAGTAGCGACCTTCGGGATCGCTGTTGATGAGTTTGAAGCCCAGCGCCGCGGGGTCGAGGCAATCCAGTTCGGTGCGCATGTGGCGGCGCTCATCGTGGAAGAAGCTGGCGCCGTCGGTGACCAGATACTGTAGATCGCGGACTTGCGGGGTATCGATGGTGGGGTAATAGACTTCGGTCAGCGTGCCATTAGCGAGCGTGTACCAAATGCGGCTCGACACGGCATACGCGGTGCCGACCGCATCTTTGGCTCCCCGCGTCCAGCGCGGTTCAATGCCCGGTCCGCCGGGTGCTGGGTTCTTGCCAGTCAAGCCGGATTAAACTCCTCGCGCTCTCGCACCGGAACTCCTTGCCGGGAGCGCATGATGGGTCACACAGGATTGTGCTGGCAGTGTATCGCGGGCGTCAAATTGCGAAACATTTTCGTTAAGAATTGTAAACAAGGACCGGGACAACGCACTTTGTCCCGGCTTGCATTTAGGCCGCGTCAGGTGTGACGAGTTGCAGAGCCGCTCCGCAACTCAAGCCAATCCTCCGGGTTGGCATATAGGTTGCGCTTTTACTACGGTGGGAACTTGGTTCGGAACATGGAACTCTTCGAGGCTCGATAGCGAAACCCTTTCGAACGGCAGCCGTCAAAGAGCATATAGCTGCTGCGCCGCTCCGCCGCTCCGATGGGAACACATCGACCTTCCGATGGAACAGGCAAGTTGTTTCGTTCAGTGTGCCGGCTGCGTCTACACGTACAGGCCGTGGAAGTCCAATACAGGGAGGAACTAGAAGGTGCGTATTGCAATCGCTTCGGACCACGCAGGCAACGACGCTAAAGAGAGGCTGATCGGCAGACTGACGGCATTGCAGCACGACGTGACGGACGTCGCGCCGTCGGTGGACATTCACGGCCGTTCCGACTATGCGGAGCAGGTGTCGCGGGCAGTGTTGCGCCATGACGCTGACCGCGGTGTCATCCTGAGCAACCGTGCTGTCGGGGCATCGGTTGCGGCAAATCGGGTCCCTGGCATTCGCGCAGCCTTGTGCAATGACCCGCGTTCGGCATACCTGGGTGCAAAGAGCGAAGGGATGAACGTCCTGGTGCTCGCCCTGCACGCCCTGGACGAGGTGCGCCTGCACGCCGTGGTGGATGCATACCTGGACGCCAACCTCGCGCCCGTCGAGGTCATGGGAGGATTGCCGGCGCGCCGGCTGCAACAACTATTCAGCTATGTCCGCGAGAACGTGGCCGCCGAGTTGTCCGTGGCCGACATGGCAAGAGTTGTCGGCATGAGCCAGTACTACTTCTCCAAGCTGTTCAAGACCAGCACCGGGACAACTCCTCATCAGTACGTCATGCGGCAGCGTGTGGAGCGCGCTCAGGAACTGCTTCGCCAGAGCCGGACACCGCTGGTGAGCGTTGCCACGCAGGTAGGCTTCGAGACGCAGAGCCATTTCACCAGCGTTTTCCGGCGGTTGCTCGGTATCACGCCCAAACGCTATCGCGAGATGCAGCAGCTCGACATGGCGTCGCAACAAGACGAGAGGACGGCAAATGCGGCATAGCCGCGTTTGCCACGGTTTGTCACGGGAGCAAATATAGCAGTCGGGAGCAGCGCTGGTGCAGGACGCGATTCCAGCTATTGTGCCTGCTCGATCATTTTCCAGCATTCCTCCACGCGCCAGTCGGGAGTGGCGCCTCGCCGGCTGACGACCAATGCGGCCACCGCGTTGGCGAAGATGGCCACGCGGCGAGCGTCCCATCCTTGCGATTGGCCATGCACAAAGGCCGCCGAGAAGGCATCGCCCGCACCTACGGTATCCGCGACTTCCACGCGGAAACCGGGCACCTCACAATATTCGCCGTGCTGAAAGATGGCACAGCCGCGTTCTCCGAAGGTCACGCACACGGTGTCGCAACCGTATTGCCCGCTCCAGCGGCGGCAGAACTGCTCCACTGAGCCGTCCTGTCCACCAGCGTTGACCGAGGCATCGAGGAACTCGGCCTCGCTGTCGCATAACTTGATGACATTGGCGTGCGACGCCAGTTGCTCCACCACCGAAAGGCTCCAATTGTTGTCCCGCAGGTTCACGTCATAGAAGCGGCGGGCGGACGGCACGGCCTGCAGGAGCTTCAGGGTGGAAGCCAGCGATTGTCGCGACATGTGAAAGAGCGTGCCGAAGTAGATCCAGTCGGGACGCAGTTCCGCGATTTGCGCAAGCTGCTCGGCACCCAGTTCGACGAAGTCATAAGCCGCGGGGCGCACGATGCGAAACATGGGCTTGCCGTCGACATCGAGATCCACTTCAGCGGTGCCGGTTGGCTGTCCGGGCCGTACCTGCAGGAAGTCGGTGGAGATTCCCCGCTGCTGTACGCCCTGAATCGCGCGCTGCCCGCGGTCGTCTTCCCCGACCGCGCTGAGCAGATAGACATCATGACCCAACTGGCGTGCGTGCGCCGCAACGTTCATGGGAGCGCCGCCGAGATACTCGTTTTCCCCAATCACGTCCCACAGAATCTCGCCTACGCTGACAATGCGCACATTGGCCTCCGCCGCCCTCTCCTTAATCCTGCTTCGGGCGGCAAGTGTATCTGCCGCTGGCCGATTTTGTCATCTGGCCCGAGGGCGGGCGCCGTCCTTTCGAGGGTCTTGTAATCCTGTCAATTTGGGCTATGATTTGCTGACCCCTATGAAGCTACCTTTCCAACGCGAGCGTGAAGCGGCGACGGCCGTCGCGACCCACGCCGAATTCCCCCCTCTTTCCGGGGCCGACATCGCCGGCATGGTGCAGGGCCAGCGAGTCGGCGGCGATTTCTACCATTTCCTCCGCGCCAATCCCAACCGCGTGATCTTCGGCCTGCTGGACATTGCCGGAAGTCATGCGGAGAACCAAGCCATTGTTGCCGCGGCGCAGCGGACCTTCCAGGAACTGGGCACAACGCGATTTGCCAGTGAAGAAATCAACGAGGCGGATGGCATGATGGAGTTCTGTCTGGAACTGAACCTGTCGATCCGCAAAGCTGCCGCTGGAGTCCGATCATGCGCGGCTTTCCTGGGCTGCTACAACGAGGCGCTGGGCACGATTTGCTACGCCAACGCCGGACATACTCCGGGTTTGCTGCGCGACGCTTCAGGAGTGACCGAACTGCCAGCGACCGGACTTCCGCTTGGGCTTTTCTCGGCCTCCACCTACGAGGCGCCGACTGTGGCCTTGCAACATGGCGCGTCGCTGCTGCTGGTTTCCCGCGGCGTGGTGGAAGCTGCCTACAAGCGGGAGGAATTTGGGCTGAGCCGCGTCAAACAGCATTTCGAACAGGCCTCGCTCGACAACGCACGCGTTGTCGCCGCCGGAATCCTCAATGGCGTCCAGCGTTTCATGTCCGCGACGCCGGCCAGCAATGACGTGACTGCTCTTGCCCTGGTGCGAAAAGGACAGAGTACGGCGGCTGTTGGAGACTAAGTGAGCAGGTCCCGTGTTCTTCCCACCAGGGTTTTGGTGGGCAGGGCGCGGCCGGCCGACAACTGTTTCCTGCGATTTTCACGCCATGTGGTTCATCACCTCAGCACCGCTACCGGCACTCCATGCTTGAGTCCCCGACAATATCCCCTTTTGCATTAAGGGAGAATCGCAGCGTGCAAGCTGTGAGGTCCGGTGGAAGGTCTCGGAGCAGAACTACTGAAGTGTCGTGATAGCGGCAACGAAGAAAGATGTTCATGGTCCGGTACGCCTTCAGGTCCCAGGTTTGCGTAATCCTCGTGCCTTTCTCTTTCTCGTCGTCCGGGGCCAGGTCGTACTCCTGATTGCCGGGTGTGCCGTTGTAGACGGATATCCGCTGGAAACTGTGCTGAGCTTTGGCTGGCGCACCGGTCCACCCAGAGATTGGAGCAACAGACTCGGCTACGGTGATATTGGCGGGGCAAACCACCGAACTCGCGACGGACTTGTCTTGTGCGCCCGCGATTGAACAAGAACCGAGCAGCAAAGCGAAGCAGAGAAGTTGCACGGGGAGTGAAGGCTCATTCCACGACATAGAAAGCGTCCCCATCGTTTACCGGCTTAACTCCGGGAGCTCCGCCCTGAAACCGGATGGTGCGTTGATGCACCGCCTGGCCCTTCCATTGGTCCCAGACGAGAAGTCCAACACCGTTCTGGCCAACGTAGATCGCTCCATGAGAAGTGCCATCGGTGCTGTTCGTGTACTTTCCATTGCTATCGAACGTCGCAATTGCGGTGCCGGGGTGGATGGTCAAGTCTCCTCGCACCTTGGCGCCCTTTTTCCATAGGGCCGTCAACGGAGCGCCCGAGGCCTGCTCCACGAACCCGACGCACTGTCCACTGCCGACAACTTTGTTCTGGTAACTTTCCGGCGAAGTTGCGATGTAGGCCATAACTCTCAGAGGCTCCTTCTGGTTGCGGACAGCCGACACTGCTCCGCCTGCACGTCCTTAATCGTCAGTATTGTGAGAAGTATCTTCCCTCGCTGGCTCTACTGTCCGAGCATGCCCTTCTTCAGATCTGCATTGGGCGGCTTCGGCCCGAGCCACACGGAGAAGAGGACCTGACCGAACGCCGGACCGGCGATGGTCACCTTCTCCTGGCCGTTGAGGGTATATGTCGTTCCCGTACCCGGAACATAAGTGAAGACCATTTCGTCTCCCACCTTGACGGGATCGAGCGCGCCCAGCAACCGGTCAATGTCGGGCTTCATTGTCTTCACAGCGTCCGGCGAATTGTTGTTGAACGACTCGTCGAAGGCATCCACCATCTGGCTCTTGCTCGCACCATGCACGAATTTCATGACAATCCGCTTGGGCGAGTCGGACTTGATGATAGCGTTGGCATCCGACGACTTCTGCTCCAGGTAAAGCCCGGCGACGTAAACCTTCACCATGTACTTGGTTCGTACTCCCAGGCCATTGAGCACCAGCTTCGTGTTCCCGACCTGTTCCGTGTCCGGCAGGGTAACTCCCGCCAGGCTGGCGGCGTGCAGAGCGAACGTCGATGCCATCACAAAAACAACAACGACAAGCGAAATAATGGTTTTCCGCATAAGGACTCCTTGAGAATAAGGGTGTAACGCGCGATGGTAGCACAACCCACGGCAGCCCAAACTGAGTGCGCTGAGGAGAAGAGAATTAAGTTGCTGCCGAAAAAGCGCCCAGCGAGTTCGTCACCAGTGCAGGTGACATACGTCATACCACAATCCTCTGCGGGGGATTAAGTTCGTCGTGGAGCCTAGTGGTGTTCCGGGAGGGTCGCCATGACCGTCGTACTGGATGAAGCGCCATACAAAGAATCGGGAACGACCGTGGTGCTGGATGGACATTCCCTGACCATTGAAGATGTGGTTGCCATTGCGCGCAATCGTCAGTCGATCGAACTGCACCCGGATGCGGTTGCCCGGATTAACAAGTGCCGCGATCTCCTTGAGCGCAAGATAAGCTCCCGCGAGATCATGTACGGCGTTAACACTGGCATCGGCGAACTCTCCGAAGTGGTGTTAACTCCGGAGCAAGTCGAGCAGTACCAGAAGTATCTGCTGTACTCGCACGCTGCCGGCTGCGGAGAGCCTTGCGCGGAAGAGGATGTCCGGGCCGGAATGCTCTGCCGTCTGAACACCCATTGCTGGGGACACTCGGGAATCCGACGCGAGATCGTCGAGACCCAGGTCCAGATGCTCAACGCGGGCGTGACACCCGTGGTGTGCCAGAAAGGCTCGGTGGGCGCTTCGGGGGACCTCTCACCCATGGCCCAGATGGCGATCACGCTCATGGGGGAGGGCGATGTTTTTTACAAGGGAAGGCGCGTGCCCGCGAAGCAGGGCTTGGAGGAGGCGGGGATCCCCACCGTGGTGTTTCGCGAGCGGGACGGGTTGGCCACCATTAACGGTTCTGACCTTACGACCGGGATTGGGTGCCTCGAGCTCTACGACGCGGAAAGGTGGCTCAAGACACAAGAAGTCGCCCTGGCGATGACCTTGGAAGCCTTGAATGCCAACATGAAAGCCTACGATCCACGCATTCATCTGGTGCGCGGTTATCCCGGAACGATGCGCTGCGCCGAGAATATTCGGAAGCTCACCGAAGGCTCGGAACTCCTCAACCGCCCCGGCAAGAAGGTACAGGATGCCTACTCCCTGCGCTCCAGCCCGCAGGTCATTGGGGCTGCCAAAGAGGCCTTTCAATGGGGCCGCTACATGCTGGAGATTGAAGTGAATCACGCTGCCGACAATCCCACCTTCTTCCCCGACGAAGACCTGGTGTTGAGCGGCGGCAACTTCCAGGGCACGCCGATGGCTCTTGCGCTCGAGCTGGTCGGAATGTCGGTGACAACCGTTGCGGCACTCTCCGAGCGCCGTCTGAACCGACTTATGAATCCGCACTTGTCCATGGGGCTGCCGGCTTTTCTCACGAGGGGAGCGGGAATGTTCTCCGGGCTCATGCTCACCCAATACACCGCGGGTGCATTGGTTTGCGAAAACCGTGTGCTGAGCCATCCTGCGGCCACCGGGTCAATTCCCGCCGCCGCCGACCAGGAAGACTTTGTCTCCATGGGGATGACGACCGCCATCAAGACGAGACAGATTATTGAGAACGCGTGGTCGGTCGTAGCCATTGAATTGATGGCAGCAGCGCAGGCCTTTGATCTGCGGGCTCCGGTGAAGCCGTCTCCGGCCTCGCAGGCGGCGTACGAGGCTATCCGAAAACACGTGAGAAAGCTGGACGAAGACAGGCCGCTCTACGACGACATCAATCGTCTGACGCGGGTTGCCAAGGAAGGCCATATCCTGGCTGCGGCTGAGAGCGTCGTCGGAAAGCTGATATAGAACTGGTCCGTTGAACCCGCGCTCCCTGAAACCTCCAGTCGCTAGACTGTGTCATAAAGCCCGGGATATCGATCTCGAAGGGAATCGAACTCGCGCTGTAGAGCGTCAAACGTTGTCCAATCGCCAAACTGCTTGACGACTACCATTTGAGTATTAAGGACAAAAAACGGCATGAGTACCGTCACGATGCTCCAAGCATCGGGGTTGCCTTCGGGTACGATGTAGTTGGCAACCGGAACGGAGACACAGGCAACTTGCCCCGCCGCACTGTCCCGGTATTTGCAAAATTCCTTATAAAACTTTCTTACCTGTGGGTGGTCTTGCAGTCCTGAGGCAGCAGCCATGAGCCAGCTGGTAACTTCCCGATTCGCATCTCGATGCACGGGGGGGTATCTGGCTAAGAACTCTGCAAGTATCCACCACTGGAACCCTTTGAGGGCGATGTCCGCGTCGCCTCCCAGTACTCTACCGCCCAATACAATCAGTGGGTCGAGGTTAGCGTCGATGTCGCGCAAAACACACTTGAACTGCCGAGCACGCACCTTTGCCAAGTCCACAGCTACCTTATGTGCATGGTAGCGGAGTCGGAATGATTCGACGAACCGCATTTGTGACTGACTCATCCCTCTAGCCTTGGACTTTCTAACTACGTCCATTGTACCCACCAGAATCTCACGCCTGGGGCGCGTAGTTGTCAGTGACCGCTGACCCATTAGCGGGTGATGATAGCAAAACTGCAATGGGTTACCTTCTGGCCGTAGGTAACTCTTGGTTTGCCAACCGGCTTACCTCGGCACCCTTGCAGCTACATGGATCAATTCAACTTGGAACGCACGCGGCGTGACTTGCGCCACTCCTGAATATGGGCTGTCCAGCGAGAGTATGAGAAACAGGCTGAAAGCCAGGATTCCCGCCAAGGCCGCAGTCATGCTCGCCTGTGACCAGACGCTTTCGTGCCCGAAGAAATACGTGAAGGCGATGAGCAGGATCCCGCCAGAAACCAGCAGCCACCACAGCGAAGCGGGAACAGTGCCACGGCTGGTAAAAAGACGGGTCCTGCGAAAGTCCGAGAGTTGGGTGAGGTGCTTCAGCGACTCTGCCAGGTAAGCCTGCATTTGCGGGGTTTCGGGACGAAACGTGCCGTATACGTCCCAGAGCCTTTGTACTGCATCCCAAGTTCGCTGGCTGTCGCGGCCTTGGTTCATGGCGGGAAATTCATCCTCTACGACGGCGCTAAGATATTCCATGAGCGCAGTAGATATGTTTTTGCGGTAAGGGTCGGGCAGGGAGGCTGACAGGCGTGAAAGGTCCGCAACCTCGGTTGCTTCATGTTCCAGATTTGTTCCCGCATCTTTGAAGTTGCTCCAGACAACGAAAATGGCAAAGGCTATCAGCACCGCATAAAGCGTTCCTATCATCAAAAAGAAATAGCTGGCTACTTCGTGGTGCCGCTTCAGCCAATCGATGTCAACGTAGTGGCGGACCAGCAGCAATCCTGCCACCGAGAACAGCATTGAGATACTGGTCAGGAGCACGCCGTTTACGGTGGTGTCCATCCTGCACTCTCCTGGGAACAAGAACTGTTTGTCCGAAATTCAGGTGTTCGACGGATTGTCGCAGGCGCCCTTATGGTTTGTCGGTGATACCTGCCACATTGCTAGGTGACCAACTCAATCCCGGTCCAGAAGATCTTTGACAGTGATTAAGGTAACAACGCGGATGACCAGGACAAGACTCCCTTTACATCGCGCCCAGGTGCGCATCTAATAACCGATTGGGGGCGCTTCCATCGTGGAACTGTTCCGGTTGTTGCCGCCTGACGCTGTGCAGATCCTCCTGGTTCTCTTCTTGTCCTTCCTTGTCGGACTGGAACGCGAGGAGCATAAGGCTGCAGTAGGACATTACAGCTTTGGGGGAGTCCGCACCTTCCCGCTGATCGGCCTGATCGGCTATTCCGTGGCACTGCTCTCCGGGACCCAACTGCTCCCCGTGGTTCTTGGGTTCGTGGTGGTCGCCGGATTTCTGTTGCTTTCATACTGGCACAAACTTTCCGCCAGGGAAGCCGCCGGTGTTACGTCGGAAATGTCCGGACTGACGACCTACCTGGTTGGCGCGCTCGTCTATCACGGTCACTTTTGGACTGCCACCGCGTTGAGCGTAGCCAGCTTGCTGCTGCTGGAACTGAAGGTTGTTCTTGAGAAGCTTGCCGGCCGTATTCCCGGGGAAGAGATCCTCACGTTCGCCAAGTTCCTGCTCTTGTCAGTGGTCGTTCTGCCGATCCTGCCCAATCAGGAATTTAGCCGCTTCCACATCAATCCCTTCAAGACGTGGCTGGTGGTCGTCGCCGTAAGTGCAATCTCCTACGGCAGCTATGTGCTACAGAAGGTGACCAAGGGGCGGGGTGGAGTACTGCTGGCCGCTCTTCTGGGGGGTGCCTACTCGTCAACCGTCACAACCGTGGCCATGGCCCGAAGGGCTGCGACCGAGGAGCACCCGCACCTTTTCGCCGGCGGCATTCTGATCGCATCCGGCGTAATGTATCTCCGTTTGGTCGTCCTCATGGCATTATTCAATCGGACGCTGATGCGGGCCCTTCTGCCCGAGTTCTTGACGCTGGCGGGTGCGGCGCTCGCCGTTGGTTGGATTTGGTCCCACCGGCCTGACGCCAGCGTTGCCCGGGTGAAGCGAGAGTATGTGCCAAGGAATCCTCTCGAGCTGGGGACCGCTTTTCTGTTCGCCTTTCTTTTCCTGGCCATGCTCACCTGCACACAGCTGGCAGTGATGTATCTGGGGAGGGCCGGGGTGAACGCGCTGGCCGCCATCATGGGCGTCACGGATGTGGATCCGTTTATCCTGGGGATCACCCAGACCGCGGGCACCAGCACTCCTCTGAAGATCGGGGTAGTAGCCGTCTTGATCGCCACATCGAGCAACAATTTCGTCAAGGGAATCTACGCTTACGGATGTGCTGATCGAAAGACCGGCATTCAGAGCCTTTGCCTGCTTATCGCTCTGGGGGCGCTCGGTCTAGTCCCGCTGTTTTGGATCTAATCGCAGGGCCTCTACAAGTTATGCGACCGGAAGGTCCTGCTGGCAACATCACACGGGCTTGTGACTTATGCACTTGTACGACAATCATCGGTGTACATAATTAACCTAACGGTTCTTATCTCGTGCCTTGGAATGGAGGCTCACTCCCCGAATCGCAACCTGGCCGGTCAGCAACTCGGGGATCTACATTCCAAGCCGCGTAGGATTGGAGCTAGCCTATGCGCCACCTAGTGGCTCGACCACCCGATTGTGCCCGACGACAGAATGAGGACAGATCGCTGGAGTCCGTCTGTAGGCGTTGCGGATTGACCATAGCTCGCGCCTTTCACCCTAACGACTTGGAGGTATTGGAACGCCGCCATGTCTGTCAGGTGGTAGAGCGACGGCGATCGATTCGCATTGCCTATCGCATCTACGATCCTCATAGCCAAAACTGCGTAAGGTTGCTGGGAGCCGCCCCGGAACTGCGACGCTGCTCATGTGATTTTGAACCTCTGCAATGGGTCAATTCCCGGGACCCAGGATAACAAGCAGGAAACAGCCTTCGGCTCCGAGCAGCGATGGGTTGCGGTTTGAGACAGGGCATTCGTGTGCTGTTTGATGAGTGACGTTGCAAAGTGCAATCCCACAGGATTGAAACGCAACGCTTCTGAGGCGTGGGCTTATTGCAACGTAATCTGACTTGGGTACCGGGGCGGCGCCGACAGAGGCAGATCGAGTTCGCGTGTCTCCTTTGGGCCCAGGGTAAGCTGCCGCTTACCGGATTCCATACGCGGACCTTGCATGTCGATTCTGTAGGAGCCGGGAGCCAAAGAGATCGACAGTGGCGTCTGCCCAACGGGCTTGCCATCAATTCGAACCACTGCTTTCGCCGGCACAGATTTCAAACTGAGCTTTGCCGCATCCGGTCCTGCATGCTGCTCGAGCGACAGACGGTTCGCATTGTCCGAACTGGTCACCGTGCCGGTACCGACTCCGGTTTGCTTGTCAGGAACTACCACGTAAGAGGGTTTCTTGTCTGGCGACAGCGTGGAATCTATCTTGTTGCTGAGTCCGCTTAACCCGGCGCTGCTGCCGGTCGCGATGTGCCCGTATTCGATTGCGGTCTGAGCGGGGCTTGGACGCGAAAAAACGAGGATAGCGGTTGCCACTATCCAGGTCATAAACACACGCGCGGTGACAACCGAGCCGGTATCTGATGGAAAAATCCGCCGTGGATTTCTGAACATTGGCGTGGACTCCTCGTGCTTCTGAGCCTAATGTAGCACGAGGGAAGCCCACTGACGTGGCATCGAGTTGGCAGTATGCTGTGTTTAGAATTCCGCAAGGTCCCGGTGCCAGTGATCGAGGCGGGGCGCATTCTAGGGTTCAGAAAGCCAAACGAGAGTGGGTAATGAGATGAGTCGAGTCCTTCAGAGTCTACTGGCCTTGATCATTCTCGGCGCGCTTGCCACGGCCGATACTCTAAGACCGGCGCCGCCCTTCAGCGTCCAAACCTTAGACGGTGAAACGTTCACCAATGCGTCCCTCAGCGGAAGAGTGACCCTGCTGCAATTCTGGGCGACATGGTGTCCGTACTGCCGCCGCGACCAGTCGGCCGTGGACGACATGGAACGTATGTTTGCCGACCGGGGGCTGGTTGTTCTTGCGGTTGACGTCAACGAGCCGGAATCTACGGTCAGGAACTATCTCCAGGCGAACCCGAGATCCTGCCGCGTGGTGCTCAAGGATGGGGCTGAGCTGGCCGCACGGTTCGGTGCACATGGCTTTCCCTACTACGTGGTGATTGACGGGAACGGAAACATCGCGGGAGTGCAAAGTGGGGCCGGCGGAGAAGGCTCTCTGCGACACTTGTTGAGTCGCGCTGGCCTGTCGCAAGGTCCAGACGCGCGGGCCGCCGGAAATCAGAAATCGACCGCCCCTCCAGCTATTATTGGCAA